>Ga0209925_1001545_pt1 | contig 11505 bp, 7 predicted proteins | sample SalPonR2_A_D1_MG_FD_185702 | JGI IMG/M metagenome (GOLD analysis project Ga0209925, IMG submission 185702) | Salt pond soil microbial communities from South San Francisco under conditions of wetland restoration - Salt Pond MetaG R2_A_D1_MG... ...
CAGCGTTGGTTCCCTGCGTCGAGACATAAAGGAAACGAGAGTTGTCCGTCGTGACGCCGTATGGGTGGTCAATGCCGGGAGTGTCCTTCGGGACGATGACTCGCATCTGCTTCATTTTTTCAGTTTCAAGACACGCCCCTTGAAACTGTGCCACGAATGAGTTTTTCCGATTGGCATTAGCCAACAACATTGAGTCTCCCCAGAGCACCATGCCCCGCAGTTCGTTGAGGTCGGTTTTTTCCTCGAGGGCTTCGCCTAGAGCGTGGCCGGCGCGCGAGTAGATATATACCTGATTGACCGCTCCCTTATCCTCTCCGCCGTGCATGGTCACGTACAGGTAAGGAGGTCCAAGATTCGCGTTTATGAGCCCAGAAAGGGTTAAAATGCCGACAAGAAGCACACAGAGTATTTGCATTCTTTCCCTGTGCGGCACGAGGAGGTCGGTTAGGAAGGAATGAATCTCAGTGAAAGCAAGGTAACGCAAAAAATGACGAAAGAATAGAGAGCCTCATCGTAGACATGTGATTGAAAGGAACATGGCTTTGGGTCTCTGGCTTTTGTGCGAGCAACCTGCTCGTATCATGTCGTACATGAAGTTTGCAACAGCGGGAATATGCTAAGAGGAGATGGCCTGCCCGCGGAGCGCCATGGGCGGGGACTGAGGGCACTACACGCCACAACAGTGACAAGTCAGCAGCTATCTCGTATATTATAAGAAACAAAGCCTATATAGGGAAGGGAAGAATCTTTGACCTTTTTCTAGGGAAGCATCGGGCAACCAAGATCTAATCAACGACGATTTCATATCTAGTGCAACCGGCGGCTGATACATGAGCCGTAGAAAACGTCTCATTGCCGGAGAGAATCATCTCGTCGTATATTGTCACCATGACATAGCTAGGCATCAGCCTATGCAGCTTTCAAAGAAAATTCACTTTGGAGCCACAAACGGGCCTTGCATATTGCTTTTGATCGACCGCTGGCGTGATTTCGAGCTCATTTTACGTGTCCTCGTTTATGGCCGGTAAGCCTGGGGGGGCGGTCCATACTGCCACATTTGTCTTAATATTAAAATAGTAGAGGCGTTTTTCGCGCTTGGACCACGCCAACATCCATCCCTCTGCGTTGGGTGTCACCAGTTCTCTGTCTTTGAGCATTTCCTCGATAGACCTCTTGGGAGCACCTCCTATAGCTGCGTGTTGCGAAGGTGGATGGGAGGTTAAGTGCGGTGCGTCTGGCCCTCTAACATTTGACACTGTCGGATCAATCGTGCTAGCTCCCGGTAGAGTGACCTTGTGGGGCGCGTTGCTGCTGTTCCTCTCAAGAGAAGTTACAGCCTCGGAGGCGGCGACACCCGCGCCAGGCCCAACCAAGCTTCCCCCTGTGTCTACGGCGACAGGGTCTTCTTTCCTCCTCGTCTCTGAAATCCCCTCTTCAGCCACTCTGTCACTCCAATGGTCATTCTCCTCCGGCGTGAGAGGTGCCAGAGGACCTGGCAGAGGCGACAGAGGCGGGGAGGACATGGCGGTAGGCACCGTGCCCACGCTCCTCGCGGGCGGCGCCGCCCTCGGTGTCGTCTTCCTGTCCATTCTCGACCGATGCCGCTTGGGGACCGGGCGACCTGTTGGCAAGGGGGGCAGCTCGTTCAGACGCCGTCGCTTTCGATGAGGCTGCTCGGCAGTGCTTGGTGCTAGTAAAGCCGACCCGTCCTCCCCCTCCGCCCTCCTTTGGACCCCGCACGGCCATGCGTCGCTGCCGTACACAAAGGCTTCATCACCCTTTCCCCATTTTTCCGGCAGGTCCTCCCCTAGCGAGGAGTGCGGACCCAGGACCTCCGCCTCATTGTCCGCCTCGGCAGAGAGCACGCCCCGGTTGGGCGTTTGCCCAACCTCGTCCTTCCCGTCTCCTGCATGCTGCGCTTCCACATGGGGTACATGGTGCTGTCGCGGTCGTCGAAAGGGATTGCCAAAGTTTACGGCGAGTTTGCGCTGCTTCCAGGCCTCGGGGGTGTCATCGTCTGGGTCGTACTCGTCCAGCGGGTCTCTGAACACCTCCATCTGCAGCAACCTCTCACTGTAGGCGCCCATCTCGTTAATGGGAATCTCTGGCATCTGCAACGCGCCGACTTCTTGCAAAAGCATCCATTCCTCCGGCCGCCGCCGGCCGTTTTTGGGCTGCCCGCAGGCTCCCTGCCAACTCTGAAAGCCCCTCACGTAAAGCCCCGATATGACGTGGTCCCCTTCCCCGAACAGGCCCTGACGTAGCCCCTCCCACATGGAAAGCAGGCTCTTACTCGGATCAAAGAGCCTTTCGTCTTGGCTTTCTGCCCCTTCTTCGCTCGTCTCTCTCCCGTCTTCCCCATTCCCCTTACCCCCCGCGCGGTAGCTGCCCCCCCCCTCCAGTCCGTCCCTTCCGGACGCCCCGGTGCCCATGTCCCCGGAAAATTCCAATCCTCGATTATGTGGATGCTCTCTTCGACTCATCTCATACCTCTGATTGTCCGCCCGCGCCTGCTCTCGGATACGCTGCAACCGCTTTATCACAAGCTGGCTGAGCCCTCCCGTCTTCTGCTCGGGAACCTGGGTGTGCAGCCCCACCTTTTTGAGACACCTGCGAAGGGCCGAAAAGTAGTACGGCGGAGTCTGAGCCAGGAAGCTGTTGAACTCTGGGCGCCATTTGACCGGGAGGGAGGTCAAATGCCCGGAGGCGGACCCTCCCTCCACAGCCACTTGTACGAGCTCCACCAGTTTGGGGTAGTCGTAGGGGAGCAAGACTAAGGTCACCCTCCCCGCCACATCGGAGGCCTCCAAGAACCCGAACGGACAGCCCCGGCTTCCCTTCATCCGCCCGCTGCCCATCAAATACACCGGCCACCGCATCCCACGGGTCATCCGCAGCCCCCCGCCGGAGGGGGCAGCACCCGCCCCCCCCCGCACCATTCCAGAGGGTACCTATCCATAGTCAGGCCCTGTGCCTCTAGCCGGGTGAGCGAGGCTAGCGCCGCATCCGTTGAGTCAGTCGCAAGCCGGCTGTAGAGCAGGATAGGGTGAGCGTCGCGTTTGGGGAGATGTTCGAGCGTCCGGTCCACCCAAAAAGCCTCCGGAATAGGCCAGCTGAACCCAGCTGACTCATGATTCAGGCATAGAATAGCCCGTACGGCAGCAGCACAGGAGATGGGGTCGGCACCATGGGCGGGTGAGGTCAAATGGGGGGAATGGAAGGCCTCGCCGCATGTTTCTGGCGGATAGAGGGCCACTTGCGACTGACCCTGTCGTCCCGCCTCCTGCTCCTGTGCTCGAGACTGCGCCTGAGCGCTTTTAGTGGCGTGTCCGCACGTCTCGGCGCCCAGATCGGGAGCCAGCACGACCATGGGTCCGACGAAGGCGAGTTTGTGCATGACGAGGTCCGTGTTCAGTGTTAGCCCCATTAGACTCTCGCTCACGCTGCAGTAGCCACCCGTCGCGTCCGCCAGTGCCTTGAAGACAGCGAAGTAGGGAATTTGTGTGGAGACAGGAGAAGGCATTGTACTGGAGCCCTCTTCCCTCTTTTTGGAATCGTCGAGACTGCTGCTGTCTGCGAGTGGACGGGACGGAGAGTGGTGGATGATGAAGGGGAAGAAGCGCTGATCCCACCGATAAGGATCTCGAGTCAAATCATGTGCCGAGCACGTGAGCTGCAACGTCATGCTTGGAGCGGGCGCCTCTGCATCGCCTCCAAAAGGTGATACCGATCCTATCGCTTTTTGGACAGAAGAGGAGGTCGGACGCGAGCTGTTTCCGCCGGTAAACAGCAGACAGCATCCGGGTTCAACAAGCCAGGGGCAACGACCCTGCCCATAATTATCTATACCATGCTGCAGACGGTACTGATTCAGCAAGGCGAAGGCCATAGATAGCGCATGACCTACATTAGTACCTCCCTTCGAGCCGTCTGCAGGCAAAGGGGCAAGAAGGCGCAGGTTGTCGTCGAAACGCTGTAAAGAATCACCCCATGAGATCTTTACGCATCCAGGCCCTTCTTCGGTCGTAACCAAAAAGTACTGATCTTTCATATTGGTTTTTTGCCGTGCTTTGATGAAGTACTCGACTGCGGCCTTGGCCCACTCAAACGAGCTTAGTCCTGCCCCGCGCAGGTTCGTTGTTGCATGAGGCCCACTGGGGGGGCTTCGTTGCCCCATGCTGGCATTTACATCCAAAATGAAACAAACGAGCATCCTAGGGCCGGTATGAGCGTGAAATTACGTTTTAAGGCAGTCTGCCGGGAGGTATAATGCAGTTCAACGGCCGCAGGGGGGTCGATGGCGATGTAGGCCGTAAAGAGAACGAAGCCGGAGTCATCTCGTCATCAGAAAAGACTACTCTTTGCCTTGTTTAAGAGTTAGACTGCTGCTTGACATACAGTGTAAATTGAAAAAGAAGAGATGAGATGGTATACGGCATGCTCAGGCATTCAGGCCGCGGCGTCTTGAAGCCAACCTCCCCGTCAATGGGTTGCTCTTCTTCGTAGAGTTCCTGTTCCTTGTCCTGGAAGCGATGAAGCGATGAAGCAAAACGCACGCAAAAATGATGATCGAGTCCTTTATTTTTGAAACTCAGTTTCTCGGCCATTCCGTTTGCGTGCTTGACATCTTATCCCTGCCGTCGGTTTCCGCTGTATAGAGTGTCGAAGTCCTCGGCGCACTCAGACATCCATTAGTGAGAAGACTCTGAAGAAGTCAAACGTTTTGCCTTCAGAGACATATGCACATTCGTCGGCCCACAACAAGATAACTCTGTCGCATACAATTTCAGACTGTCCAATACACCCTTGAAGATCTACTGGGCTTTTCCTCAGCCCCCCGATTCGATCAAATTTTCCTCGTTTCTCCCCTATCTTGACATCTCAGGCTTTTTGGTCGAAACACAAGCGTCACATAACCTCAAATTTATACTCCTCTCCTTAGGGTTGTTCCAGATTCCGACTTTCCGCCTGGCACAACTAATTTCACCGCTCCTTTTTATCCAATTCTCTCTGAATCCGCGCTCTTCGTACTATTCTAACACCCCTGTGCAAATACCCCGAAGACAAATGCACGGTTTTCGAGCTTCAACATGGTATGTTGACAATGATTACCCTCTGAAAGCTAGCAAGTTGTGTTGATGATACTGGAAGACTGACTGACGTCCAACTTCTCTCTGTCCGCTTCCCTGTCCACCACTATGGATATGCTGGATCTGGCTACAAATATGCTGGAGTGGGTGACATAATGTCACTCTTTCCTTGTCCGACTCCAACCCCTTGGTCTCTTAAGACACCCTGCCCTTTTCCCCCTCGATCTCCCACGTCAAACTGCCTGCATGCTCGGCGGCTCCGGTTTCGTCTCCCCCTTCCTCCCCGACCCCGCCTCAAGCACGTCGCAGCTCTCAGCTCCAGCTTGGATGGGGATGCTCGGCATGGGAGGTTGCTGGTGCAAAGGAGACCGACAGCGCGATTCATCGTCCGCGGTGGGAGCCGAAAGCACGCCCATGGGCGCTATGGCTCGCATCATGCTGCTCCCCTCCACCTTGTACTCAGTCCCTACGTCGGTGGGAGCCCCGTTCTGGGTAGTGCCGGCCGACGTCGGGGGGAAGGACAGGGGGTAGGGAGGGACGGACCGCAAGCCAGACTGGTGGCTGGGGGCAGCGAGGTGGGGCCGTGACGTGGCCCAGTGCTCGCCCACTTGGGAGGGCGGGACCTCGGACCATCTCGGTGACACTTGCTTCGGCGCCTTGTATGCCCTCTCGTCCTCCTCCTCCTCCTCCTCCACCTCATCATCATCTTCGTCTTCATCCCCTAGTCCCTCCTGTTCACTCCCTTGACTCCCTCCTTCTTGTCCCACTCTCGCACCCTCCGGACGTGGCGCACGACCGTTGCCACTGTGATGGCTATTTTCCTCAGGCGTCTTGCCCGTTGTCATGGTTACAGACCCCGTGGCCTGCGAGGAGGCCGAGGAAAACGTGGTGGATGAGGAGGCGACCGAGCTTCCTTCTCCACTCGCTCCTCCTTGAGGCACGGGAGCCGCCGGATAAAGGGCTTGCCCGTTGGACGGAAATTGCGCGAAGGACTGAGCAAGCTGCGGGTGGGGTGGCAGATGGTGTGAAGGCTGAGGGGGATGACTTCTTCCTGGTTGATTTCCAGCGACAGGCGCATGATCCCCGTAGATCAAATCCAGCATCTGCCTCAGTTCCTCGTTCTCTTTCAGCAGGCGAGTCATGACCTTCTCCGACTCCTCCATGAACCGCTTTCTCCGGTCCCGTGTCCGCTTGGCATGAATGCGATTCCTCTCTCGACGGATACGCTCTCGGTCCTCGGGCGCGTACTTGCAGCGGCCGCGCGCCCCGCCCGCCTTCCCCTCATCAGCCTCGTCCGCGTCCCCGAGACTGCTCGAGTCGTCCATCAGCCCGCTCTCTGACGCCGCCCGGCTCTGCGCCTCCTCGTAGGCCTTGTTGTTCGCAGCCACGGCCGCATTCGTCCGCTCCAGAAAGGACTGCACCGTCATGTACTTGGAGAGAAGCCCGTCGTTGGCTCCCGTTGTGGAGCCTGCGGGCGCTGAGCCGGATGGTTGGCCCTTACACTGAGGACCGCTATTGGGGGCATGGTTGGGAGCTTCCGACTTCAACGCTTCCTCTTTCTCCGCCTCCGGCCCCCTCATCACGAGTAATATGTTCGCCGTGTACCACTCCGTGACGGCCAGGCGCATACGCCGACCCTCCTCCTGCAAATTCTCAATCGTGACCTGGATGCTCTCCATCTGCACCTTCTTGCGCTTGCGAGTCTTGCGGGCGTGAACACGATTGCGCTCTCGACTGTGTGTTTTGAGCGTGAGATGTGAGATCATGATCAAAGATTTCACAAGACGCCCGACTTAGAGCTGAAATTGAACGGACACGCAGCATATAACATATGTGCACGAACGTGGCTTTTTGATCTGTTTGCAACTGCACACATAAAAACCATATAATCTCGGTTACGGACGTCGCACACAGAAATTAACTTTACTTGTACTAACCTTCGTTGTAAGCGCTCCTCGGACGTTAGACGCATGCGCTTACGCTGCTGCTGCGACGAGGTGGTCGAGGACGAGGAAGAGGTGGAAGAAGACCCCATCGTTGTTGTGGTGAGACCACTTTCATCGCTGCCAGTCCGGATCATCTGATACGATTTTCCATAACCATCTGAAGATCCGTTTTTGGTCCCAATGCTGTGACCACCGCCAGCGCAAACCGAAGTCATTCCTACGCTTGTCACACCCGGGTCCTGACGAGGAATGGGAGGCATGTGGTGCTGGTAGTGGCCAGGAGGGCCGGGAGGAGGGGGTGGAAGCGGTGCATAGCTCGGCGGCATGCCAATTGGCATGTGCGGGTACCCGGGGGGCATTGGGTATGCCATAGTCTGTGCTGGAGTGCAGGCAGACCCGGTCGAAAGAAGGGGGTATGTGGTGGGTTTGGGCGCGTGTACTGCTGCTGTTGCTGCTGAGCTGACTTTCGGTGAAACTGGGCGTGAAAGTGAACACACCGATTCGATAACGACCTAGTATGCAAAAGATAGTAGAGGATGAGTGTTGCATAGTAAGTACAGCCAAAGTTAGGAGTCCGCGGAGTCAGAACATTCTAAGCTAGTTGTTGAAAGAGCAGCTTGACCTTCTCCGCCTTCTGCTTCCTGACGACGGGGGAAAAAAATGCTGACTACAAGCCCTCTGAGCGCCAGCCAAGCCCAGTCCGCCAACCACGTCTGCTCATGAGAAGGAATCAGGTCGTACGCAAACACTAGACAGGCCAGCATCAGGCACCAACCTTCGCAAGGGGCATCTTGGGAAGGGGGCCGGGTGCGGCGGTTTGTGCTTGCGTCCAGTCAGGCGCCAGACGCGCTCTGATTCGTCGAGAGGCAGGCGGGGCCCTTACGTAATCGTCTCTCTAGGGGTTGACGCAACCACATACGGTCGCGCAGGAGGCTGCGTCCAATCCACAGAGGATCAATGTAGCATGAATGTCCATTCAGGGTATTGTCACACGTGCTGTCCAGGGCCCTGGTAGACGGGGTGATGTTGATGGGCTAGCACGCTGACGACCGGGGAGCAGATGCCCCTGCACCGAGGTTGACGCCCGATCATCGAGCCCGTCGCCGTGGCCGGCGTTGACATGGTTCCAGGATCGAAAGAGGGCGGTGCACGCGGGCCATCGTTCCACCGCCGCGTGGTCTTCGCACTCATAGAAGGGCAATGAGCTACACGTAAATGTGTGAGAAGGTGACGGGTAAATGTTTATTGAGAATTACACTCCCAGTCAACTGCTTTTTGTACCAAAACGACCGGCGGGGTTGTAAATAGGAATTACGGTGCATGTATACATGTCCTCAAATTCGTGACAACCTTTGCCATGCACGTCGAGTTTAAGAGATTTCGAACAGCTTATAAAGTACTTTAAATATAACATACATGCTATTGACCTTTCTTGTGCTTTTGACTCCCTCGAGCTGTTGACTACTTGTGAGTATCTAGATCTCGTGATCGTATTTTCAGCCAAAGAACGAACAATTCAGCATAGAAAAGATGTACATTGACAAAAAATGCAAAGGCAAACAAAAAGCAGGAAGTCATGAGCGACCACACTGAATTCGAGGGTTGTGAATGCTCTAAACCTCTGATACCTAAAGCAACAAAGCTTAACCATGGAAGAATCAGGAACCTAAGTTTGTCGCGTCCTTCCTGCAATAAAAAAAGCGACATACTCCTTGCAATGTAAGAGCTGTTTTCAATACAGTAGTTAAACGTGATTTGATCGCTCAACCGCCTTGCACCATGGAAAAGTACCTCGTGGGAACGGCAAACGCTTGAATGAACTCAAGGACCATCATCCTGCTCGGCTTCTCGTTGTATTGTATTTTCCCCCACCAAATATCTACCGGTGATAAAGCCCTGGATTTTGGAGGGTCCCTTTTCTAGAGTACGATTGTGTAGTGATCTTTCCCATTCGAAAAGAAATAACAACGCGAAGATGAAGCGTTAGCTTTAGCTTCAGTTCACATAGCTTAGTCGATAAAAAATATTTATTCGTCCAAAAAAAGAAAGAAGGGAGCCTTTACAACTTGCCTTCACACAGAGTGGTGACAAGAACCATCTCCAACTAGATCAAGGCAGCATTGAAAATGCTACCACGGAAAAGATTGATTTAGCAGAGGCTGATGGTCGCGAACTGGAAACATTGAGAATCGTCGAAGTCAGCTTCCAAATCCATAGTCAGTCGGAGACAATGACACAGAAAGTCGTGGTAGTCGAAAACCTCAAACAGACACTGAGCGCAATTTTCTAGCGCAAATGCTCAGATTGATTTCGGAACGGACAGTGTTGTGATGCAAGGAAAGGGCGAACAATATCAGATACCTGCCACAGACTATATCGCCCTGGATAGAGGCAAACCAGCACCCACAGTGTAAAGTAGTCAATAAGGACCAGTGAGGAATCCAATCAAAAAGAGCTCATATTCCTGTGACAATCAATGCAGGCGCCGGATATATATATCGAAGCTGGATATACACAGAAGGGCCTTATCATTGCACCTGGAATATGGGAAATCTCAGGGCAAAATTATTTGTCCGAATTTTAACCCCTCGGACGATCTAATAGAGATCGAACCGGGAGAAATTCTGACGACAGCTGAAGACATGACAGATCGACAGACTAACTTTAATTTATTCTCCTAAAACGAGATTAACGACCGAGTCGAAGAAACCAGCCCCTCAACATGGATACTGGAAGAGGAGATGACGACTGATGGCCCAAGTGCATACATTCTGATGTGTAAAACAATCCTGATCGGATCGCAAGGGTCAGTCATGAGAGCGAGAGGAGCCGAGTCACACTCAAGGCAATCTTGCAAAGTATACCTGATAATAAGAATCCCTCTTAAGATATATAAGATCATTTGCTTATTTTTGAATGCTATCATTATATCCGTATTAATCAACTCAATGATGTCGAACCAAATCAGAGGCCAAACATTATTTGGTGACCCTGCCAACCTGTTACAAGTGCCGCTTTCGATATTGGCTACCCGGAGGTACGTGACGACATGCACTCGATGGAAACGTATGTGTAAGTGCGTGCCACATCAAAGCGCGTGGATGGAGAGTAGATAATATAAATCGAAGTTTTATGTTAAAACGCTCACTTTACATGTGGATGTCTAACGCATGAACGGAAAGAAGAGAGAACTCAGCCCTAGACACGTTTTATCGCGCCCTCAGGTCCTCACTCAGCTAGGAGAGCGCTTGTTCATCCGCCTTCTTTTCTCGTCGTTCACGTAAGAAGAGAGACCTATACCCGTCGCTTCGAGCATGGCCGCTTCTTCGGCGGCATCAGCAGTAGCAGCAACGTCTGCGCGTCCTTATATTTCCTCCCGCTTCACGGAAGTCGCCAAGGCGTTGCTAGCTGAAGACTGGGCCCGGGTGGACACACGGGTGCCTCACTTGCTGGCCCGCCTCACGGAGCGAGGTGCGCACCAATGCTGGCACAAGCATGGAACTTTTAAGCAGCATCTTTTGGGGGTCTGGAAGATCTTGTCTTTGTGGGAGCAACCTCAAACCTTGGCCCGCTGTGGTCTATATCATTCGGCGTATTCGAATTCTTATGTCAACCTAGCTATCTTCAAAGCCGGCGTGGACAGGGATTTAGTGCAGAAAGATTGTGGCAAAGAAGCGGAAGAGCTGATTTACAAGTTTTGTGTGGTAGACAGGCAGAAAATTATCGTGGACACCCTCTTTCCGATGGAACGCGTCCCTGCTGAAGGCCTGGTCGTGCCGCACATCCACACGGGAGACAGCGTGCACTTATCAAGCAAGGTACTGGGCCAGCTATTGGTGATGACGATGGCAGACGTGGCGGATCAGCAGTATGGATGGCAAGACGACTTGTTCGGTGACGCCCAATGGCGGCCTTGTCAAGCTAGCAATGAAGACCATGAGGAGACTAAAAAAAGCGACAGCGAAGTCATGCACCCATTCACCTTGTGGCCCGGCATTTCAAAACCCGGACTCTGGATGTACTTCGTCAGTAAGCTGGCTACTTTGGCTCGGACATGCCCGATGCCGGTCCGTCCCCCTGTCTTCAACGAAGGCCAATTCCTCTTGGATCGAACCGCGGAACGCCAGGCCCGGGACTTGTATTGGGAAGTGATGTCGGAGGACCCCCGGGACAAAGGCAAAATTGACAAGAGTATCTCACGCCTCACACAAGCGCTCGCCCTGAACCCTTTCCTCGCTGAGCCTCACACCTTGCTGGCACAGTGTCATCTCGTCAATGGCGACTTCCCGAGGGCGCTGCTGGCAGCAGAGAAGTCGATAGACTTGATGCTCGAATGGGGAACCAACTGGGACAAGCGTGTGTCCTTTGAGGCCTGGATGGCCTGGACGCGCGTCCTCCGACAGCATGCCGAAGACAAGACGCCCTGGCATTCAAATGCGTGGGGAGTCATCAATTTGGGGCTAGTACGG
>Ga0209925_1001547_pt1 | contig 11496 bp, 10 predicted proteins | sample SalPonR2_A_D1_MG_FD_185702 | JGI IMG/M metagenome (GOLD analysis project Ga0209925, IMG submission 185702) | Salt pond soil microbial communities from South San Francisco under conditions of wetland restoration - Salt Pond MetaG R2_A_D1_MG... ...
AAAAGTGCCTATACAAGCTGCAACAATTCGCTGTGGCCACAAAAATGTTCATTGAGTCAGACCGCATCTGACTTGAAAAACGATCCCAAAACATTTTGCACCGCATTGCGCAGAGGCGCGCCGAAGCCAATATCGCCAGCCAGTTCGCCAAGCTGCTGATTATACGTTTTGCCGGGTTCCAAGCCCATCATTTTGATTGCAGCGTCGCGAGCGCTCCAAGAAGTCGCTTTGTCGACGTCTATGCCCTGAACCACGGTGCTATGAATGCCGGCAGTTTGTTTCAATTTTTCGACAAGTGCCTCCTTAGTGACAGCGTCAGCCGTGGGCAATTGTGTCAGTGCTTCGTCCAAGTCGCGCACAAATCTGGCGCGGCTGCCCTCTGCAGTACTTTTGGCAATATTTTTGGCGCCCATGACTCGCGCGCTGCTCGTTGCGGTGCGCAGCATGTCCACACCGGCGCGCGCAGTTTCGACCACCGCAGGAGCCGCGCGCACCGCAGCCTGCGCAGTTTGTCCGAGCCGTGCCGCTCGAGCGACAGCACCTGCGCCGTAAGCCTCGCCGGCCAGCCGGGCAATCGAAGGACCGTCAAAGTCTTTCAGAAAATTGAGCGTGCTGTCGGAAAAGTTTTCGTCCCAGACCTGCTGCATGATGACGTCGCGATCTGCCAATAGCTGTTCCTTGAACTCGCTGCGTATAGCTTCGTTTGTCTGCTGACGTTGTTGCTCAGCTGCCTGTTCACGCCGAACCACTTTCTGCTGAACTTTTTGTCGCAACAACCGAGCAGCTTCCCGTTGCCTGTTGATTTCTGCGGCTTTCTGCACAGATTCCTGCTGACGTGCGGCCATTCGCTGCTTGGCTCGCGCTTCTAGTCGTTGCAAACGCTCTTGTTGGCGCCGAGCGTTGATTGCAGCCGCTTTCTGCAGCGATTCCTCGGCGCGTTGGCGTGCACGCACAGACACTCGTTCGTCGCGCAGTCGCCGTGCCAGTTTGGCTTGATTTTTGAGACTGCGCTCAAGATCGGCCTGTTCTTCTTGAGCAAATTGCTGCTGTACTTCTGCACTTTCCATGGCGTTTCTTTCGGATTCGTTCTGTGCCATTGCTGCGGCGCCGGCCAATACCGCTTCGCCCACAATCTGCTCAGTGGAGTCGGTCTGACTGCTGGCAGCCAAATTGCGCAAGCGTTGTCTCACGAAAGACGCCGTCTCCTCGGCGCCGGTACGCAAATCGCTGAGCGCCTGATCTATGTTTTTCCAATTGCTTTGCACGGCTTCGACTCCTTTCTCGGCGGCGCGCAGTGTCGCTTGTCTAGCTGCCACTTTCGATACTCGCACCAACAGATCTTCTATCATCAACTCTCTAATAATTGACTCGCGAACCCTGTTCTGCAGCAGAGATCGCGTTTGATCGTCAATCTGCTTGACTGGCGCGTATTGCAGAATTTTGCGCACAGTGTACTCTGTGGCGTCCTCCAGCTTGTCCAGTGGTAAGCGGCGCAGAATTGACTGCTTCAAAATAGGTCCCAGGTACGGATGTGTGTATGCTGCGCGGAACGTCTCGGCCTGCACTTTGGTGCTTGTTGCCAGTTGTGTCAGATAGTCGAGCACGTATGTGGCTGCACCTGCGGCCGGTTTGACCAACGTGTTAGGCGCAAATGCAAATGCAGCAGCTATGCCCGCCACGGCGCTTGCTGTCAAAATGGGCGCACGCATCTTCCTCCACAGAAACAACCGTGTTTGTAGCGCTTCTTCGCTGTCGAGTTCTGCAGCGTTGTCAGACTGCGCCTGTTCTAAAAATGTGTCGCGCTGCTGCTGTTGCTGAACTTGATAGGTGCGTCGAGCAGTTTGTATCACTTCGTCGGCTTTCAGAACTGTTTCGGTCTGCTTCTCGCCTGCAGTCGGCTCAATGCGGCCAATCACAATGGCGTTCACTTTTTCTCCTACAATTTGTCCAACGATACGGCCGCCAAACGTTCCAATGGCAGTGTTGGCAAACGCCTCGCCAGCCACTGCGCCGCTGCACGCGCCGACAAAGTCATGCGCGACACTTTTCAGTCCAGTGTCCGGATCAGTCACAATGCGTGACGAATGCTTCAATACCGAAACGCTGAGCGTCGCTGTCAAAGTAGACGCCACATTGATCAGAGGCGATGCGGCGCCAGCTGGCACGCCCAGATACGATGATGCTGCTGTGCCGACACCTTGCACCGCGAGAGTGACACCGACTTGCAGAACTGTGCCGACGACCCAATTTTCGGAAAAGGACTTCCAGTAACCGCTGGCCGTGCCGACGACGGTAGCTGCGCCGGCGCTGCTGTCGGCTTGCTGCTGCACGTTTTGAATTGCCGCAGTACTCGGCGCAGTTTCGCTGTCCTCCTGAAACGCTTCGGATAACGCCTCCACAAAACGACGGCGAACGGCCGCACTTTCCTCTTGCAACGCTTTCAGTTCTGAAGTTGTGTCGACTAGACGTTTCGTGTCCATTGACTGGGCACGCTGCACCTTTTTTTGACGCCGCTGTCGAGCAGCTTGTCGGCGAACCTTTTGCCGCAACAACATGCGTGGCGTCTCCGATCGCTTTGCTTCAGCTTGTGCTGAGCGGAGCAGGTTTACGGTAACGTCGTTTGCCTCGCTTGGAGGCGCTGCAGACAGCGGCAATAACCAGCTGTCTACGACAGACTGCGCTGCAGACTTGTCCGCTGCTGTTGCAGCGCCATCACTGGCCACATTGAGCCATTGTTCTATTAGCTGAGTGCTTGCGTAGCGGTTTTGGTCAACCTTCAAGTTTGTTTTTTGCTCTGCGGCAGCCGTTCGGGACATCGTTGGCTGTCTGTTCCACTTTCACAATATCGTTGATTGCGTTTTTAGTTACAAAAAAAACGGACAAGAAATAAGCAGTGCGCTTCAGAACTGCCAATCATAAATTTATTCCCCCTTCACGCTGTTCGATTGGCCAGCGTTGCGACTTTGCAACTTTGGACATATAGCTTGCTGTGATCCCGGCTCAATCGTTTCGCGGCTCAAGTAGTACTCCACCGTCTCACAGTACTCTTGTGGATTGACAGTCGACGCAAATCGGCCGAGCGCCGTGAAAAAATCCTGCAGCGTGATTCGGTCTGCACGGATGCACTTGCGCTGTTCGAGCGACTTGACTTCACAAGACTCTCCTTCGTTGGGTAGCAGCTGGCAACATGCGCCATTGGCTCCGGCGCAATTGTCCACACGCTTCAAGACGCCCAGATTCGGAAAGCTGCACACATCGCCTTCCGGCAGACGCACGTTGCCACGCGCAAAATTCAAGGCGGCAAAATTGATCGCCTGATCTGTCATTTTGGCCACGTCGCTTGCAGAGTAGCCATACAGCGCCGGCTGCGGACTGCCTTTGACGTTCCGCTCGCGTAGCGCTGCAAAAATGGCATCGGCTTGCTCCGGATAGGTACGACTGTAGTTTTCTGGTGGCCCGCGCCCGCCTTCCACATAGTATGCTTCTTGTTGATAGTGCTTGGACAGAGTAGCCAGGTTTCTGGCACCAGCAGTGGAAAGGCCCGTCCAGATCTGCACAAACAGCAAATCACTCAGATTGAAAGCGGAGCCATCGGGATTGCGCGCTTGCAGAAATAGGTCCCAACGTGTTTCTGCAGTTGCCGCAGTCTGTTTGGATTGATCGCCGACGAATGCAAGACGCGCAGGTCCCTGCAGCAATTGCAACTTTGGGTAGAATGTGTCACGTGTCATGTTGCGGATCTCACGCAGCTTTTCAGGCGTTTTGGCAGAAACGAATTGTTCGCTCGGCACACCTTGGCCGAGAAAACTCATGTGCGCTTGAATCTGAGCCCGCACTTTGCGCACAGCCTCGTCGGGCTCGGTTTTGCGCAATTCATATTCCCACGCGCGCACCAGTGGGTCGATAATAAAATACTTCTGCAACTTGTTGCTGACAATCTGAGCGCGAGCCAGGTCATTAGGCAAATCGACAAAAATTCGCTTCGCAAAGCGCCGATTGAGCGCCGCGTCCAAGCGCCATGGCAAATTTGTTGCGGATAGGATTTTGACGTTGTCGAAATTTTGTGCGCTCTGCGCGCCTTCGATAGACGAAATCAGAGCGTTCACCGATGTCGCCATATTCGGATCGCCTGCACTGCGCTTTCCGCCAATGGCGTCAATTTCGTCCATAAATATGACTGCCAAGTTTTCGTCGCCTGCCGCGTCGGCAGCGCACTCGAATGTGCCACGTATGCGTTTTTCAGTTTCGCCCACAAACTTGCCTTTCAAGGAAGCGCCGTCGGCCGAGAAAAACATCACTTTCTGATTGCTGCCGGTGCTGTCGTTCAGCGAACTGACCGACGCTTTGGCCAATTCCGTTTTTCCTGTTCCCGGCGGACCGTACATCAGCGCAGCTTTCAAAGAGCGAAAAAGCGCCGGATAAAGCATTGGGAAAATGAAGGCGGTTTCGATATCACTTTTTTCGCGCTGCATGCCCGCCAACTCATCGAAAGTGACACTGGGGAGAATGGGCGAACACAGATCGCCTGCGACGCCCTCTTCCGCCGAAGTAGCGCTCTTGTCGCCGCTTTTTTGCATTTTGGCGCTGCTCTCCGCCAATTTGCTTCGCGCGTCGCTCATCGCGTCGCGCAGTTTGTTGCGCAAATTTGCGTTTACATTTTGCAACATAGCCGCGTCAGCGGCTGCAATGGCAAATGCCGTAAAATTGCTGGCAGAATTGGCATAGCGCCGCGCTGAGAAATCTTTTCGGGCTGCTTCGTACAGCTGCAAAGCGCGCTTTGCATAGTTTTCATAGAAAGACCGAATTTCCTGAGCATCGGAGTCGTCGCTGTCTGGTGCGAGGCCTGACGATTGCAGTACTGATGACATTGTGCTTTAAGATGTTTTGGGCAAGCGACTTTGGTTGTGCAGTTGACACTTATTGTTATTGAATATTTCGGCTGGCGGAAAAAAACTTTGAAAGCAAATCGGCTCTTTTTTTTTGTGGTGCGAACCACGGTTTTTGTTGGCAATCTTTTATTTGGCCAATTTGGTTTTTTTACTGGCCGGCAATAATGCCGGTTCGATCTGATAGACATTTCCGCTGTGCGCAAAGACGCCGCTGAACAGCTTGTTCAACTCGTCGTCCATTTCAACGGTCAGCATAATGTCTCGCGGTGTGATGCGTTTGAATTTGCGTTTGCGTGCAGACATAGCGGCGCCTTGCAGGATTTCAGCCACGACGTATTGCAAAATGGCTGCCAGATATACTGGCGCACTGTCACTGATACGATTTGCTGTTTGCTGCTGTCGCACAAGGCGCTCTACACGGCCGACTGGGAAAAGAAGTTTTGCACGATTGGAACGAGTCTGCCCTGTGCCAGCGACGTTGTACTGGGTCAGTGCTTGCTCTGCCTGTGCGACAGCGGTTTTCGCCAACTCACCTCGCAGAAGTAATCGTGTTGCCGTTTGGACTTCCTTTGCGGTCAGTGTCTTTTTGCCTGTGCGCAGCAAGAGGCGTTTTGACTCTTTGAGCAGTTTTCCAAGCAACTCATCAATCAATGTTTCAATTGAGCACATGCCAGACTGGGAAATTCCGTTGTCTGGCTCGTTTTGCCGCAATACTTTGTACGTGTACGTCTGAAAAGTGTCTTTGCGTGCTTTTTGTGGCACTCGACAACCAGTCTGACCACTTGAGCGTTTGCGCTTTTGCAAAGTCGATTTTGCAGCGACTGCTTGCGACACTTTTGTCCTGCTTTTTGCGCTTTTTTTGGCCGCAGTGTTGAGCGATAAAAGCGTTCTCAGGTTTTGCATCACTTCAGTTCGCGGCGCAGCGAAAAACATCATATCCTGTTCGTATATGCTCTTTTCGCCACTTCCGAATACTTTGCTGTAAAGTCGGCTGGCTCCAGGGTGGAATTGCCATTGGTCAGCTTCTATTTCAGATTCGCTTTGAAATAAATAAATGGTGTGAGCCTGGGTCTTTTTGAGCGCCTCATGCATCAGATGTCGGCCCAAATTGCCTTTTCGTGCAGCTGGCGCAACACAGAAGGCCACAATTTCAATCGCATTTTCTGGCTGAAGGCCTTGTTTTTTCAGGTCCCTTTTGAGCGCGTCGCTCATATTGGCCGACGGCTGGTCGATCATGATTACGGCATCGATGTTTTTGTCGCGAACTAGACCGTAAAAAATGGCTGTTTGCTTGTTTTTGTTTACAAACTCCGACTGCACCGCGCCGTCGCAAAGCGCATCGAAATTAATATTGTCGACTTGCTTGCCGGTCAGCTTTTTAAATTCATAGTCACTCGGTTTCACTTGCTTCATTGGCGCAACGGACTGATTTGTTCCGAACTGTGATCGCACGTGAAATTTTCCGATCAACAGCAAACCGGCTCCTACGTTCAACAATGGACAGAGAATCTTTTGGATTAGGCCGCAATTGTGACATTGCGACTGTATTGTGCGTGTCTAGCGACGAAGATGCTGTACTGTCCGATTTGCAAAGCGTTGCCGACAACATCTGTGAACATCTTAAGCTGTTTCCATCGATCAACGATCAACCTTTGCTTGTGCTGACGTACGACCGAAATATGCATCGACTGTTGCTGCACGCACAAGTTTCGCCCACTGCCGAAACGCATGCGTCAGACCTGCTTTTGTCAGCTTTCGATCTCGACGACTCGTTCGTTGGCTTACAGACCGTAGCGCAAGGCTCAATCAATATGCACGGCACGCAAAGTTACCAAAATATGATAGAAACAAGCATCGCGGCATTTGATACAGTATGCAGCAGCTTATAGTGAACGAAACGACTTCAAGTTGTACAGAGCAATGAAAACGTTTACTTCTGACAGTCTGCAACCACTTCTTCCCAATTTATCGCGACGTTCTTGCCTAAATATTTGATGGTGGCAATGTGCGTCTGAGATATGTCCACAATGCCGAACCCTTGTACACCGCACAGTTCGATTTTGACTTTTGTATACTCGACTGCATCTTTTTCAGTAAAATAGTGCAATTGTGTCACGGGTCGACAGCCGTGCGTTTGTAGGCGCAACAGAAGTTTGTCGACATCAACGTTTTTGATTGTCAGTGAAGTGCCAACATAATTGACCCAACTGCGTTCGCGACCGCCTACGTAAATTTCCAGCACCGCATCAATTCTAAACATCAAAATGAAATCAGCGGCAGGGATTATTCTCTTTTTGTACTTTTGTTTGTTTCATTTTATTCAGTGACCGGTATTTGTGATTGTTCAGAGTCTGAGAGGTTTGGGTGAGGGGGATGATATGAAAGTCACAACAATGAAAACAAAGCACTTAGCAGAACAGAGGTCCTGCAACGCCGCCGCTGAAGCGCATGCAGTTCCAGCCCTTTGCCCAGATGGTGATGCAAACCTGTCCCAGACCAGCCTGCAGATACAAGTTGAGCCAGTTGTTCTCCGTCTTGGTCAAATTCAAGTGACCCTTTGGCTGAGTGCCGTACGAACTGTAGCCAAACGATTTCTTGTAGATGTACTTCTTTGGCACACATCGCTCGGTCTGCTCAAACTCAACGACTCGAAAGTACTCTCCTGGGAATGGCGTTCCCAGATGAGAAGAGTTGTTAATGCGCAAGTCGGCCGAAACAACCGGATCGAGGCCGTCCAGGCCGTCGTAGGCAAACCAGTTGTGAGCGGTGTTCTTGCACTCCTGCTGAACAGTCCAGTAGATGTCGCGCACCAAATGCTGGAAGTCGAGCGACACACGAACCGAGCACGACCCGCTGTTTCCGCTGACATTGATAGTCTCTGAGCCGTTCGTTTGAATCTCCTCGAACAGGTACTCCGACTCGCGCTCCAGAATTGCTTCGCGCTCCTCAGCCGTCAGGTAAATGGTGTCGATGTAGGCAGTGAAAGACAGATCGGTGTCCTGCACAGTCTGCTTTTGACCAACGCGCAATGGCGTCGCAAAGCGGTTGCCCTCAACAACCAACATTTCGTTCAAAGGTCGAGTGGTGATTTCAACCTTGATCGACTGATAGGCAACGCTGACAAGCGGCAGAGCCAGGCCTGGCGCCTTGGTGAACCACAGCTGCGAGTCGACAAAGTAGCGACGATCCGAAAGCGAGTCGTTCTTCAAAGCGGCGACGGTGTAGCGAGTACCGATTGTCTCGTGACGCGAGCGGCACCACGAACGACAAGCCTCCGACTGAATTTCCATCCATTCGCCGTACAGCGTTTGGCACGACTGTCCGCCGATGAAGAACTGCTGCTGCAAGATGACAGCATGACCGAACGAGTTGGTCCAGTAAGCGCCAGTCGAACCCGATGCGGTATCGGCCTCGATACCTGGGCGAACAAAGACGTAGTACAGCGCGCTCAGCAAATCTGCTTGCTTTGGAATAGGTACAGTAATTTTGCGGTTAAAACCAGTTGTTCCCTGTGGGGTGATTTCGCTGGTCAGTTTCAGGAAGTGCATGTGGCGCAGAAACGAGTGAACGAAAAGCGACACATCTGGGCACGCGATAATTGCGACGTCCTCGACGCCGGCTTGTAGCATACAGGCTGATGGCATTTTGCGGTATGTGTGAGTGGTTTTTCGAAAAAGTTGAAAGACTCTAAAACGAGATGTTTACTTACCAAACCACATCGACCAAAAAAAATCAACTGCCAAATCGAGCCACTTGACTCTGCCAAAAAGGTCAACCTGGCGGGTTCACTTTACTGCGGCACAATTTCAGTCTTTCGACAATTTGACGCGCTCACACTGAAGGAAAAAGTGCCTGCACGACCCAATGTGCCTTACTGACGCAAAAAAATACGCAAAACTTGACCTCTAGCGCTTTTCTCTAGTCTCTTGTATTCAAAACAAGTTTGTCACCAATCATATACTTGACTTTTCACTTGATTGGCGCAAGTCAGCAAGTGATTGTCGGCCAGCTTCCGCATGGCATTGTCATCGACGATTTTGTCAAAAGTCGTCTTGTCGGTTTCGGCAAGTCGCGTCAGAAGTTGTTGCTTTTCTCCCGTCAAAGTTGCCATTTCGTTGCCATTTCCAGAAGAATTTTCAACTTCGTTTCGTTGCACTCTTTTTGACGATTTTCAAGTCATCTATTTCGTCGGAAGCGTGAAATGTGTGTTGGCCTGCTTGTCTTTTTGATTCGACGTCGTATTCAACGCTGGATGTTCGCAATCTTGATTTTTCTGACATAAAGTGATACATACTAAAAATGCCCGTACAAACTAGAAGTGGTGGCAAGCGCAAACGTGGCGAATCTAATTCAGAGCAAGCCGGTCCATACAAATGTCCTTTCTTGGTGAAGGAATTGCGCGCCCTGTGCAAACATGAAGAAATTTCGTGCGCTGGCAACAAAGAAGAACTTTGCAAGCGGCTTGTGGAGCACATTAGTGCTTTGGACAAAAAAACACGAAACGGTCAAAAGGCCAGTGTCTACGCTCCCGAAAAGTATTTTGCAGGCTTGACGCCTAAAGAGCGTGCCAAACGGTTACAAGAAATTAGAAAAGGCGCCAAAACAGCATCGGACGACCCTGACGCTTACGAGCCGTTCAAAACCGATTTCGATCCGCAAACTGGCAAAAGACGAAAAACGAAACAGTCCAAATATACAAAGGCATTCAGCGAAATGCATCCTGGCAAAACCTCTCTTGCTGAAAAAGCTGAAGCAACGGGTGTGCCAATTGATATTTTGCAACAGGTTTACGATCGAGGTTTGGCGGCTTGGCGCACCGGACACCGACCAGGCGCCACACAGGGACAATGGGGTTCGGCGAGAGTCAACTCTTTTTTGACAAAAGGCTGTACTTACTACTTTCCGGATCACTTGTTAGTGGCAGAGGCCAAAAAGAAAAGTAAAAAAGCAAAAAAACATTGGGAAAACATAGATTGTATATGCAAAAAAGGATGCCGGTCAGGCAAAAAATAGTTGGGGACAGCCGCGCAGTCGAGCAGTCTCCGAAACAAAAGGTTTTTTGGTGTGCAAAATAACACAAAATAAACACTCGCTGGGTCACTATGTCCATCGCTTTGCAATCTCTGCTGGTGCAGTCGGCTTACGGTATCGTGTTTTTTCACGTTGTATTGGTTTTCATTTTCATTTTCGTAAGACTGCCGCTGCTGAACAATGTCTCTCGCCATTACTCGGAAGGCAGTGGGCGCGACATTTTGGCCTACAAAGACACCAGCACAGGCAAATTACTTTTCAATAGCTTCTTTCAAAGTGTGATGGTGCAATCTGGCTGGGGGGCGCTCGACATAATACCGGTTTCGGTGGTTGCGAAGACAGTGCACTTGACTCAAACTATTTTATCATTTCTTATCACAGCTGGCACAATTACCTGGGCAGCCAACACTGCCGCCAAAGTTCAATAAAGAGCACTTTTTGTTGTGAGAATGCAATCGACAAGTGATGTTCATTACTTGGCCGACAGAAATCTACATTTGCTGCTGGAGTAGGCAGAAGGTTGTTCTTGCAGCATTTGTGTCAGCATGTTGATGGCCAATTTTTTGGCCACATTTGACTTTGGCTATCATTTCAATCAGTCGCTCGACAATGTGATGCTGCCACCAACGTTGACGCACTTGACGTTTGGATTCCAATTCAATCAACCGCTCGACAACGTGGCGCTGCCACCGACGTTGACGCATTTGACGCTGTCCGAACACTACTACTATCTGTCCTTGGGCTGTCTGCCATCGCATGTCACTGTGACACGACAATAAAACACTTTTTTTTTATGTGAGAATCGCAAAAATGAACAATAAACGATTTCTGCAACCGCTTGTCGAACATTTACTGCTTTATGTCGGTCTCTATCAGACACTTGCCTACGTGTCTACTTGCAAAGAGTATCGCAAAGAGCGTAAATGGTTGATCGGGCAGCACGCCGTCGTCGCTCACAAGGTTGCTGAGCAATTCGGAGGCGGCATCTCGATCAAGTATCGATCGGCGACAGTCCAATGTATCGATCAACTGGAGACGTTGCCGTCCATGTTGACACACTTAACGTTTTGCGCTGAATTCAACTGGCCACTCGACAACGTGAAGATGCCGTCGACGCTGATATATTTGACGTTTGGGGTCTGCTTCAATCGGTCGCTCGACAATGTGACGCTGCCACCAAAGTTGAAGCACCTGAAGTTTGGCTACTATTTTAATCAGTCGCTGGACAACGTAACGCTGCCGCCAAAGTTGACGCACTTGAAGTTTGGTGACGGCTTCAATAGGCTGCTTGACAACGTGACGTTGCCGCCGACGCTGACGCACTTGACGTTTGGATACTGGTTCAATCAGCTACTCGACAATGTGACGCTGCCGCCGATGTTGACGCACTTGACGTTTGACGTTTTTTATAGTCAGTTGCTCGACAACGTGACGCTGCCACCAACGTTGACGCACTTGACGTTTGGCTACTTTTTTAATCAGCCGCTCGACAATGTGACGCTCCCATCCACGTTGAAGCATTTGACGCTGTCCGAACAGTACAATCGATCATTGGACTGTCTGCCATCGCATGTCA
>Ga0209925_1001551_pt1 | contig 11478 bp, 19 predicted proteins | sample SalPonR2_A_D1_MG_FD_185702 | JGI IMG/M metagenome (GOLD analysis project Ga0209925, IMG submission 185702) | Salt pond soil microbial communities from South San Francisco under conditions of wetland restoration - Salt Pond MetaG R2_A_D1_MG... ...
AAAGGTATTATGACAGATAAGCAGGCAAGAAAATATGGAGTAGGTGGAGAAATAATTTGTTATGTATATTAATACAGAAGGAGGAGAGCAATGTCTAGAATAGGAGATCGAATAATTGATATCCCTGAAAAAGTAGATATTAAGAAAAAGAACAATAAATTACATGTAAAAGGTCCTCAAGGAGAGATTGAAAAGGAAATCAATCCTAAATTTGATTTAATCAATAAAGACAATAAAATTGAAATAAAAGCAAATGTTGAAGAGAAAAATATTGATACATTAAAAGGTACTGTTAACTCAATTATCTATAACATGATAGAAGGGGTTACAAAAGGATTTAGCAAATCTTTAATTATAAAAGGTGTGGGTTACAAGGCTAAGAAAAAAGGTTCAAAAATCGAATTTGAACTTGGTTATTCTCATCCGATTGAATATCACCCACCAAAAGAGATTGATATAGAAATAGAAAATGATACGAAAGTTACCGTAAAAGGTGTTGATAAAGAATTAGTTGGTTTGGAAGCAGCGAGAATAAGATCTTTTAGAGAACCTACTGTTTATGAATCAGGGAAAACAAATGATATTAGTGGAATTAAGTATGAAGATGAAATAATTCATACCAAAGTTGGAAAAACTGTATAAAGAGGTGTGTATAATGAAAAAGATAAGCAGAAAAACATTAAAAAAAGTAAAAAATAGAATTAGAAGGCATGAAAGAGCTAGAAAAAATCGTATAGGAACTCCTAATAAACCAAGGTTGGCTGTTTATAAAAGTAATAATCATATATATGCACAGTTAATAGATGATATTAATGAAAAAACTTTAGCAGCTGCATCTACATTAAAGCCTAAACTAAAAGAAAAATTGGAAATAACTTCAAATAAAGAAGCAGCAAAAAAAGTAGGAGAAGAGATTGCAAAGCTTGCCAAGAAGAAAAAAATAAAAAAGGTTGTTTTTGATACGGGTGGTTTTAAATATCATGGAAGAATTGCAGCTTTAGCAGATGCTGCTAGAGATAAAGGTTTAGAATTTTAATAAGGAGGGCAAACTTGAAGGCAAATAAAAGATTAATATACAAACCTAAGAAAATTAAAGATATGGAACTTGATGATGCTGTTGTGGATATTGGAAGAACAGTAAAGGTTGTAAAAGGTGGAAGAAATTTTGGATTTAATGCTCTTGTTGCTGTTGGAAATAGAAAAGGAATTGTTGGAATAGGTCTTGGTAAAGCCAAGGAAGTTCCTGCAGCCATCAGGAAAGGTATAAAAAGAGCGAGAAAAAATTTGATCCGTGTACATCTTAAAGAAGATAGAACAATATGGCATAGTGTAATTGGAGAAAATTGTGGCGCAAGAATTCTTTTAAAACCAGCAAAACCGGGTACCGGTATTATAGCTGGTGGTGCAGCAAGGCCTGTACTGGAACTTGTTGGATTAAAAGATGTTTATGCAAAAAGTTTGAGATCAAATAATCCTCATAATATTTTAAAAGCAACCATCAAAGGATTACTTAATGTTATGACACCTGAAGAAGTTGCTGAAAAAAGAGGGAAAAAAATAGAAGAAATTGTACAGAATTAATATTCTTACAAGAGTATGATAGGGGTGAGATTTTATGGCAAAGTTAAAAGTTACGCTTAAAAGTAGTATAATTGGAGCTACTGAAAGACAGAAAGATACTGTTAAAGCTCTTGGACTGAAAATTAATAAAAGTAAAGTTCATAAAGATTTACCTTCTATAAGAGGGATGATAGCAAAAGTTGATCATTTAGTTGAAGTAGAAGAAGTAAAATAAAATTAAGGAGGAATTATGTCAACAAGATTAAATAATTTACACCCTCCTAAAGGGTCTAAACAAAATAAAAAAAGAGTTGGAAGAGGAAATGCTTCTGGTCATGGAGTAACAGCTGGCAGGGGAGATAACGGACAAAAATCAAGAAGTGGATATTCCAGAAGATTTGGTTTTGAAGGTGGACAGACACCTTTAATTAAGAGAATTCCAAAAAGAGGATTTAATAATCCATTCAGAAAAGAATATGAAATTATTAACGTATATCAATTAAATAATTTCAAAAAGAAAAATATAAAACTGAAAGATTTAAGAGAATCAGGATTAATCAGCAGAAATGCAGAGTTGATTAAAATTCTTGGAGATGGAGAAATTGATAAAGCAATAAATATTGAAGCACATAAATTTTCTAAATCGGCTAAGGAAAAAATTGAAAAAGCGGGTGGAAAAGTTAAGGTGGTATCATGATTTCTAAGATTAGAAATATTTTTAAAATTGAAGAGTTAAGAAAAAAGATACTCTTCACCCTTGGGGTGTTGTTTGTATTTAGATTGGTAGCACATGTTCCTGTACCTGGTATTGATAGCAGCAAACTTGCTGAATATTTTGCACAGCAGGGAGGAAACAATATATTAGGATTACTTGATGTTTTTGCAGGAGGAGCTTTAAGAAAAGCAACAGTACTTGCTTTAGGTATAATGCCTTACATTAGTGCATCAATTATTTTTCAGCTTTTAACTGCTGTTATACCTGCTCTTGAAAAATTAAGCAAAGAAGGAGAACTGGGCAGAAAAAAAATAAATCAATATACAAGATATGCCACGGTTGCTATAACACTTGTTCAATCTTTTGCACTTTCAAAGTGGCTGAATGCAAAAGGATTTGTTCCGGATTATGGATGGGGATTTATTATACAAACTATGATAACTATGACTGCTGGAACAATGTTCTTGATGTGGCTTGGAGAAAGAATTTCAAAAAAAGGAATTGGAAATGGGATATCAATGATTATTTTTGCAGGAATTGTAGCCCGTTTTCCAAATGCAGTAATCAAAACATATGAGCTTGTTTTTAAATTAAATCAGTTAAATTTCTTGGAATTAATGGTTATTATTGCTCTTATGGTAGGAGTTGTGTTATTTGTTGTCATGATTCAGGAAGGTCAGCGTAAAATTCCTGTTCGTTATCCAAAACGTGTTGTTGGTAGAAAAATGACAATGGGACAATCTACATATCTACCTTTAAGAGTTAATCAGGCAGGAGTAATACCGATAATTTTTGCTTCATCAATATTGATGTTTCCAGGAACACTTGCACAATTTGCTGGTGGGAATGAAAACAGCATTTTTAATAAAATTGCAATGGTATTTTCTCCGGGAAGTACTTTATATGTAATTGCTTATGTTACTTTGATTGTGTTTTTTACATATTTCTATACTGCAATTACAATGAATCCAAGAGATGTGGCGGATAATTTAAAGAAAAGCGGAGGTTTTATTCCTGGTGTTAGACCTGGAAAGCAAACTTCTGAGCATATAAATTATATATTAAACAGGATTGCATTACCCGGTGCTTTATTTCTGGCATTTATTGCGATTTTACCTATTTTACTATCAAGTCAAATGAATCTTCCTTTTTATTTTGGTGGAACTTCAGTATTGATTGCTGTTGGAGTTGGTCTTGATACAGTTAAAAAAATAGAATCTCATTTATTAATGAGACATTATGATGGATTTACTAAAAAAGGTAGATTAGGGAAATCCAGGAGGTATTAGATGAAACTTGTATTCCTGGGTCCTCCAGGAGCTGGAAAAGGTACCCAAGCAGAATTTTTGAAAGAAGAATACGGTTTTCAACATATCTCAACCGGAGAAGTATTAAGACAGGAAATAAAAAAAGAATCCAAGCTTGGCAGTCAGGTAAAACAATATGTAAATAAAGGGGAGTTAGTACCTGATAACATAATTACAAAAATTGTTGTGAAAAAATTAAAACATAATGAGAATAATAGTTTGGTTCTTGATGGATTTCCAAGAAATCTTAATCAGGCAGAAATATTGGAAGAAAATGCTGTAAATTTTGATAAAGTAGTATATTTCAATGCAGCAGAAGAGATCTTAATTGAAAGATTGAGTAATAGATTATACTGTCCTGATTGTAAAAAATTTTATAATTTAAAAAGTAATCCTCCAAAAAATGACAAGATATGTGATAAATGTGGTTCAAAATTAGTACAGAGAGAAGATGATAAACCTCGGGCTATTAAGAAAAGGCTGGAAGTTTATAATAAAAACACCCATCCTCTTGTTAAACATTATGAGGAACTGGAGAAATTAATAAGAATAGATGCTTCTCAAACAATTGATGATGTAAAATTGCAGGTTAAAGGAAGGTTGGACCTTGAATAAACCAGACTTGAAATTTATGAAAAAAGTTAATAAAATAATTGCTGATCTCTTTGTAGAGATTAGAGATATTATAGATATAGGCGTTTCTACTTTTGAATTAGATCAATGGGCAGAAAAATTTATAATTAATAGAAATGCTAAACCAGCATTTAAAGGATACAGGGGATTCCCTGCAACTCTATGTGTTTCTATTAATAATGAAATTGTCCATGGGATACCTTCTAAAAAAAGGGTTTTAAAAAGTGGAGATGTTGTGAGCATTGATGTTGGGGCCTATAAAAATGATCACTATGCTGATGCGGCAAGAACATTTCTTATAGGGAATGCTTCATTTGAGGACAAACAATTATGTAAGGTAACAAAAAAAGCTTTACAAATTGGAATTGAAAAAGCGGTTGCTGGTAACAGAGTAGGAGATATAGGATCTTCTATTCAATCTTATGTTGAGAAAAATGGTTTTAATGTTGTTAGAGATTTTGTTGGTCATGGAATAGGAAGAAAATTACATCTTGAACCTGCTATCCCAAATTACGGGACAGAAGACAAAGGTGCTGTGATCAAAGAAAACATGTTTTTGGCTATTGAACCTATGGTTGTTGCAGGAAAGTGGAATGTACGGGTTCTTGAAGATCAATGGACAGCTGTGACTTTAGATGGGAAGAATTCAGCTCATTTTGAAAATACAATTTATGTTTCAAAAGATGGGCCTGTTGTATTAACTGAAGGTTGAGGGGGCTTATGTCAGATAAGGACAACAAAAATGAAAACGTTTTTACAGTAAAGGGGAAAGTTTTAGAACAATTACCCAATGTGATGTTTAAGGTTAAATTGGAGAATGGGGCAATAATTAAATGCCATGTTTCAGGAAAGATGAGAATGTATAATATTAGAGTTTTACCTGGAGATGAAGTTAAGGTTGAAATAACACCCTATGATCCAAAAAAAGGAAGAATTGTTTATCGTTATAAATAAAAAAATATTGACAATATAGAAGCGTTAATATACAATTCAGTTCCAGAAAAGAGGAGGTTTTTTAATGAAAGTGCGTTCATCAGTAAAAAAAATATGCGATAAATGTAAAATTATAAAAAGAAAAGGAAGGGTTATGGTTATTTGCGAAAACCCTAAACATAAACAGAGACAAGGATAAGGAGGATATAAATGGCTAGAATTGCAGGAATAGACTTGCCTAAAAATAAAAGAATAGAAATTGGATTAACTTATATTTATGGTATAGGTAGATCAAGTGCAAATGATATACTGGAAGCAGTGACTATTGATAAAGACAAAAAAGTAAATGAATTAGATGATAAAGAAGTAAGAAAATTAAGAAATGAGATAGAAAAAAACTATACAGTTGAAGGGGCCTTAAGGGCTGAAACTCAGAAAGATATTAAAAGATTAGTTGAAATTGGATGTTATAGGGGTAGAAGACATAGAAAAGGTCTTCCAGTTAGAGGTCAGAGAACCAGAACAAATGCAAAAACCAGAAAAAATCATGGCAGATAAAAAACAGGAGGTATTATTTTGGCTAGAGGTATAAGTAGAACAAAAAGAAAAAGATTGAAAAATAGAGTTAGTTTTGTTTATGCAAAGATTAAAGCAACTTTTAATAATACAATTATAACTATTATTGATAAACAGGGACAGGTTCTTACATGGGAAAGTGGCGGAACCCAGGGATACAGAGGATCTAAAAAATCAACACCATTTGCTGCGAGACTTGCTGCTGAAAATTGCTTGGAATTTTTAGAAGAAATAGGTGTTAAATCTATGGAAATTACTTATAAAGGACCGGGACCTGGAAGAGAACCATCTATTAGAACTTTCAAAAATTCAAGTATTAAGTTAGTTGGGATTAAAGATAACACGCCCAGACCATATAATGGTTGTAAAATGAAAAAACAAAAATAATTATTATATAAAGGAGGAGAAAAAATGGCTAAGCATACAGGACCAGTTTGTAAGATATGCAGAAGAGAAGGTGAAAAATTATTTTTAAAAGGAGACAGGTGCCATACCGAGAAATGTTCTTTTGAAAAAAGATCTTATCCACCTGGAGAACATGGAAAATCAAATTTAAGAAAAAAACAAAGTGATTATGGCCTTCACCTTAGAGAAAAACAAAAAGTAAAAAAAATGTATATATTAATGGAAAGACAGTTTAGAAATTATTATAAAAAAGCGGATAAAAAGAAGGGCATGACAGGTTTATTAATGCTTCAATATCTTGAAAGAAGATTAGATAATGTAATTTTTAGATTAAATTTTGCTCCATCACGAAAGGCTGCAAGACAGCTTGTAAATCATGGACATTTTACAGTTAATGGTAGAAGTGTTAAGATTCCTTCTTATGTTGTTGATGAAGAAGATGTTATAGAGGTTAAAGAACACAAAAGAAAGAAAAAAATATTCAAAGTTGCTATGGAAGTAGCTAAGCAAAATCCATTAGTTGAGTGGCTTGAAGTAGATCCGGAAAATTTTCAGGGGAAAGTAGTTAGATTACCCGAAAGAGAAGATATGCCGCAAAATATTGAGGAAAATTTAATTGTTGAGTATTATTCTAAATAATTAGGAATGGAGGATATTATTAATGAAATGGCTAAGGCTAGAAACTCCAGAAGAATTGAATTGGGAAGAAAAAAGTAATACTTATGGTAAGTTTTCTGTAGAACCCTTTGAAAAGGGATTTGGTATTACAATTGGCAATACTTTAAGAAGAATATTGTTATCATACATTCAGGGTGCAGGATTAATTGGTGTAGAAATTGATGGGGTAGCTCATGAATTTACTTCAATTGATAATGTAAAAGAAGATGTACTTGATATTATTTTAAATTTAAAAAATTTAAGAGTTAAATATGATGGGGAAGGATTAAAAAAAATTACTTTTTCAACAAAAGGTCCTAAAAAAGTTACAGGAAAAGATTTTAATGGTTTAGATTCTGAAATTGAAGTTATGAATGAGGATTTATATATATGTGAATTAAGTGATGATGGAGAAATAACATTATCTCTCTATTTTGATCATGGTAATGGATATAAATTAGCAGAAGAACATGAATACGATGATTTACCTGTAACTTTTATAGCTGCTGATACAGTATATACACCTATAATTAGGGCGAATTATGAAGTTGAGCAATCTCTTGTTGGAAAATCAGTAGATTATGATAAATTAATCATGGAAATTGAAACAGATGGAAGCATAACTCCTGATATTGCATTAAAAAGATCGGTACGGATATTAAAAGATTATCTTGATGTTCTTGAAGAAAGTGATGAAAAACTTGAATATCCTGAGGAAGAAGAAGAAGAGCAAAATCAGGAATTAAAAAGATTGTTAAATCGAAGTGTTGATGAGCTTGAAATGTCTGTAAGATCATCAAATTGTCTTAAAAATGCAGAAATTGATACTATTGGTGACTTGGTTCAAAAAACTGAACAACAAATGCTTTCTTATAGAAATTTTGGTAAAAAATCGTTAAAAGAAATAAAAGATATATTATCAGAACTTGGACTTTCACTTGGAATGAATGTTGATGATATATTAGAGGATTAAAATTGAGAGGAGAAAAATATGAGACATCATGTAAAAAGTGTAAGATTTGGAAGAAAAACTTCAGCTAAAAAGGCTTTATTGAGGAGTCTTGCTACTTCTCTTATATTAGAAGAAAGAATTGAAACTACTTATACAAAAGCAAAAGAAATTAAGTCCTATGTTGAAAAACTTGTTACTCTTGGAAAAGAGGATAGTTTAAAAGCTAAAAGGCTGGCAAGAAAAAAAGTTTTTGAAGAAAATGCTGTTGTTAAGCTATTTTCTGAAATTGCACCAAGATTCAGCACAAGAAATGGTGGTTATTTAAGAATGTATAAAACCAGAGTAAGAAAAGGTGATGGATCTTTAATGGCAATTGTAGAATTTGTAGATAGGGTTGAGGACAAAGAAGAGGAATGAAAACCAAATTAATTGCATTAATATTAATTATATTTAATATTATCTGTTTAATTTGGATTATCCAGAGTAGTTCTGTAATATCAGACTACTGGAAGGTAAAAAATTATAAAATAAAAATGATAAAGCAAAAAAGAGAACTTATGGAAAAAAATTCCTACTTAAAAGAGAAATTAAAACTTGCAAAAAATTATGATTATTTAAAAGAAAGAATTGCAAGATTCAAATTGGGTTTGAAACGCAGAAATGAAAAAATTATTAAACTTGAGAAATTTATTGACAAATCAAAAAAAGACTATAAAATGATTAACCGATGACGCGGGATGGAGCAGTTGGAAGCTCGTCGGGCTCATAACCCGGAGGTCGTAGGTTCGAATCCTACTCCCGCAATTTTTTTTTATACTTTTTGGCGGGGTAGCTCAGTTGGCTAGAGCGTACGGTTCATACCCGTAAGGTTCTGAGTTCGAATCTCAGCCCCGCTATAAATAGAAAATACAAATATGAAAAGTCGTTGACTGTTTAAACTAATTATGATATTGATATATTAGAAATGCAAAAAGAGTACAAGTGGAAAGTTCATTTTTTTAAACAAAAACCTGTAAGAGGATGGTTAATTCTTTTATTATATATCATTTTATTATCCTATTTTATTTTTTTTGAAAAAAGTGTATTATTTACTATTTTAGCAGTTATTCTTGTTATATATCCTTCATTAAAGTTCTATATTCCAATCACATTTAAAATTGATGAAAATGGAGTTGTAGTTTCAAATAGTATCAGAAACAAAAAATATAATTGGGATTATTTCAAAAGAGTGAAAAAAGATAGTTCAAATATAGTTCTTGATCCATATGAAGAAAAAAGATATTTTAGAAGGAAAAAGAAAGTAATTTTGTTTAATGTTCCACAAAATAAAGATATTTTAAATTTTATTAAGAAAAGGGTGAAACAGTAATGTATTTATATGATGATATATCAAAAGAAGAACGGGAGGAGTTACTCGATAAACTCGCATCAAAAATTGTTAAGTGGAACATGGGTGTTCCAGGAATTATGTTTTTTGATAGTACAAAATATTTAAATAGAGTAGGATCACAGTTTTTAGTTTTTTCATCACCAATTGTTGATTCCATATTTCCTTCATGGGAAATAGATAAATTTGCTGCAATTTTAGAGAAAAGGAGCAGTGTTGAGTATTTATTGGACAAAATTGAAGAATTAGAAAATGAAAAAAGGAAAAAAGAGAAAAAAATTAAGGAAGAAAGAAGAAAAAATAAAAAGAGTATCTTTAAAAAAATTAAAAATATTTTTGGGAAAGAAAGAAAGGAGAAATAAATGGCTGAAGAAAAAGATTTGAAAACAATTGTAGCTACCGATTGCGGAAGTACAACCACAAAAGCTATTCTCGTTGAAAAACAGGGAGATGAATATCGTCTTATAAAAAGAGGCGAAGCTCCAACTACAGTAGAAGCTCCATATGAAGATGTTACAAAAGGAGTTTTAAATGCTATTGATGAATTAGAAGATTTAACAGGGAAAAAATTTATAAATGATGAAGAAGGTACATTACTTAAAGAAAGAAAAAGTGAAAAAGAAGGTATGGATCTTTATGTTTCTACCTCATCAGCAGGTGGAGGTCTTCAGATGATGGTTGCTGGTGTTGTTAAATCAATGACAGCAGAATCAGCACAAAAAGCTGCTCTTGGTGCTGGGGCTATTGTAATGGATGTTATAGCTACAAATGATGGTAGAATGCCATATGAAAGAATAGAGATTATTAGAAACTTAAGACCTGATATGATTCTCCTTGCAGGAGGAATTGATGGCGGAACAACAAAACATATAGCTGAATTAGCAGAAATTATATCTGCTGCGAATCCAAGACCAAGATTGGGTATTGGATATAAACTTCCATTAATATTTGCAGGAAATAAAGATGCAAGGGATATTGTAAAAGATACAAATGATGGCAAAATGGCTCTTGAAATAGTTGATAATATAAGACCAACCCTTGAAGAAGAAAATCTTGGTCCTGCAAGTGATAAAATTCATGAACTATTTATGGAACATGTTATGCAGCAGGCACCGGGATATCCAAAATTAATGGAATGGGCTGATGCTCCTATTATGCCTACACCTGGAGCTGTTGGTGCTATGATGCAGACTGTTTCTAATGAGAAAGATATTACAATTGTAGGTGTTGATATTGGAGGAGCTACTACTGATGTTTTTTCAGTATTTGAACTTGAAAATGAAGAAGGAGAATATGAAAAGAAATTTCATAGAACAGTTTCTGCAAACCTGGGCATGAGTTATAGTATATCCAATGTTTTTGCTGAATCAGGTATGGAAAATGTCATGAGATGGGTTCCAATTAATATGGAAGAAAAAGAGTTGAGAAATATTGTAAAAAATAAAATGATTAGACCCACAACTCTACCAAAAACATTAAAAAGTTTAATTTTTGAACAGGGAATTGCAAGAGAAGCATTGAGATTGGCTTTTGAACATCATAAAACTCTTGCAGTAGGACTTAAAGGAGTACAGCAGCAAAGAACAATATCTGATGTTTTTGATCAAAAAGAATCAGGGCAGAGTCTTGTTGATTTAATGAAACTTGATATGATTATTGGGAGTGGTGGAGTTCTATCACATGCTCCAAGAAGAAATCAATCTGCATATATGATGATCGATGCTTTCTTACCAGAGGGAATAACAACTCTTACTGTTGACAGTATTTTCATGATGCCTCAACTGGGTGTTTTATCACAGGTGCATAAAAAAGCAGCTACGGAAGTATTTGAAAGAGATTGTTTGATTTATTTAGGTACCTGTATTGCTCCAAGAGGAAATGAAAAATCATACGGTAGAAAAGCTATGGAAATTGAAATTGAACATCCAAGAGATAAAGAAGAATTATTAGATAAAGCTACTGAAAATTCCCCTTATTTCCATATATCCGAGAACATGACAGGTAAGATTATAAAACATACAGTTAATTATGGTGAAATTTTTAGAGTCCCACTCAAGAGAGAAGAAACAGCTACTATTAGGGTTAAACCAACAAAGAAATTTGATCTGGGAGATGGATATGGTAAGAAAATGGAATTCAAAGTAAAAGGTGGTACCACAGGATTAATTTTTGATGCAAGAGGAAGAGCGCCTTTTAATTTACCTGAAGACAAGGAAACCAGATTGAAAAAATTAATTGAATGGGCTAAGGCAATGAATGCCTATCCATTAGATAGATTAAATGAAAATAAATAAAAGAGGAGGTTATCGTGGCACAAGCATTTACTCCGGGATTGAAAGTAACTAAAGAAACA
>Ga0209925_1001554_pt1 | contig 11465 bp, 17 predicted proteins | sample SalPonR2_A_D1_MG_FD_185702 | JGI IMG/M metagenome (GOLD analysis project Ga0209925, IMG submission 185702) | Salt pond soil microbial communities from South San Francisco under conditions of wetland restoration - Salt Pond MetaG R2_A_D1_MG... ...
AGACCAGGAAAATATTAATTTATTAAAAGAAAAAACTACGCCTTTTTTATTAAAAGCTAAACCTGAAAATATATTAAATAGAATAGATGAATTAAGTAAAAGACCATTAATAGATACTAAAAATCCCAAGATGACCATTGAAAAGTTATTAGACAAAAGAAAGGAATATTATAATCAATTTAATAATATAATCATTACAGATAATAAAAAAATAGATGATATTGTTTATGAAATCTTGAATTTATTGGAGAATTTATCATGATAAAATAGTAATCAGAGTATAAAAGTGAAACAATTATTTATTATAAATGGTTACTAAAAATAGAATTTTTAAAAAGAAGCATTAGCTTTAGGAATAGAGCATGCTTCTTTTTTCTGTTTATAAAAATTTACTTTATAGGAAAGAATATGATAAAATATTAAATGTGATAAAAGACTTATCTTTTATTAAACAAAAACATTAAAAATATAAAAACGGAATTCAAATATTAATTCAATTGAATGAGAAAACAACTAAAAGAAATAACGATAATTTGTCTATATCACATAATTAAACCTATTATTAAAATAGTTTGTAAAAGAGAAAAGAAAAGTATGGGAGATGTTTTTAAATGAAAATAGCAGTAATTAATGGTCCTAATATGAATATGTTAGGTAAAAGAGATGAAAAGCATTATGGTCAAGATACTTTATCATCAATAAATGATGAACTATTAAAAATAGCAAAGGATAATAATATAAAGTTAGAATTCTTTCAAAGTAATCATGAAGGAGATTTAGTAGAATATATTCATAAGAATTTTAAAGATTGGGATGGTTTAATAATTAATCCTGCTGGACTTACAACTACATCTGTAGTATTAAGAGATGCAGTTGAATTATTAGATATTCCCATTATGGAAGTTCATTTATCAAATATATATGCAAGAGAAAAGTTTAGACAAAAATCTCTATTTAGAGAAATAGTTATGGGTCATATTTGTGGATTAGGTGCTTTTGGCTATAAAGCAGCTTTATATTACTTAATAGATAAATTAAATAAAGGAGAGAGATAATAAATGCAAAAAAGAATAAAAAAAGTAAGAGAAATAATTGCAGATTCAGAGTTTGATTCCCTTTTAATTGATTCAGATGTTAATAGATTCTATCTAACAGGATTTACTGGTAGTGCCGGAAGAGTCCTATTTACACCTGAAAAAGAATATTTCATTACTGACTTTCGATATACTGAACAGGCAGGTAATCAAACAGAAGAATTTGAAATAATTGAATTAAATAAAGATATTATTGAAAGTATCAATGATATTTTACAAGAAGATGGTACTAAAAAATTAGGAATTGAAGCTAAAACTGTTAACTATTATCAATATGGTAAATACCAAGAAAAGTTAGAAGATATTGAATTGATTGCAACAGAAGATTTAATTAAAGATGTTAGAATGACCAAAGATGAAAATGAAATTGAATTAATTAAAAAAGCCATTGAAATAACTGATCAAGCCTATGAACATATTCTTGATTTTATTAAACCTGGTATGACTGAAAAAGAAGTAGCATTAGAATTGGAGATGTTTCAGAAAAAATTAGGTGGTTCTAAAAATGCTTTTGACTTTATTGTGGCATCTGGAGAAAGATCATCAATGCCCCATGGGGTAGCTTCCGATAAAGTAATTAAAGAAAACGAACTAATAACTTTAGACTTCGGTACTTTTTATAAAGGCTATTGTTCTGATATGACAAGAACCTTTGTCTTAGGTAAAGCAAATGAAAAACAAAAAGAAGTATATAATACAGTTTTAAAAGCGCAATTAGCTGTCATAGAACAGATTAAAGCTGGTATGACCGGTGTAGAAGCAGATAAAATTGCTAGAGATATCATAAAAGAAGCAGGTTATGGAGATAACTTCGGACATAGCTTAGGTCATGGTATTGGGGTGGAAGTTCATGAAGGTCCGTCTGTTTCTTATAAATCAGAGGATACAGTTATTGAAAATAGTGTAGTAACTGATGAACCAGGTATATATATTAAAGGCTGGGGTGGAGTAAGAATTGAAGATGATCTATTAATAAAAGAAGATGGTTGTGAAGTATTAAATACTTCTCCAAAAGAATTAATAGAAGTACCAGTATAATTTGTTAAAATATATTGTAAATGCTATAATGGAATATAGTATACAAGAAAAAAGGAGGATTTCTTAAATATGATATCTACTAATGATTTTCATACAGGTCTAACTATAGAATTAGACGGAGAAGTATATCAAGTAGTTGACTTCCAGCATTCTAAGAGTGGAAGAGGAAGTGCTTTTGTTAGAACTAAGTTAAAAAATATGGAAGAAGGATATGTTATAAATAAAACATTTAGGGCTAATGAAAAAATAGAGCGAGCCCATGTAGATAAAAGAGAGATGCAGTATCTATATTGGGATGATAATGGTTATGTATTTATGGATACTGATAGTTATGATCAAATAACTTTATCTCAAGAACAAATTGGAGATAAAATTAATTATATTAAAGAGAATATGAATATATATATTTTAATGTATGAAGGTAAACCTTTAGATATTGATTTACCTACCTTTGTAGAGTTAACTGTAGAAGATACACCACCTGGAATTAAAGGTGATACCGTTTCCGGTGGTACTAAAACTGCAACCATGGAAACAGGTTTACAGGTTAAAGTACCATTATTTATAAATGAAGGTGATGTTATTAAGATCGATACTAGATCAGATGAATATATTGAGAGGGTTGAAAGCAACTAAATCGTTTAGGAGGTAAATTCACAATGAAATATGTTATTATAGGTGCAGGAGCTGCTGGTACCTCAGCTGTAAAAGAAATTTTAAAAAATCGTAATGAAGAAGATCAAATTACAGTAATAACTAACGAATCCGTCCCATTTTATTATAGACCTAGATTGATAGAATACTTATCCGGAGAAGTAGAAGATGAAGAATTAATAATACATGATGAAAATTGGTTTGATTCTAATGATGTAGATTTAAAATTATCTGAAGAAGTAAAAGAGGTTGATTTTAATAATAAAAAGGTGGTTTCTGATAAAAAAACTTATGAATATGATAAACTGCTTTTAGCAAATGGAGCCCATTCTTTTGTACCTCCTATTGATGGTCACAAAAGAGAAAATGTATTTACTTTAAGAAATTTAGCAGATGCCCGCAAAATATATAATACAGCAAGTGAATCTCAAAAAGCAGTTGTTGTGGGAGGCGGACTGTTAGGTATAGAAGCTGCTTCAAATTTAAAAAAGAATGGTGTTGATGTAACTGTCATAGAAAAGGCAGAATGGTGTCTTAACAGACAGTTAGACAAAAAGGGTGGCAAACTATTAATAGACATTCTAAAACTGGAAAAAGGGTTAAATTTTGCCTTAGATGTAAGTACAGAAGCTTTTAAGGGTAATGAAAAGGTCGAAGAAGTAGCTCTTGATAATGGTGATTCATTAAAAGCAGATTTAGTATTATTATCAACAGGGGTTCGTTCAAATATAGGACTGTTTGAAGGTACAGACCTTAAAATCAAAAGAGCTGTTGATGTAAATAAATATATGGAGACAAATATTGAAGATGTTTATGCGGCCGGAGATATTGCCGAATATAATGATAAGTTTTATGGTATTTGGCTGCCGTCGATGAAGATGGGTCAAACAGCAGGTAAAAATATGTCTGGTGATAAGTTTGAATTTCCCGGAGTAGTATCTTCATACACACTTAAGGTTGCCGGAATAAATGTTGTTTCAGCCGGTAATTTAGATCCTGAAAAAGAACTTGATAGTGAAATAACAGAAAAAGAAAGAGGCTATAAAAGAGTAATTAGAAATGAAGAAGGTAAAGCTGTAGGATTAATAATAGTGGGTCAGTTTGAAGATCAAGATAAACTTTTAGCTGAGGTTAAGAGCTAAAAATTGGGAGGTAATACTATGGAAGGTAAAGAAGAATTAGGTAATATTAAGATTGCTGACGAGGTAGTTTCTATTGTGACCGGTTTAGCTGCAACTGAAGTTGAAGGTGTTGCGGGTATGAGCGGAGGCATTGCCGGTGGTATAGCAGAAATGCTTGGTAGAAAGAACCTCACAAAAGGGGTAAAAGTTGAAGTGGGAGATAATGAATGTGTAGTTGATCTCTATGTAATAATTGATTACGGTCATTCTATACCAGATGTTTCCTGGAATATTCAAAATAATGTAAAACAAGCTATTGAAGGCATGACCGGATTAGATGTGATGGAAGTAAATGTTCATGTTCAGGGAGTACATTTACCTGAAGAGGAAGAAAACCTAGAAGAAGAAACCGAAGAAGATGAAGAAGAATGAGGTCAATAATGACCTCGTCTTTTTTTTATCAGCTGAAGTGGTGGTAATATGTTAAATTTCTTTGATAAATTAATAAAAAGCTTTAGTAACAAACAAAAAAACATATTGCTTAATAGTAATGATAGAGGAACTATTACTATGAAATTTGAAATTTTGTATTCTATCTTAGATTATATTTTAAAAGATTATACAATCTTTGAAAATGCAGATATTGAATTTGATGAAATTGATAAAAGTAAAAACTTATATAGATTATTTATTATAACAAAAAATAATCTAAAAGATATTAGTGAAAACAAATTAAAGATAATTAAAAAGAAAATTATGACTGAGTTTAAAGAGAATGGCTTTAATTTAATCAATGTCATTATAACCTCAGAAGAAAAACTGGAGGATTGATATAATGATTAATAACAATCGAGATATATTTATGTGGATAAATAATAACAAGGGGAGATTTTTAGGCTTATTATTTGGTTTTATAATAGGCTTATTATTAACATTAATAGGAATATTAAAAACATTAGTTATAATTGTTTTTGCTTTAATTGGCTTATATTTAGGACACCTTTTAGATGGAGGCGCTAGTATACAGGAAATAATAAGGAAAATAGTAAAAAAATAGGTACGAAGTGAGGTAAGTATTAATGAATATTACAAGACATAAACATAGAATATGGGCTATGCAGATACTATATGGACTAGATGTGCAAAGGTCTTTTAATATAGAAGATGCTTTAAGAGAAATTGAAATAAAGAAGAAAGATATAAAATTAAAAGATAAAGAAGATAAATATTACTTCGAGGAAATAGTCGAAGGGGTAATAAATAATCTAGAAGAAATTGACAAGACTATTGAAAAGAATGCAATTGGTTGGCATTTATATAGAATGCCGGTTGTAGATAGAAATATTTTAAGGATAGCTCTATATGAATTTTTAGAAGAGCTACCAATTGGAGTTGTAATTAATGAAGCTGTAGAACTAGCTAAAGAGTTTGGTTCCGAAAAATCATCTGGTTTTATTAATGGAGTATTATCTAATGTACATGAAAGCAAGGAGGAAAATTAATGGATATATTTTCCTGGAATGTAAATGGAATAAGAGCTGCCAAAAGAAAAGGATTCTTAGATTGGATAGAAGAAGAAAGTCCAGATATACTTGCTTTACAGGAAATAAGAATACAGGAAGAGCAAATGACAAAAAAGTTAACAGATATAGATAATTATTATTCATATTTTAATTATGGAGAAAGAAAAGGTTATAGTGGTGTTGCCCTTTATTCAAAAATAGAACCTAATAAAGTGGAAACTGGTCTAGGAATAGATAGATTTGACCAAGAGGGAAGAGTAATTAGAGCTTTTTATGATGATTTTGTTTTTATGGGTATATATTTTCCGAATGGTAAGAGAAGCAAAGAAAGATTAAACTTTAAACTTGATTTTTATGATGAACTATTAGACCAAGCAATGGAATTAAAAAAAGAAGGGCATAGCCTTATTATAAGCGGAGATTATAATACAGCTCATAATGAGATTGATCTTATTAATCCAGAACAAAACAAAAATGTTTCTGGTTTTTTACCAGTTGAAAGAAAATGGTTAGATAGTTTAATTGAGCATGGTTTTGTTGATACTTTTAGATGTTTTAATCCAGATAAAGAGAAATACAGTTGGTGGAGTTACCGAACTAGGGCAAGAGAGAGAAACGCAGGTTGGAGAATAGATTATCATTTTGTAACTGAAGATATAATAGATAATGTAAAAAAGGCAGTCATCCATGATGATGTTATGGGTTCAGATCACTGCCCCATATCTATTACTCTTGATCTTTAATTGCAATATAAATATCAACATCAGAATTATCTTCTTCAGGAAAATCAATATTAAATATTTCTAAATTGTCACCGTTTTTATTTTCATCAAAATCTGATTCTGGTAACCATTCATCATAAATATAATCATATGTTTTATCAATATCACAGAGTTCACCCTGATAAGTAAATATGGCATATTTAGAGCCATTAATAATTTTAGGTATCATACCTTTAGGAATATCAGATAAAGTACTAACTTCTACACTTGCAATATAAGCGAATCTGTTAGGATAATTTTTTCTCTGTTTATAGATCCCGACCATTCTGGTTGGGTTCTTTTTATTTTTAACTTCATCAATTCTTGGTCTAAATTCATCCCATAATTCTTGTACTACTTTATGGTCTTCATTATCTTCTGTAGTTGTTAAACAATCCATGCCAATAACTGTAAAACGATTCTTTTCAATAATTTTTGGTTGCATCATTTTCCTCCCAGAATTTTTTATAATAAATTATACCTTGTTACTATTATATTACTTATTGTATGGATTTTCAAATGGCTCAAGTAAAATAACTTTTGTTAATTTTTAAAAGATATAAAAGTATTATTAGTTGAAGTTAAATTGAAAGTGAAATTATTAAGGAGAATATTTGTATCTATTATAAAATTATCTTTTTGTATATACAAATTTAATATATTTTCTTTTGTATTACTGAATTCAAAATTATCTAATTTTATTTGGGATAAATTATAAGTAGATCCATCACTTTTATATATTTTAACAGTTTTACTTGTATTATTAAAACCTATACCTGTATAATTTAAATCAGGAGTTGAGGGAGAAGAATTATATTTTTCTATATCTGAAGTATATTTCAAATTCTCATCTATATAATTAGTAATAAATCTTAGTTCTCTTTGAATTTCAGCTTTGTCTTTATTTAAAGAATAAAAATTAATACCAGAAATGAATAAATTTGAGGTAGCCATAACTATAATTCCCATTATAACTATTACAATTAATAATTCAATTATAGTAAAACCTTTATTTTTTAAAATAATATTTTTTTTCATTTGTTTGACCTCCAATTTTTAGGGAGTAGTATATTTATAATAATAAATTATTAATTCTTTTTCATTAACTTTAGTATTAGGCAATTTATAATTAGAAGTAGCAATTACTAATTCCCTATTATAAGAAGTAGTAGTTCCGTTATTAAATTCTAAAAATAATGTTTTCTTGTCACCATTCACATTGCTTTCTACAATATCAACTAATTGTTTTTGAACTCCATATGTTGTAATAGTCTTATCTCCAGCACTAAAAATACTATTAAATATATGATTAAATACAGGAAAAATAAATATTGCTATAATTCCCAATAAGGCTAATGAAACTAATATTTCAACTAATGTAAATCCTTTATTGCTGAACATATATAACACATCCTTTATTCTTATTCTCTGGACCAATTGGCTTTATAATAAGCATTATAATCACCTAATTTAGATTTTATATAATTTAAAGCTTGTTGAGATGGTGGGCCATTATAAGTAAATGTACCCATTGGATTACTATTATCTGTTTTTCCAATAAGTTGATCAACAATAATCGACCCTTCAAAGGTTACAGTGGATTGTAAAGTCATTGAAGCTTCTGGGCCATATACAAAAATACCATTTTGTGTTGTAGTATCTGTACTACCGATCAATGTTAAATTGGCATCTTTCATTAAAAATATATTAAAATTTTGTAATGAAACATTTGGTGTTTGAAATGTCATACTTTCCTTCACAAAAATGTTTAATTTTTCGTCATATTCATTTGAATCTGGAGGAAAATCTATACCAGTACATTCTAAAGTACCTTTTATAGAAAGAGTATCGACAAAAATATTTATAATTTCATTATTATCAAAGTTAATTTCAAGACTATCATTAGGATTGTATGTTAAATCTCCATAATATCCACTTGAATTTATTAAACTACCATTAAAATCAGTGGGTATATCATCAATAGTTAATGGATTAGTTGCATCGAAATTCTCATCATCATCAAATAATTTATTGTATTCATTATACCAATCTACAGTTACAAATTTTTTATCTGAATTTAGAATAATTTGATCTTCATTTAAATCACCATCATTATATTTAATTACGCTAGATTTAGTTTCTACCTTTTGTTCAGGTGGTACATTAACTGAAGTCATTTTAGTTAAATCAAGTTCACTTTTGGCATAAATAGCAGAAAGTTCTGGTTTTTTTACAAGTACACTTATTGTTTTTTTGCGTCCATTTACAGTGGCAGTAGATATTAAATTAAAATCTGGTGGAGTATCTGCTGAAGTATTAATTTTTATTTCACTTAGAATATTATATTTATTATTAGTATTGTTATCATAAATTATTACTTCAGATTTACTACCGGACCAACTTTTTGGTGAAGTTTTTATTATATAATCGGCCAAAGTTTCTGCTCCTGATCTTGCTAGAAAATAAGCTTTAATATCATTTTTATTTAGTTCGGCTTGACTAAATTCACTGTAAGATATATTAATTAATACTGCTGCTAAAGTAAGAATTATGAGTATTAATAAAAATGTTGCCACAATAGCAAAACCGCCATTTTTCAGATAGGTATTAAGGTATTTCATTAAAATCCCTACTTTCTGATTTGATTTTTTAAAAATATAAATATTTATTAATAATATATATATTATTACATGTTATATTTCACCAAAGAACAGTAATCTCCTTTATAATTTCCAATATATATTTATTGTTATTAACATAATGAAATTAAAGTAGAATTGAGAATAATTTTAGAATAATTTAAAAAAATTTTTCAAATATAAAGGAATTTGACAATAAATATATAAATTAGTAAGTAAGTGGTAAAATATTATTTTAATAGAATATAAATTATTTATAGGATAGCAAAGAATGTCATTTGTTAATTGGACACCTAAAATGACAGGAGCTATTGGTGTAACCGGCCGAGAGGCCGGTTTTTGTAGTTTTAATAATATTTTCAATAAATTAGTGAGGAGCGAGTAAAATGTTAAAAATAAAAATCAAGAATAAAAAAGAAAATGGATATATATTAGTAACTACCTTAATTGCTATTGTATTTATATCAATAATAGGTGTCTCACTATTAAGAGTAGCTTATTCTGATTATATTAATACCAATTTTTATATTAAGCACCGACAAGCATATTTTGTAGCAAGATCTGGTGCAGAAGCTGTTCAAAAATGGATAGAGAATAAAGATAATGATTCTTCAGTATTAGATGGCAAAACAACAGGAAAAATTGATTTAGGACCTGGTACTTATCAAATTACTGTTCATAAAAACGGTAATATATATACAATAGAATCAATAGGAAAAGTAGATGATGTTGAAAAAAGTGTTGGAGTTGATGTTGAAAAAATCAATAATCCTGGTCTTCAACATACAGTTTTTGCAGATAAAATTTTAGGAGTAGGTAATGTATTTAAGGGTAATAATGATTATACTGATAAAATTTTTGATATAGGAACTAATCTTCCATCTGATAGTCCCGATGTTAATTTACATCAAGAAATTATTGATAATGTTGATGTGGAATATAATATGGGCTATACTTATACTCTACCAGTTTGGCCAGAAGAAGATTTTCAAACCACTTATGATAATTTGATAAATGATACAATTGATTCTTTAGATTATACTGATAATCGAGTAGATTTTGACAAAATAAAAAACAATAATAATGAAATAACAATTAATGTAGATGGAAATGAAGATTTAAATATATATGTTAACGAACTTGATATTAAGGATAATATTGTAGTTAATACTAATGGAGATGGTAATGTAAACATTTATGTAAAAGATAAACTTTCTATTAATTCTCAAGCAGCGATTAATGAAGATGGAGATACTAATGATTTAAATATTTATCATTATAATAAGGATGATAAAATTAAATTATCTGCAAAAAGAACTTTAAATGCTAATCTTTATACACAATCAGATAATATTGATATAACTGGACAAGGTGAATATTATGGAAATATATTTGCTTTTAGTGAAGGTTCAATTAAATTAACAGGTAATGGTAGTGGAAAACAGAGTATAATATATGCACCTAAAAGTACTATTGAATTAACAGGTAATTCAGAGTTTAGTGGAGCAATAGTAGGAAAAGAATTAGATATAAAAGGTAGTGCTATGGTATATGGAGATCCAAGTACAATAACATTACCCGGAGAATATGAGCCGCAAATTTCAGTTACTTGGAGGGATATCTAATGAAAAATATTATAAATAATCAATCAGGTTTTTCATTAGTAGAAGTGTTGGTATCTTTAGTAATAATATCAATTTTAGTTACTGGCTTTTCTATAGCATTTATGAATAGTAATAAATCTTTAAGAATTTCTAAAAACAAAAGTGAAGCATTTTATAGTGCTCAAGAAGATCTAGTTAATTTTATAGGTGATGAATCATATACTGCGCAAGCAGCTAATGTTACATTAGATGAGAGCAACAGTGTTATAGATAAAACTATTACTTTTGAAGATGAAGATATCACTGTAAAGCTAAAAGAAGTTGAAGCCAATGTTTCTTATGAAGGTTTTGATAATCAGACAAAGAATTTGATTATAAAATCATATAGGGTAATTGAGTAAGGAAGAAGGTGGAATAATAATGAACTTTAATTATTTAAGAGACCAAAAGGGATTTACTTTAATAGAATTCCTGTTAACAGTTACAATTTTAAGCATAGTTTTGTTAGTATTTGCTTCCTTTTTTGGTCCCAGGTTTTCATTATATTTACGGGCAAGCGAGGAAGCAAATATTCATTCTGAATTAAATATACTAAATAGAAAAATTCATGATGAATTAGTGAATATAACAGACATAGAACTATTAACAAGTCAACCTGCTTCTTTTCAAGTAGGATATGAATATTATTATATAAATGGTAGTAATAAATTGGTCAAAGTAGATGCTTTCGGAAATGATAAAGTGGTGAATTCTAATTTAGTTTTTAATACTTTTGATTTATCTTTATATAAAAGAAGTGGTGATAATCAAAATTATATAACTATTGAATCGGAAGCAGTATTAAAAAATGCGGATCAAGAAATGGTATTTAATATTTTATTAAATAATATAAATGATAAAGATGAATCAGATCCAAATGTAGATTATGTGGGAATTAAATATCAATAAAAGATCATATTTTATGGCGTTATAGTCCCTAATAAGGAGACTTTTTTGTTGTTCACTAAAGTATAATTTAATGACGAAAAAAT
>Ga0209925_1001557_pt1 | contig 11448 bp, 9 predicted proteins | sample SalPonR2_A_D1_MG_FD_185702 | JGI IMG/M metagenome (GOLD analysis project Ga0209925, IMG submission 185702) | Salt pond soil microbial communities from South San Francisco under conditions of wetland restoration - Salt Pond MetaG R2_A_D1_MG... ...
CGCTGGTGAACTCCCAGGGCGTTGAGCCCGTGTTCTTCGCCGTTAGGCGAGTCAGCAAGTGGTCTCCCTCCAGACGCACGGTCAAGAGGAGCTCGAAAGCCTGGTCCCAGATCTTACGTGTTTCCGCCGACTCTTTCAAGACCAGCGTTACCTCGGGCTCCGAGTCAGACTGAGCAGAGACCTCCCAAGGCAAGTTGCGGGCAAAACCATGTTGCTGATATATGTGGGATACCACGTTGTGAAACAGAAGATGGAATAGTATTTGAAATAGTGCATAAAAAGGAAGCGAGGCTAACACGACAATGAACAGGCTACTAGAAACACATACGTATGATCATCTATTTTTACCTGAATCGCGCCAGGCCCAAATTGCGGCCAACAGATTTGTAAGCCACCCGCAATGGGCTTTTCCCCTGTAAATGCGGCGTCCTTTCGGATTCCGAGCACTTCATGCGGGGCTTTGTAGCTGGTGACACAGCCACCATGCAGGTGCACGGTAGCAGAGTGACCTGTGACATCGTCTGTGAGAACCACCCGCTTCAATGTGTCCAAGGTGGCCTTACCAGCCATTAGAGCTGTAGCGGACTCCCTGGAGCTCGTCGCAGGAAGCAAAAATGCATCACTTAGGCTACCCATAACAGCCAAGATGGCAATCAGAGCGTATTTCAACATAGTTGAACCCTAAGAACAGGCAAGGTTGTGTCAGGGTAATGATACACCAGTATGGAGCTCGTACGACCTCTGTCTCGAAATGTTGTGGGCTTGGACAGGGTCGTAGCCGGTCAGTGCAACCTCCCCACTTTCTCTGCCACTGCCACATGCCCCGTGGCGTCGCCTTCCACCTTGCTCCCAACCCTCACGCACACAACCAGAGCGAAAAATTGATGGGAAGGAGAATTGCGATATTTGCTGGTGATCTGGCTCGCACCACACCTCACCTGGCCTGGTAGCTCCTGATTCGTCGCTGATTCGGTCTCGCTGCGATCCTAGGCTGCAGCGGGAACGTACAGTTACATGCACGTGTCGCGTGGCAGTCTTACAGTGATTGTATGTCGAAGATTACAATCAAGAGAATGAATGAATAAAAAGGAAGAAGCACACGCATCCAATTTGAATATCCTTTAATTTCTACTTTGTTACTCTATCGAGAAGCCCGATGACTCCATTTGAATCGCAAGCGATAAGCGTTCCTTCAGGTCTTTTTTCGTCTTATACAAAGGGAGATCAATGCGATTGAAACATGTGTGCGCCCGAGGGAACACTGATTGATCGAGTGAGATGCTATTGATGGTGAACTTCCGGATATTGCCATCGTTCCCTTGCAAAAATGCAAATCCCTGCGCAGGTACCCCTGACGTGCCTGTCGTAAACTGAAGAAGTCGCGCCCGCTGCTCCTGATCGAAGTCGTTGCGAACTACCTCCCAAAACCATTGCACCACCCGATGCTGGGCACCCAATCTTGCAAATTCCCCACCATAGCCCGTATTCCTTAACCAGTCCTCTATGTCCAGATTGGGCATGCCGCAGAGCAGCAACTCTAGCTGCTGAAAGTCGAATATAGACAAAAGAGCCTCAGGCATGCACTCGTAAAAGCCCAGCAGCAATTCTCGGAGCTGAGTCTTGACCCTATCGCACAGGCGAAAGCGCAGGTTCGCCTCCAAGTACTTGTCGAGATTTTCTGGCCCCAGGGTCAAATTAGCGCCGCCAGGGACCAGCTCCACCGTATGGGACTGTCCTAGGAAGTTCTCGGTGACGGTAAAATCCAGGCACAGATCTCCAAGCACGGAGGGATCCATCTCTTGGAGTTTGCCCAGATTCTGCAGCGTCTCCGCGTCCAGGTACTCCATGTCCGCCAGGACCACGGGCCAGCCCAAGATGTGCTTGATCACCGGCCGCACCAGGTGGTGCCGCACGATCTGTCCGTCCAACAGGGCCTTCCCCAACAAACGACCCAGAAAACGGAAGTACCGGTGGTGTTGCGGCTCGACCAAGCCGGACGCCCCACTGATCTGCATGCACATCTGATCCACTCCGCTGTATTGGAAGAGCCCGAAGTCTGGATTGAAGAGCGCGTCAGTCACCTGGTCGTACCATTCCCGAGCCACTCCCCCGGCGTCAATGCCCGGCTCCCCCAAAAACTCAAAGCGGAAAATCTTTCGCATGTTGGCTGTGCTGATCCCCTCGAAGGCCATCAAGGAGTCAGCCAGGAGGTGCGCGCGTCGCACCCTAATCTCCATGTGTCCCCTCTCCCACGGAGTCCGGAGGCTGTTGCAGTGCTCACGGAAGAATTCAATCTTCTTGTCGAAAGGAAGTTGGGCCCCGTGGGAGAGAGTGTGGAAGTTCAAACGGGTGCCTGGCACCGTCGTGTCGATAGAGACCTCCGAGGGCGGGAGCAGCACGAGGTCTGGCGACTGGGGAGGCCCTTTGAATGCCCGTACGAAGGCCGTGTTCTCAATGGAAAATTTCCCGTTCTTTGGTCTTCCCAGAGATCCTCCGACACCTCCCACAACGGCATTGGCAGTGCCACCCTGCTCCCGGTTCGAGCCGTCCACCCTGAACCAGTGGAACTTCACGTCCTGGCCCAGGCACCGCACCCACCCGTCCTTGTTATACCGCATCTCGTACGCCTGGAGCTGCTCATTGGTGGGGACGATGGGTAGCTTGAAGCGTATCTTTTGGTTTGGGCGCGCGTCCACCGGGCAGGTGACGGTCACGCGCTGGCCGTCCGCCAAGAGGACGAAGGGCTCCCCTGGCCGCACACCTTGCGGCACCACCACCTCGTACAATTTCTCGAAAGGAGATGGTCCCGACGTGTTTGAAGATCCCGTTCCACCACCTGTGGTTCCCCCAGGCCCCCCTGCTCCTCCCAAACCCCCGCCGTCAGAGGCGGGAGGGAGAGAGAATCGAATCTGCATCCCTGGTCTGACACCGTCCGGGCACGTGACCCGTTGCCTCGCCCCTCGGACCATCACGTCGAAAGTCTGGCCAGGCTGTACCCCCTCTGGCACTTGCACGATGAATGTGGAAGCTTGAAATTCGATGGCGATCAGATCGCCGGGAGACGCGCGGTCAGGGCAACGGACCATAACCTGTTGACCCTCCAGCAGGACGGCAAAGTGCTGCCCAGGTCGAACCCCAGCCGGTATCCGCACTTGCGCCCGAATTTGACCTGTTGATCGCTGATGGCCAGGAATTTCAAATGCCCCCGGTTCTGTGTTCACCGTCCGAGTTGTGCGACCTCCTCCTGGTTGCGAATTGTACGCGGGCTGCTGAAATGGGGACACATGTGGAGTGGGTCTTGGTCTATTACCAGGGCCATTAGTCCCTCCCGAGGAGCGACCTGCACCAGGATAGGATGAAGACGGATATTGCTGATTCGAAATGCTTTGATCTTGACCCATGCCAAATATTTGGCTGATGTTGATCTCTTGAGAGACCCGGGGTCAGACTCCCCACAGCTAAAGCCGCCTTCCCCTTGCCTGAAATGAGAGAGCGCAGGGGAGGAAAAGAACGACTTCATAAATACAAGGGGCCCGAAACACAGGATGCAAGAGTGCATCGAGCAGAGCACAGGCACACGGGTCTAGGCAGCACGTCCCTCAGCAGGCGGGGCGGGGGCTGGGGCGGGCGGCAGCGAATGAGTAGGGCATGATGCCAGAGGATCGCCGCCCGGGTCGGACGCCGGAGATCTTCGGCTGCGTTGCCCACTGTGCGCGCTGTGCCTGCGACTTCATTCACGGCATGAGGGGTTTGCAGGAATATTCACCTCTCTTATTTTTCCCTGGGGAATAGCAATGCGAATCATTCGCAAGATTGATCGGTGTCTCCACAAAGGCCTCATTCTCTCACTCAAATCCATGTGCCGACAGCGAAGCATGCATCTTACCACGCTTTTCGTCATTACCATGGCCTGCGGCGGCATCGGAGGTACGACTGCATTTATGCCGAACATTGGTCGAGGAGCTGCCCGCGCGTCGATTCAAATGAAGGCTTCGCGTGCCCAGCAGGACAGCCGACGCAGCATGATCAACAAGACGTTGCGGGGGGCTTTAGGCTCCGTGGCGTTAACCGTAGGAAGTGTAAGCACGGCACCCTTGTCAGCAGCAGCCAAGGGCGTAAAAAGATTGAAAAATGCGCCAGTGGTCAAGTTGCCGTCCGGCGTGGAATATCAAGATATGTCAATAGGCTCGGGTGCCACCCCGCAACTGGGAGACCGTGTGGCCGTGCATTACAGCTTGTATTACAATGGCTTGGAGGTGGAATCTAGCCGAGACTCGAGCGGGCTGGCTGCTCGGCCATACGGTTTCAATTGGGGCTCGGGGAGTGGCTCGGGCTCCATCTGTAAGGGGGTCCAGCTGGGAATGGAGGGCATGCAGATCGGGGGCCGGCGCAAGATCACGGTTCCCTCCGAGCTGGCCTTCGGCAAGAAGGGGCTGCCACCCTTCATCCCCGGGGATGCCACTGTTCTCTTCGATGTGTCCATCTGGAGCATCAAGCCTGCGGGTGTCAATCCAAACCTCACACTGCCTGGCCAGCAAAACTATTTTTAAATGCGGGACTCTGCTGGTTGATGGGATGTCTCCAAGCGAGCAATGGAGTTAGACACGCGATTCACACCTCGTAGATTAAGTGTGAAAGCCGGCTAAACCACGGCATTTATCGGAATAAGAAGCCGAGAACGAGAGCTAGGAGCGCCTTGTGTGACGGGCTGAGGACAGGACTCGTTACCCGCAACAGGGCAAGAGCTGCTCCTCAGTGCAAAAGTGTAAGGGATGTTTGGGATTGGTATTGGTTTAAAACCGATCCTGTGGTTCAAATGATCTTTAACGTTCGGGAGGGGGGTAAAAAAAATGTGCAATACAGACCGCAGCCCGCCCCTGACACGCGCGGTAGGGGGGTTTGTGGTAAGTCGCCGTTGCTTTGGGGGTAATTGCAACGTGTAAAGAATGCTGGGCACGATGCATTGAGAATGGGCATCTCAAAGTGTGTCTAAAAGCCTCGCGCTGGACAGGTTCCCCACAACTGAACACTACCTCCCAGGCTCATGGGCCCCAGCCCTCCCCGCTCTGGCTAGCCTCCTTTTTCGCCGTGAAGCAAAACATGATCACAGGAAAGAGCTCCGCGGGAAAACCCTGTTGCCTTTCTTCCACCCTCAGATCATACCCAGCGATCTCGAACAAGGCCTTGAGATAGGCCGGGGAGCGCGTCAGGCTGCTATCCCCCGTGTCCACGACGAAGTCCGCCGAGGCATCGCAACAGTTGTCTTTGACGATCACGGCGCCAGTCTCCGGCCGCAGAGCCGCCTTGATCCGGACAAGGAAGCGAACCAGGTCCAGGTCGTGCAAGTGGCCGATACACCACTGGATCCAGACGACGTCGTACACAACCCCGGACGCCGGCTGGAAGTCCTGCATGCCCAGGCACAGGTACCGCACACGCGCCTCCGGTGGATCTTTCATCCCTTGCTGCTGGCGCGTGGGCAGTGAGCCGGCACGCGGGTCCGCATCTTCCGCCTTGCCATATGGCTCCTCGCGACCCCGCATCCCTACCACGGCTTGCTCCCGCAACTTCTCCTCCTCGCCACCTTCAGAAAGCAGGACCTCTGCCTCCATTCTGGCAGCACGATGTCCCTCTTGCCCGAACATGAAGGAGGGAGCGGCGGCCAGGAGGCGAGGACTTGGCTCGAGCAGGTCGACGGACGCGAAGATGGGGAGGAGCAAGAGCTTGGTCACACGCCCGATACCGGCCCCGCAGTCCGCGGCTTTCTCTAGGCGCATTGCGGACAGCAATGGCTTGACGCGACCCTCTAAGAACCGGCGCGAGCCTGCTATATCGGTGCCTGACACGTGGCCAAAGCCTCCTAGGACTCCGTCTATTGTCGGAGGGCAGTTTCCCTCGGCTTCCCAATATGAATATGCCTGTGTGTACCATGCAGGTACGCTTGCCGTTTCATCCGCTGCGCCGTTCACCAATTCAGCCACTCTTTTCCGAGTTGCACCCGCCTTGGGGGCTACCGAAGGCTCCAAAATCCCTACCGTGGCCCACATTTCCGACAAAGACGTGTACTCCCTCCCGTCCGTGTCATTGCCCTTGGCTATCCTGCCTAGATGCTTTTCCACTTTTGACACGAGCTCCGCCAATTGATTTCCGGTCTCACACATCGCTTGATAAAAAAATCTCTGGAATTGATGTCTCGAAAAAAGGTCCGTGTCCCACCCTTGAAAAGCGGTCACAGGTAGAGGAGGGCAAACCACGCTCTTGAATCACGTCAGGCCGACCATGCTGCACCTCCCAACGATCGTCGAACTTCCAATGTACGAGATTTTCACAATTTCAATACTTGATACTTGTCAGGCGAACTGCGGCACAAGTGTAGGAGTAAGAGTGGTCGATACAGTCCAACCGAGGCTAGCACGGGGAGGTTGCCTCTGCCGCCGTGGTTACCCCTGTCCTGTGCGTGATCAGGATGCGGAAAGAAGGCTCGGGATTGAGTCTCCCAGGATGATACTGAGAGGGAGCGGAGTGCGACGAGATGTTTACGAGAAAAATGAGAGCCAAAAGATGATCCCTAACCCGTGAGTTAAAGACGCTATGATGCCCTCCCAGCTCGTCTCCTTAGAAAGCATGCCTCACGAATGAAAAAAGTGAAAACCCCAAGGATACGACGTAATGTCGTACTCGAAAAAGTCATGCGAGTTCTTTTTATTTTCTTTGTGCCTTTATTGTGAGGTGACTGTGATGGTTCCTGAGAGAGGAAGAGGTCTGGCGCCACCCTTTATCCGCCGTTTGATGTTGCCCTCGTAAACCCTACGAGCAGATTATGATTATCCCATATGACTTAAGCTTTCGAAATTCTGTATCTAATAAACGACGGGAATTCCTCAAGGCATTTTTGCTTCATACGTGCAGTCCTACCAACCTCGTCACTTAAAAGACATACGACAAGCGATCAACTCTCGCCCACTTTGCAGCTCGATCTCGTGATGTCAGCGCAATTTTCCATCAGTACTTGGAGATGCCACTTGAAATGCTTAGAGGGATCTGCGAATCGGTATTGGATGGATCTAGGCTGCGTGTGTTTGGAAAAAAAAACACACAACGAGTAAGTTACAGTCTATGCACGCGATGAGCTTGACAATCCCACGTTCATGTAAAAAGAAGGACAACAACCGCTGAAGCTCTCGCTTCCGAGCCATGAAAGGCTACAGTCAATTTCTATGAGCCGCCGCGTCACAGATTCCTCTATTTCCCGCACGCCTCTAACATGGAGTCCTCCAACCTACCTTTGCGAGATGCAAGCATGGAGAGGAAGACATTGTAGCCAATTTGGATGGTGTTAATGTACAACAATCGCTGCTGGGGAGGAATGAAGCGGAAGTTAATGACGTGCACCAACGGCCAAACTTTCCAGGAGGCCGTCACGCCACGGACGAGGTCCTGATTGATCTTCTGTTTGATTTTCTGCAAGCCTGCACCCTGCAGCACCTCGATCCAGGCGAAGAAGATGACGGTGAAGACAGGCGCCCACAGGACCTGGTCGATGAGCACCTTGATCGCCACCGTCTGCGCGTCCTTCTTGGGGAATTTCTCGTCCAGGGCCCCGTAGAAGAAGTGACCCACGGGCCCGTGCACTGCCAGACCAAAAGATGCCAGCCGCAGCAGTCGCTTGACGTCCAGCGGAGCGCCCTTCTCGCCCAGAAAGCTCTGCGCCAGCAAGTCTCCAATGGTGAAGCCTACCAGCGAGGTGACGGCCTTGGTCGGCAAAGGGTTCGTGTCCAGAACCTCATTATACTTGTCCCACAACAAGCCCAATCCGCCTCCGTAGTGCGCGCCTCCGTGCTCGTCATCTCCCCCATTCCATCCTCCCCCATTCCACCCTCCCCACACGTCGTCGTTGCCCCCATTCCCGCCGATGCCACCGTGACTCAAGGACTGAGCGACTGAGCACTTGGAAAAAGAAGAGAGGGGAGCACGGGGTGCCAGGGGCCTGAAATAAGCCTCACCAAGGGCCAATGAGCCGAGTAGAGCGACAGCAACGCGCATGATTTCCGAAAAGCGGAAGTGCTAGGCAATTGTGTGGTTATGTTGATGGCAAATAAGAGGTCTTTCATCTTTTGTTGTGGTCAAATACACGCGTCAAGTCTTCCAAAAAGCTACTACATCAAAAACACTCATTTGTAAGGTAGTGAAATGCATCTATGTACGATGAGAGTTTCTGCTTCGGGTGCTGCCGCTGAGCAGGCTTCGGGCTCGAACTAATGTACTACAAAATAATGCTGTCCATTACAACGCGAACTGGGAGCCTCGTACAGGCCGCTCATAAAGCTGCCCAAAGACCAAAGTTTAGAAAAGGGCGTGCAAGTAATGCGTCAAGCCAGCATCGGAACATGCCATCCCCCTGTGCCTCCTGACGCGCAGGGAGAGGCTGCCTGCTGCAGTATCTTTCTTGTTGACCTTCACCTAGGCATATGCCCGGCGGAGTGTAACATAAGTGGCAATTTGACCACATAGCCAGTGCCAACCTCCCGGAAAAGGCATGCACTCAACGCCGTGCATTGCGGTAAGTCCGGCACGATGCAGGGCCGGCAGACCGCGTGTGCCTAAATGACACCGTGTCAATACTGCCCTCAGCTCTGATATTCAACATCACAGACCGTGAGACATCGCTCTCGGCGACCTGGATACAATTTCTGCGCAGTCTCGTTGAGGTGAGAAAAGGCATCACAGATCGTGACATATATCGCTCATAGCGACATGGATACAACAAGTTTCAGGTCAAGCTTAACCGGAGACATCGAAGTCTGGTGGATCGAAGATGCCTTTCGGGATATCGAATCACCTACAAAAGGAGCACCACTGACATTCTGCTTTACCGTTCTCTTTATGAAAGGGCAATACCTAGATTTTTGTCATGATGGAGTTCTTCCGAGGGTAGACGGGCACACCCAGTCTGATCCGGGCAACGAGCCCTTTCCCTACAAAATCCCAGAAGAATCATGAATGAACCACCGGCGTTGGCCAATCTGCGCGACAATATCACGCCCTTATTTACAAGTAGCAGCAGCAGCAACAACAGCAGCAGCGGTTTGTGGTCCTACGGCGGAAGTGTTGGTGGAGACGGTACCACTCAGGACGGTGGCGGCGGTTGCAGTAGCGCGGACGCGCAGCCCCAAGAGCAAGCTCCATTTCACAATATCAGCCCATCATTTAGTACACCTCCTTGGTCGAACGAGTGGGGAGACAGTCGAGAAGGTAAAAGCTCAAGCTCTGCGGGCATGGGACATGGAAATAGCGCCTCTGTCCTAAACCACCTCCACCCTCCGGTCTCTCCACCGCCATGCGCATTAAAGCTCCGGCCTCGGGACTCCGCATCCTCCAATTGTAGCATGAATGAATTTTATTGCCGCACGGAGGGAGCGGCTGCAGCTGCAGCAGCTGCAGCAGGTGCGGTCGTGAACCGCTTTGTGGTGCCGGGCACTGAAGCTTGTCTTACTTCAGGCTCCCCCTCGGATCTCTCTTCTCCGGGCCCCGACCCGCGGCACTCGCGCAAGCAAGACTGGGGTCCTGGTGCTTTGGAGATGGGTTCTCGCATGTCCTCCCCGGGGGGCGGCTCTCCCTTATTCAGGTCATCGAGTCCCACCGCTTCCCACGGAGGGCGTTCGCCTGTGGTCGAGCTGGAGTGCTCCCTGTCCGGCCTCGTGTTGGACCGTGGAGGGGAGCGAGCGGGCTCAGAGAGCGCTTGGGCCCTTCCGGGACGGTCCCCAGACAATGTGAAGTACCAGCAGCAACACCAGCACGATCAGCAGCAGCACCACCACGAGCGCCGAGGAGACCAGCCCTACCCGGCGCCACAGCAGCAACAGCCGATGTCTCGACAGCTTCGAGGTGCGCATGGACTGGGAGGCTCCGCATTTGACGAACGATCTGCCTTCAATAGCCAGCTGCACGTGGGCGGCGTGCGGGGACAGGGGAATCGCCCCTACGCCTCCAATCAGCCCCAAAAACCACCGGCTCAGCAACCTCACCAGGCGCTCATGATCCAGATTCCGACCTTGTCCTCCGCCTTGGGTTCGGGCCCCAGCAGCGCGCCTGCGGCCGGCATGAGCAACCGGAGCTACTTGTTCGCGGAAGGCGGCAGTGAAGGCGGGCGTAACCGGGGCAGCTTTTCCCCTACGCTGCACAACCAGGCTTCCCCACGTCCTCCGGGAAGCGGCAATTTGGGCAACATGGGCATGGGAATGGCGGCTAGAAACAGCTTCCACAACCAGTCGCCACGACAGTACCACTACCAGGCTAACCAGTCCCCTTACATGCATGGTGCCGCCGGGCGCAGCGGCAGCCTCGGCCGCAGTGGCGTGTCAGGCGCGGTGTACGGCGGATCTCCCCCGCACTTGATGGCCACCGCACGCCGTGGCGGTGGAGGAAACCGTGGAATGGGCGGAGGGGCGGGCGGAGGTGGGATGTACTCGCCCACGGGGTCGAGTCCGATGGGGAGCCCGACGGGAAGCGGTGGGGACGAGTATTACGGGGGCGGAGGATCTCCACGCTGGATGGGCCACGGGGGACACGGCGGGGGCGGTGCGATGGATGTGGAGGCAAAGAGGTGCAGCAACGCGATCAAAAAGCTGTGCAGCGCCGGGAACGTGACGGAGGTGTTCGCGGTGCTGGAGGACATGCTGGGCCGTGGACTGGTCCCGGATTTGAAGACGGTCAAAACGATCATGCGCACCTGCGTGAAGAAGCTTGCGTGGCGGAGGGCGGTGCAGTTGTTGCATATGGAGGGGCTGCCGCTGGACGTGGTCATCTTCACGATGGCCATCAACACCTGCGGCAAGGCGGGGGAGTGGGAACAAGGCCTGCGAGTCCTCCGGGAAATGGACTCGGACGATGCGAAGGCTCGCGGGATCTTGCCCAACGAGGTGAGCTACGGTACTGCAATCTCCGCGTGTGGCAAGGCGGGTCGTTGGGAGCTGGCGCTCTCGCTTTTGAACGAGGTGAAGGGCCGGGGGTTGCTCTTGAACGACGTCTGCTACGGCGGCGCCATCGACGCTTGTGGACGCGCGGGCCAGTGGCAGGAGGCTCTCAAACTTCTCAGCGAGATGGCGCAGGACGGAGTCGCCGCCAATGAGGTGTGCTATAACTCGGCCATCTCGGCCTGTGGTAAAGCAGGGGAGTGGGAGAAGGCGGTGGCTCTCTTGCGGGAGATGCGGGATGGTGGTCTGACTCCTGACGAACTCAACTACAACTCCGCCATTTCGGCCTGTGGGAAGGCTGCCCAGTGGGCCCATGCCATTCGCCTGCTCCGAGAGATGGCCGTACAGGGGCTCTGCCCCGACGTGGTGTCGTACGGCGCGGCCATCGACGCCTGTCGAAAGGCTGGCAAGTACGACAGAGGGTTGGCGCTCTTGGCGGAGATGCGGAACGTGGGCCTGGTGCCTAACGAGGTCT
>Ga0209925_1001561_pt1 | contig 11437 bp, 9 predicted proteins | sample SalPonR2_A_D1_MG_FD_185702 | JGI IMG/M metagenome (GOLD analysis project Ga0209925, IMG submission 185702) | Salt pond soil microbial communities from South San Francisco under conditions of wetland restoration - Salt Pond MetaG R2_A_D1_MG... ...
CCACGTTCCGTCGTCGCCTTGACCAGCAAGGCGCTACTCTATCCAGCGCTCCCTCCGTCAACCCTTGCGCGGCTCCTCCTTTCTCCCTCGCTGCTTTACTCAATCCGCACGGGACTAGACGTAGCGGTCAAGCCAGCCCTACTCTCCTTCCTCCTTCTAAAGCACCTCCTCCAGACAATTCCATGCAGCATCCTCCCCTTCCCTCGTCGGCACCCCTCCGAGACGAAAGCGCCTCTTCCCCGCCTCCTTCACCTCCCTCCATCTCCTCCCATGCTCTGGTCTCTCAATGGAAGCTGTTTGATGCTACAAAAAACGATAGCGCTCTCAAACATCTCCTTCTACGAGAGGCTTGCGACGAGGACGAGGTAGCGGAGGAAGAGGATGAGCGAAGCGTACAAGGTGGGGAACAGGAGAAAGCAGGGCTCGACGACAATATAGAGGATAAAGAAATAGACGGCGACAAAGCATGCGGCGGATGTTGGGAGGAGAGGGAGCGAGAGGTTGAAAACAGTAAAGAGACTCAAGAGGAGGGAGAAATGAGACAGCAAGAGGAGACTTCCGGACGGGAGGGAGCCTTCGACGGATCGACGACGCGACGTACTGACGAGTCCGATCAAATCATAAGCCCTTCCTTCCCCTCTCATAATGCGTCTCTCCAATGTCAACGGAACGGACCACGAGAAGGGAATCAGCATCGGTCCGCAACGCAGAAACGGGGTAATTCGGAGGTAGCAGCCTCCACGAACCCCAATCCGACCTCCTTTAACCCTGCTCATCTCCCTTCCGCGCTTTATCCGGATAAATCCGCTGCGGTAATGCGCCTCCCTGTCGTCCCGCATCCCTCCCTCTCCCCTTCCTTGTCACCCCCCCCGGCCCCTCGTCTTCGACCCACGCCGACAAAGCTCACCCCGACAGCCTTGGAACTTATGCAAGACTCGCGGCAGAGTGGAGAGGGCGGGCAACAAGTGATGGGAGGAAAAGAGGTGGAAGGGCAGCGAGACCTACCGGCAAAGGTGCAGAGACAGGCTCTCTTGTTGACGGAGGCAAATAGGAAAATTGCGCGGTATAAAAAATTGATAAAAGATATGATGCGACAAGGAATGGCAACTGACTCAACAATGATAGCCACGGCAACGGAGATGAAGGAAATCACGCCGCCGATTTGCCTTGCCTCTCCCACCGACTCCCCGTCTGTCAACACCTCTCCCTCGGCTTCGTTTCTCCTATCCCTACGAGCTGAGGCAGTGCGAGCGCCAAGCCCAGAATGTGAGAAAGTGACATGGTCAATAGATGAGGAGGAATCTAGGCCTAAAAATGACGGGAGGCAGCAAAAAGAACAAAACAGCAATGGTATGCACGAAGAGCCGAAACAGGAGCAGCGTGTAAGAGAGCATGGAGAGGCGGATAAGGTCGGGGAAAAAGATGAAGAAGTAACCGATCGTCGATGCGACCGTACCAGGTATGGAGACGGGTTCGATGAAGAAGGAGAGGTCGAGTGCGAGAATATCATGGACTTTGAGAGAGCATCTGAGACAAGCGAAGACGACTCTTCGTTTTACTACCATCTGTCTGCTCTGCCAAAGGACTGCACTGACAACCATAAGAATGAGAGTGAATTGACGGATGCGAAGGACGCAGATCGCTCGATATCGATGTTGACAGATCTTCATTTGTCTGAAAAGCCGCAGAAGCAGCACGGAGCATCAAACGGCGCAGAGGACAGCATCGAGGAGGACGAGGTGCAAGCCCTGGCGCTTCTTTGTCAAAGTACTGCCGTTCGCAGTGAACACGGGAACAAGGAGGTACTGCTACTCGGGGGGCCAGAGGCAGCGGTAGAGATGGAAGGAGACGAAGGAGACAATCAAGGAGTAGAAGAGTGTGTGAGTAAATGATGGACACGGACCAAAATGATATCATGAGGAGAATAGTGATAAGTGAGGCAAGTCTATGGCGACAGATGGATCCTGATTAACAGCTAAAGCGCAGCCCCAAGAACAAAGTCAGTCCTCAAGAGGAATGAATGCAACCAATTCTCATCCCACAATTTATGTTTGACAGCACTGGTTGTGAAATGGAATAGCGACGTGATACTTCAGAAGGCAAAGCCTTCCAGGCAATAGAAAGGCTGAAAGTGATACCGAAAATGGGAAGATGATCTATCACAGATTTGTTGTTTAACTTGGTCTTCTGCCTCGTCCTCCGCTTCCAAATGTCCTATGAAAAAGACTGAATAAGTCAGCAGTCAGTATCATCGTGTCAGCATGGCTATCGCCAACTTTCCTCTCCTTAATCTTCATGTCTTGTATGCCTCACGGTCGATTTTCAGGTGGTGGCTCAATCGGCACCCCTTTCAATTGCCCCCCTAAAGGTGGATGAAAGCCGGAAATTAAAGGACGGGGATACCATGAGAAGAGACACTCCCAACATCAAATCGACAACAGCAACACAAGGCGTGCTTCAACGACGCTGAGAGGAAAAAGTAAGCCAAGGCCTCATCTCTTCACGGCCTTTCTCATACTGCTCTGCCCTACTCTCGTATGCTCTTTCCCTCCCTCACTTCCTCTCCCCCTTAACGTACAAGCCGCCCAGGATGCATCAAAGACAGGAACGGCTGTCACATCCGCCCCCGCCAGGACCATGGCGAAGGAAAGCGCCGCCGCGGTCACACCCGATCCACAGGTTGTGATCACTTTCCGCTCCTTCGATAAGGACCTCACATCCACGCCTTGGGCCGCAAAGACCTCGACCACCTCGGCCGGACGCCGGAAGCGAGTCCAGTCTCCCTCCTCGAACACTCGGTCGAAAGGCACGTTGACGGATCCGGGGATGTGCCCTCTCGCAAGGCCAGGACGAGGTTCATCCACATCTGCATTGAACCGGGGGGGGCCGCGCGCGTCCGCGATCCAGTGGTGCTTCTGCCCCTCTGCTTCCTCTCCCTCCACCACCTTCAAGACCTGTTGCCAGGAGTACACCAGGTCTGCCTGGAGCTTTGCTTGGAATCCCTGCTTCTGCAACAGCCAAGCATTACCACCTTGCTCTACCAGGCCACGCGGTGGCCGACTGGGACGTGCCTGCGCAGGGCCTGTCTCCGTCTTGCCGCCCGCAGCTTGCCAAGCCGGCAAGCCCCCCTGCAGGATGTAAACCTTCTCATGCCCAAAAGCCCTGAAAGTCCACCAACAGCGTGCCGCACTGAAGCATTTCTGGGTGGTGTATACAACGATCTCATCCTTATTCTCAAGGCCTAGGGCGGAGACTGCCTCCGAGAAGGCGGTGGCCGACGGAAGCATGTGGGGGAAGGGTGAGGAGGTGTCGCTGATGGCATCAATGTCGAAAAATTGAGCGCCCGGTAGATGCTCCCCTGCAGATTAAGAGGAAAGAGAAGGCAGGATAGGGGGAACATTCGGGTGCATGGGCACTCAATGTGGATTGAAGGGGATTTCGGAAAGATGCTCTAGGGTGGTGATTAGTAAGGTTAGAGCAAATCCTGTATGATCGTAAAAGCAGGTGCCAAGAAAGCCTTTCAAGGAAACGAGTTGATGCTCTTTAACCACTCGTTATTAAAGACTCATTACCTAAAAATTCCTTCTTGGCGTCCCGCGATTTGTCCAAATGCCACGAGGAGTCTAAGAATTTAATGCTGCGCCCTTTTGAGTCTCCACTCTTATTACTTTCAGCTAGGGAAGACTTCACCTGAAAAACATTGAAAACAAAAAGAATGTCATATCAGCCTGACCGTGTTGACCTCAGGGGACAGGCGCAAGATTGTATTCGCAAGTCTCCAGTATACGATTGATCTCCCTTACCCTTCATAACCCTAACAAATTTTACCTACCTGCTCCGCAGTAACTAGAGGGGACTGGAACATTAGTGGTGACAAAGGAGGACTTTGGTGGCCGGAATTCCTTGACGATCCGATATTCACGTTTGGACGAGCCGCGCTGGCGGTGACACCAAACCACATCACACTTGTCATTGTGAGACACTTGAGCAGCATGGCAGCTAGAGGGGAGGTCGGGGGCGTCAAGGTAGGGCTGCGTGGAAGGCGAGCAATCAACCCGTTCGTCCGGTGCAGAAAAAGACGTTTCATTCCTGTACCAACACCGTTATAATACATTGTGAAACGCAGGTGGCAGCACGGAATAACAATGTTGCCGTGGGTTCAGTGTCAGCTAAAACAAGACGCAAGCTCATCGCCAACTACAACCTGCGACCCAGGGCACCATTCCCCCACGGCTTGTGTGCCTTTTCAACAAGGGTGGCGTGGGCACGCGGTATGAAGCATGCAAGATAGACGTCACGATTGATTTCACTTTTCTTCGATCAAGCCATAGCCCGTTGTCGCTTCGCTGGTCAACCCCATGGCCAACCATCCCAGCGCTTCACCTCGGCTCGTCCTGGTAGGTCTCTGAAATCACACACATGCAGTTTATGCGAGAGGCATACACCAACTCGACACCGTGTAAAGAACATGATATAAGCGAGATTTGTTTGCTGACATGAATCTATGCCCATTGCGCTCGTTTCCGGCGAATGCATCTTTTCCTTTCTCCTCACAATACCCTCTAGCTCTAAGATTCGTTTTTTTTAATTTCTCCCTCCATTTGTAGGATTTGAAAAACATACTTGGCGAAAGCCCGGTATGGGATGTGCAGGCACAGGTATTGCTCTGGATTGACATCGAAGGGAAGACACTCCACACATACTCGCCCGCCGACGAGCGCTCAGCCTCTTTCTCGCTTCCTAAACGGGCGGGCTCTATCGCCCTAAGGGAAGCAGATGACGGGTTGCTTTTTGCGTTTGAAGATGGTTTTGCCATATTCAACCCCTTTGTGACCGATACGAATGCTGCAAAGCCTCCGGTGTACATCCCAGACGAGGCATACATTGAGACTGAACCTTACCGTCAGCACGCCTTGGTGCGTCTGAACGACGGGCGCTGCGACCGACGGGGTCGCTTTATTGCTGGTGGCTACAATGGGGACGAGGGCGACGCCTCGATGAATCGGGAGTGGGAGGCTGACTGTGGTGTGTACGCGGTCGAGGCAGGGAAGGGGGATGCGAGCTTTGCCGCCAGGGAGCTACTCCCATTCAAGGTACGCTGCGCGAACTCGATCTGTTTCAGCCCAGACGGGTCTCATCTCTATTTCACAGACTCCCCGCATCGGGAGATATGGGTGTTCGACTACGACCAGGCTACCGGCCGGGTGGTGGTAGACAGCCGTCGAGTCTTTGCCACCGTCCCCCCGCCAGGGGTACCCGATGGCTCCTGTGTGGACAGCGCGGGCTACCTCTGGAACGCGGAATTCTTCTCCGGCCGTGTCGTCCGATATTCACCGGAAGGAGAAGTGGATCGGGTCGTTCAGCTCCCGGTCAGCAGGGTGACTTGCCCGTGTCTGGGGGGCCGGGATCTGAAGACGCTCTTCCTGACGTCAGCGTCGGTGGGGGTGGAGGGCAAGGAGGAAGGGGCAGGTGGGCTGTGGGCAATGGAAGTGGAGACGCCGGGCTTGCCAGAAGGGCGATTTATGGGATGAAGAGGCAGGATTGGCTCAAGGGAGGGTGGAAATTACGGGGTGGCAGTGCATGGAAAACGCGCTCTGTGTACAACACTGACGGTGACATCATGAGCTTTATTTATGAGATATAAAAATCAAAGAATGTTTTAACAAGCAAAATCGTAACGCTTAAAACTCGTGTGACCCTTTCAGATCGACCCTTCGGGCGGGCACTTTACAGCAATCGCGCCACTTACGCAGGGCCATGTCTTCTCAACCTCATTCCTCTGCTTCCCATTCACACACGATGTGCCATCCGTTTGAATGAGCAGAACGACCAATGAGCGTACGACTCTACCCTGCAACGTGCTTCTGCCAGGCTCAAGGACAAGTACAGCGGACAAAAGCTTCAAGAGCTCGGCCTCAGCTCTTGCAGGCCCCCATCAGGTCCTTCTCCTCTTTATCCTTCCCGCATGATTTCTATCATGGCACGCTCCCAGGGACATGGTGAAATGCTACATTGTTCTATCTTCCATACAAACGGGACTCAAATCTGGACAACTATCGTCTTTCTTACGCTCTAGCCCCTGTCACTTGTCCTCGCCTGCACACGTCTCACCTCTTGCGCGGCAATTTGGTGAGGCGAGCGTGGGCCTCTTGCGCCACTTTCTTCGCCAAGCCCCTGTCCCCCGTACAGTTATAGACGTAAGCAAGCACCGGGAGCTCCCATATCGGCTTTTTCTCCCAATCTTCCTCTTCGAAACTCTCCCGCATCCTCTCCCACTTTGCACGCAACGACGGCACCTCAGAACCCTCTTGCTCGCCAAGTGATGAAGCATTTGCTGTGCCATCTTCTTGGGAGACGGCAGACGCTGCTGCTGACAGGAACTCCTCTTCCAAGGCGACGCACACCTCCCAGGCCGAGTCCAGCTCCACGGGCTGAACCGGTCGGTACGGCGAGAGGTCGACCACCACCTCATCGACAGCATCCGTCCCAAGACCTCGGTGTACCTCGATGCAGGGCCTGCCGAGGGCATCGCAGAGCTGCCTGTGTATATTGGCCAGCGGGCTCCCTTTCCGTTCCCTTCGGTAGCCCGTGCCCCGTAGCTGGACGAACCCCATCTTCTTGGCCAGGTCAAACTCTTTGCGCTCCATCTCATTGAGACGATGACAAATATTTCGGGAGCCTGTGCCGCGCTTTTTTGCCGCCTGACCGTGCGAGAGTCGTTCCACGTCGTCAAGGCTAGGTCGCCCTTTCGCGTAAGCATGCCGGCGGAGCAAGTCAGAGCGTGCATGCTGAGAAGGAAGATGGAACGGAGAAGAATGGAGATGGGCGTTCTTAATACATCTAGGCAATGCATGGAGAGGACTTGTGAAGGCCAACGATGCTCGGGCCATGGTACGCACTGGAGGCGATGCTGTCGCCGTCGTTGAAAGCAGGATGGTCGTGGCAGTGGTGGCTAAGGTACTCAGGGACGGCTGACGGCGACGGGAAGAAGATGGAGGCATCTGTGAAGAATACTACGTACGCGAGAAAAATCATGGGAAGCTACTCGGCAAGATCTGATGTCTCTCAAGACGCATGTCCGAGACTTGCACCTTAGTGATCGTACCGGGGTTTGAGTGGAAAGATACCCAACGTTTCCCTCTATTTCTCACACACCCGACACTCTAATATCTAACATGAAATATAAAGAGGGCTTGTCGGCTCCAGAATGGCGCAACCTCATATACACGAGGATCGAATATAACAACATCATCACATCTACCACGCACGCATCGCTGGAGCCGTCGGAAGCTTGTCCCATCCACTTCTAGTAGTCCCCTACTTTCCTGATTTACGTTCCTACTGATCGTGGATCCAAAGATAGGGTATGGAAGGGAGGAAGTTGGTGATCTTCACCTTTTACAAATGCTACGCATACTGTTCTTTCCTTAATAAACTCTGAAAGATGCTGCAAGCTTGCCTGTGCGCGAGATCCCCCCAAAAACAAGGACAGAACGTGAAGTAATAGGACAAAAGTCGTGGAACTCACGTCGAAAGTTTGGTGCGCCCTATCTCTTTGCATTTCCTCGCCCGCTATGCTTGTCTCGCTTTTTTGCTTAAATGGGATAACTAAAGTGAAAAAAATCAGAAGGAAGTTTAAATAGCCCGTTGTCAGATCGTCGGGTGGGAACGTACTTACGATGGAACTCATTTGGATATGCAAATCGCCTTCCGGATCTAAATTATAACGGTTTGTTACTTTGTTTCATCTTCCTCTTTCATCAGCGCAAGTCGATGTATCAATCCCTCCCCGTACCGGAGCATTCTTCTTTGCCTCCGCGGCTTCCTCCCTTTCTCGCTGTCCTCGTCAGCTCCTCCTCCTCCCGCCTCTTCGCCCTCGCCCTTCGCCTCCCATTGAGAGCACACCGGCACAAATTGCGTCCATTCCCCCTGAAATTCCGCCTTGTACACGCCTAGGACCCCTTCGTCATCTACGCATTCCAAGAGCGTGTGCGCCATCCCTCCCCCCGTCCCAAACCGCCATCGCACTTCACCGCTTCCCTTCAAATTTACCTCCGGCAAAGATACGGGTGTCAGCTTGGGCTCCATCGATCGGATATGCGACCGCATTCCAAACATGAACAGCCGCCAGGCCCCTGCCCCCGTTCCCTCGCCTCGCAGCAACACGCTCGTGTGGAAATGCCCGCACCCCACGTCCTCCACTGACCCATCGACCCCTCCCGGCAGCTCCACTTCCCGCGGCAGCAGCTGGTCCTCATAGAGCTCGGACCCCTTCCCGGTGCCCTCGCTCCGACGCCCCAGGCCTTGCCACTTGCCCCAGATCCACACCATCCCCCCCTCCGCCAGAGCCGCCGCATGGTTGAAGCCCGACGCCACCTTGACCACCCTGGTTCCCTCCGGAAGGTCCACGCGACAGGCCGCATTGTGATTGACGGCCACGCCATTGCCTAACTGTCCTCTCTCCCCCTTGCCCCAGGCGAAGGCCCTCCCCGAGGCGGTGCAGCACACCGCATGCTGAAAGCCTAGGGCTATGTCCACCACCGGATCTCTAACGCGCCGCATGCCCTTCTCCCCGCTTTCTCCAACCTCTGACTCCTCCAATTCCTCCTCGTCCAGTCCCTGCACAGGCACCATCGCGGTCCACACGTTCGCTACGTCGGCCGCTGCCATCTTCTGCGGCGTTGGACGCTCTCCCTCCCGCCCTCCCGACCCCCCGACCCCCGGGATCAGCACAGTCCCTCCCACACCACACTGGCCAAACGTGTTCTGGCCCATGCAGTAGACTCGCCCACTGGCCACGATAATCGCCGTGAGGGCGCCCGAACAGGCGACTCTCACCGGGCGCTCTCCCTCGGGCAGGGGAAAGGCGCGGGGAGAGAGCAGTACATCTTCTCGGAGGAAGGCGGCCGAGCCCTTCCTGGGGCTGTCAAAAAACCGCTTCATCGCCTGGTGGATTCGGACGAGGAAGGGGAGGGACTGCCACATGTGTCGGAGACTGAGGGCTTTGCGTACGTCGTGGGGGCGTCCGAAGAGGAGGAGGCGCCCGCAGCTGCTGACGACCGCCGTGTGCGCCCATCCCGCGGCGAAATCCTTGATTTGGTATGGAGCAAGGGCGTCGATAGGCGTCAAGGTGGTTCTGTCTTGGAAATCGCCGTGGCCCAAGGTCCCCATGTAGCCCTGAACCGAATGGTGGGGAGGATCCACAGTAAGAAAGAGTCGGCATGATGGGAGTGGCGGGGGACACGTACAACCCGCATAGGCTACGTGTGTCGATCTCCAGGAGTCGTTAGAGGGAGAGCATGGTTGATTGAGCAAGGGTGCTGCGAGGTCACGACAAAGAGGGGGATGGGGATAAGGTGAACGCACAAAGGACCTGGTCTACCGGGACTTCTGTGAAGCGAGAAAAACATGCACACACCTCGCCCATGGAGTACAGGGTCGTATGGGTGGAAATTCTCCTTGACGAAAATGCGATGCATATTCTCAATTTCCGCGCACACGGAAACCGTCCAGCGACTTGATAACCCCTGAGCGGGCGGGCTGGAAGAGTAGAGTGATGAATGCATGATGAAGGCCCGAGGCAAAAGAATGATGAGATTCTCACAGGCACCATCGAAGTTGCTGCGAGCACGTCCTTCTGTCTGATTCTGAGTGCAATCATCGCTGTACGTCGAAAAAGCCTGTCGACGTGCGAAATAAGTAGACACGACCAATGCTGTGGGTGGGGAGGTCATGGGCAAAGGAAACATTGCAATAAAAAAGCATTCTATTCCGGTAATTTGACACGACGACAATCATAAGTTGTCGGAGGATATCGGTTAGCATAAGCTCGTGTTGAGACGAATGCGATGGGCAAAGAAAGTGCTTATCTTTTTTGGTAAAACAACCCAAGACAGTCGTTCGTGTCCGGCGGCGCCTTCGTCCTCGATCGGATGCCTTCTGTTCTTATTGCATGATGTCTGGCTTCAACCCACCGCTGGCATGTACATATGCGGTCCCACTCCTACGTATAACTCACTGGTCCATGTATGAATCGCATCAATGGACCAAATCATTGCCTCTGCCGAATGGTGAAGAATCAAGGAGTGGCGTGATTGCCGAGACTTCACCTCCCAAGGAGATGTCCGAGCAATCATTAATCCTTCATCCTATGCCCGTACACAGACAGGAACGCTTCCCGTAGGCGGAAAATCTTCTGTTTGCTGTCGTTTGGCTTGCGAAAGCGCTTTATCATGTCATCGGCGGTAACACAAACAAGACCCAAAGCGTCTCCAAGGAACGGGAATGGAAAATCGGGCAGTACCGTACGTTTGCATGTAGTGGGTTTGCTGTGCATGGACTATTGCGGAAGAAATGTAGAGCGGGCCATATCTGCTTTGCCGTTTGTGGAGGAGGCTACCGTAGATTTTCCCAACGAAGTTGTCATAGTTAGCTTGAGGAATTCCGGCCCCCCGCCTCCCGAGACTTTGAGTGCAATTTGCAAGGCCGTCAAGGACATCGGCTACGACATCCAGCGAGTGATTGACGTAGAGGACACTCAAAAGGGACACGGCGACTCTGGTAAAGGGTCTGTCGTGCAGGGGGGCGATAAAACAGGACATAGCCACGGCGAAGGGAAGGGCCGGGACGGACGACAAGCGGGAGCTACTGACCAAGCAGCCGGGGCTTACCCCTACAGCACCGAAGTGGAGATATCGGTGGGAGGGATGACATGCCAGTCCTGCGTGCGTAAGCTGACCCGAGCTTTGGAGCCATTGCGGGTGGTGGAAGCTGGGTCTGTGGACGTGGACCTGGAAGCTGGTGTGGTGAGCGTGCGGGTCAAGGGGGGAGGGGGGACTGAGGACGAGGAAGGACGACAAAGGAAGGGCAGCATGGTCGACGAGTTGAAAAGAGCCGTGGAGAGCGTGGGGTTGGAGTGGCGGGGGCACTACTTGACTTTGATGGGGCATAAGGGCTCTCTGGGCGGGAGCACGAAGGACCTGGCGGCGGTCCGGGAGGGGACGGGCATCGCCGACGGGGACAAGGGCAGTGGAGCCACGAAGGAAGCGGAAAGGTGTTGCGAAAGGGCCAAGGATAAAGGGTGTAGGGTGAAGGAGGAGGAGGAGGAGGAGGAGGAGGCGGAGGCACGCGCGATCACCGCCAAGTCCTTGCTGGCAGAGCTTGAGCGGCAGCTGGAGGAGTCTCGTCGAGCCAGGGAGAGCTCGGAGCCGACAGTGGTGGAGGTGGGCCTTGAGGTGTGGCCCATGCAGCGGCAAGGACAGGGAGGGGAAGGGGAGGGGGGTGGATGGAGGGACGAACGGGCGAGCCGAAGCAGGGCTCGAAACGCCTTGCGAGGTGCGGAGGGCGTGGTCTGTGCCTGTGTGGTGGAGGAGGATAGGCGCAGCCACTTGATGCTCGCGAGGGTACGCGTTCGTTGTAGGGGATCGGAAATGCAAGG
>Ga0209925_1001562_pt1 | contig 11435 bp, 9 predicted proteins | sample SalPonR2_A_D1_MG_FD_185702 | JGI IMG/M metagenome (GOLD analysis project Ga0209925, IMG submission 185702) | Salt pond soil microbial communities from South San Francisco under conditions of wetland restoration - Salt Pond MetaG R2_A_D1_MG... ...
CCATAAAGGCTGCGGCCGGTGCAAAAATTGTCTTCTTGGTGATTACACCGCCTGTCTGAACTACGGAGATTTATCAAAAGGGCACAGAGCGAATGGGCTGTCCTGTAATGGCGGATTTGCCCAATACGCGGTGAATCATGTCACCACGCTCTATCACCTGCCGGATAATATCTCCTTCGATGAATCGACCATCATCACCACTGCCGGAACCAGTATTTTCGGCATCGACAAAGTCGGTGGATACATTGTCGGTGATACGGTGCTGGTAATTGGTCCGGGACCAATCGGGCTGATGACGGTGCAAATTGCAAAAGCCCTCGGTGCCGAAACTGTAATTCTTTCGGGAACCCGCGACAGCCGTCTGGAGCTGGGGAAAAGGCTGGGGGCCGATTACACAATCAATGTAAAAAATGAAGATGTGAAAGAGCGTGTAATGGAGATTACCGGCGGCTTAGGGGCAGATCTGGTTCTTGAAGGGTCAGGGGGAGATGCTGCGCTTCAGCAGTCCCTCGAATGCTGCCGCAAGGGCGGAAAAATCTGCATTCTTGCCTTTTATAAGCACCCGATAACCGCCGACATTTCCATCGCGGTAAAGAACGGAATGAATATCTACACTGTCCGAGGTGAAGGAAACCTCAGTGTAGGCAGGGCGCTTTCTCTGATGGCGCAAGGAAAGATCACCGGCAAGCCTTTACACACCCACAGCTTTCCTTTGGACCAGCTCAACAGCGGTTTTAAGACTTTTGTTGAGCGAATTGGCGGTGCGATGAAAGTAGTTATTCATCCGCAGGAGTAGAGAACCAACAAAAAGGCTTCCTTTGTAGGCAGCCATAAAAAAGGGGTATTTGTATGTGTAAGAAATTTTTTATTCTGGCGATTTCATTATGTATGTTAAGTATGGGATTTTCTGTCGTTTTTGCTGGGGGACAGCAGGAAGGCAGTGCAGATGGGAGTGCAGATTATCCAACCAAGTCCGCACAGTTTCTAATTCCGTTTGGAGCGGGGGGCTCCTGTGATGTGCTTGGCCGAGCTTTGATAGATGGAGCGGATGAGAGCTTTGGAAAGCCCTTTGTACCTGTAAATAAGACTGGTGCCGGCGGCGGAGTGATGTATCAGACTCTTAAAAATAGTAAAGCCGACGGGTATACTATCGGATGGAATTCGACCTCAGTGCTCACTTCGACCAATATCGGGAATGTTCCCTTTCCCTACGATGAACTTGGATACGTCTGCCGCATAGGGTATACCTCCATGCCTATCGCAGTGCGGGCCGATGCGGAGTACGATACGATCGAAGAGTTTCTCGACTATGCGAAGAGCAACCCCGGCGAGATCAAGCTTGGCAATGCAGGGACTGGAAGCACCACTCATATCGCGGCAGTAGTGTTTGCAGCGGAGACTGGAATCGAAGTAACTCATGTGCCCCTCGGTGCAGACCGCCGTATGCCGGCCATGCTGGGAGGAGAAGTAGACGCTGCATGTGTTCCTCTCCCTGAGGTAGCGCCGCATGTTGCCTCCGGTGATGTGAAAATACTTGTATTCCCCACATTGAAGCGAAATGAAAACTATCCGGATGTCCCCACCCTTACCGAGGTTGGCTATGATGTAGTTATTGAGCTGTTTCGAGGCATCAGCGTACCAAAGGAAACCCCAGAGGCGAGAATCCAAAAGCTGGAAGAAGTTTTTGAGAAAGCCGCTCAAACCGAGCGTTTCAAAGACGCTGCTGAAAAATATGGATTCAAAATAGATTTTATGCCGAGTGATGAGTTCAATGAATATCTTGCAAAGCAAAACGACATTATTGCACAAGGTATGAAATTGGGCGGACTCATTGATTGAGAAATAAATCGTTGATCCTGTGTGGCGGTATACAGTGGAGTATACCGTCACACTATACTACGCAAAAGGCGAGGTTTTAAGGAGGGTTAGAATGAGTCTGCAAAAAGAGAACACTATTATTGGAATATTACTTTTCATTTTTTCCGGGGTGTATGCGTTTCTCACTTCGCAGCTGCCCGACAGAAACATTCCAAATACCTTAGGGGCAAATTTTATGCCGTATATATTTGCCGGTCTTTTGGCCTTCCTTTCGATCTTGTTAATACTAGAGGGCGTCGCAAAACATAATAGGGGTGCAACAGGCTGTGACGGAAATAAACTCTGCACTGTGGATATGCTCAATATTGCTGCACTTTTTGGAGCTCTGATTATCTATATTTTTGGAATCATCTATGTGGGATACCTGCTGGTAACCCCGCTCTTTCTGGCCTTTCTTATGTATTACGGGGGCTCAAGAAAAATTACCGAAATTCTTCTCACATCAATTATTGTAACAGTTGTAGTGTATTTTTTGTTTCACAATGTCTTTATGGTTCCTCTCACAGGAATAGCTTTTTAATAAGGATTTATATATGGCTGATATAGCGTTCACAGCACTTATAGATGTGCTCCAATTTCAGAATTTACTTGCGAGTCTGGGTGGAGTCTTGTTTGGCCTGTTTATTGGTTCTACTCCAGGTCTGACTGTTAGTTTGGGGATGGTCCTCATGCTCCCGGTCACCTATTCCTTACCGGCGGTTACATCTTTCTGTCTGCTTTTGGGAATGTTTACAGCAGGAATGACTGGAGGCTCAGTGTCGGCAATCTTGCTGAATATTCCCGGCACTCCATCTGCCTCAGCTACTGCTATTGACGGACACGCAATGGCAAAAAAGGGTCAGGCTGGTGAGGCACTCGAAACCGCCGTGACCTCTTCCTTCACAGGCGGAATGATGAGTCTTTTAGCGCTGGTGCTGATCTCACCTCTGATTGCAAAGGTTGCATTGAAGTTTGGAGCTCCCGAGCTGGCCGCTCTGGTTTTTCTGGGATTAACCCTCATTTGCAGCTTTGGACAGAAGTCTATGATAAAAGGGCTTATTTCCGGTGCATTGGGATTGGTTTTTATGACAGTAGGGCTTGATCCAATTATGGGAATGCCCCGGTTTACCTTTGGCGTTGTTGCCCTGCAGAGCGGAATAAGTTTTTTGCCTGTGATGATCGGACTCTTCGCAATTCCTCAAATAATCGAGGGGCTTATCCTCGGCACAAATATTATTCCAAATGTCCAAACAAAAGTAACGGGGGTATTTCGCTCAATTAACCAAGTGTTCAAATACATGCGTTATAAAATAGTCGCTGCAATACTCGGAATAGGAGTAGGGGCCATACCGGGGGCCGGAGGCCCGATTGCGGTTTTTCTAAGCTACGATTATGCAAAGAAGATAGCTCCTAAGGACAGAAAGGGCAAATTCGGTACGGGAATTCCCGAGGGTGTGTGTGCTCCCGAGGCGGCCAATAATGCTATGTGCGGCGGGGCAATGATTCCCATGATGACTTTGGGAATTCCCGGTGACCCTATTACTGCTATTCTCCTCGGCGCACTGATGGTACAGGGGCTTACCCCCGGACCATTGCTGTTCAGAGACAATCCCCAGTTTGTGTACAGTGTTTTCTGGGCATTCCTTGTAGCAATGGTCTTTGTACTTTTTGTGACCCTGGCGACTATTAGAATATGGATACGCTTGTTGAAGGTTCCGAAACGAATACTTCTGCCCATAATCACTGTGTTTTGCGTGGTTGGAACGTTTTCGCTGCGGAATTCTTTCACGGACACGGGCATAATGATCTTCTTCGGTTTGATCGGGTTTTTGATGAAGAAATATCAGTTTCCGCTGGTCCCGATGCTCTTGGCAATTGTTCTTGGCCCCACTTTCGAGAGGCACGTTCGTACCGCACTTGTCACGTCGAGCGGTGATCCTATGATCTTTATCACCAAGCCAATAGCTCTTGCATTTATTTTAATCGCTCTCATTTCATTTTTCACACCAATCATTCGATCGATAATCGCGAACAAAAAAAGAAGAAGTTTTAAAAAAGAGCGGGTGTAATTAAGGAGTAAAAGGGGAGGTAGAGAATGACGGATTATATCAAGGAGAGGAACCTCAAGGTAGCACAGGGGTTGTACAATTTTATCAATTCAAAGGCGTTACCCGGAAGCGGTGTACATCAGGAAAAATTCTGGTCTTCCTTTGATGAACTCATTGGTGATTTGGTGCCGAAGAATAAGGAACTGTTGCAGGAGCGTGAAAAAATTCAGCATGCACTTGATGAGTGGCATAGGAAGAACCGGCATTTTCAACGTGCGGACTACAAAGCTTTTCTCAAAGAGATACACTATATTGAAAATGACGTTGAAGATTTCAGGATTCACACAAAAAATGTTGACAAAGAGATTACACTCCAAGCCGGTCCGCAGCTGGTAGTACCAGTATGTAACGCCCGATACGCCCTCAATGCTGCCAACGCACGCTGGGGCAGCTTGTACGATGCACTTTACGGTTCTGATATCATTGATCCGAAAGACGGCGCCGAGATTAAAGACTCTTACAACCCGGTAAGGGGCGGAAAGGTTGTTCAATATGCAAAAGAGTTTTTAGATTCGGTCTTTCCGCTTGCCGGTGCGTCTCACTTGAGTGCAGAAAAGTACGTGGTTGAAAATGGCAGTCTGTTCGTAGTTCTCGAAAATGGCACGAGGTCCGGGTTAGAAGACCCTGCTAAATTCTCCGGATACCAGGGAAGCCCCGAGAATCCGGAGGCAGTTCTGTTGAACAACAATGATCTGCACATTGAACTTCAGATAAATCGGTCACACCCGATCGGTGCTGCCGACAAAGCCGGAATAAAAGATGTGATGGTGGAATCTGCAATTACCACCATTATGGATTGTGAAGATTCTGTGGCAGCTGTAGACGCCGAGGACAAAGTCGAGGTGTATGAGAACTGGCTGGGACTCATGAAAGGGGATTTAGAAGCATCCTTCTATAAGGGCAAAAAGAAACTTACCCGTTCATTACATCAGGATAGAGCCTACCTGTCTCCCCAGGGTAAAGAGTTTACCGTGCCCGGAAGGTCACTCATGCTGGTGAGAAATGTCGGGCATTTAATGACCACCACAGCCGTCTTAGACCAAAACAACAATCCGGTTCCGGAGGGCATTTTGGATGCGGTGATTACCGGCTTAATTGCTACCCATGATATTTTGGGCAACAGCAGATTTAAGAATTCAAAAGAGGGGTCGGTGTACATTGTAAAACCCAAGATGCACGGCTCGAAAGAAGTAGCGTTTGCAAATGAACTCTTCGATCGGGTCGAGGATATGTTGGATATGCAGCGTAATACGATCAAGATTGGGATTATGGATGAAGAGCGCCGGACCTCTATCAACTTGAAAGCTTGTATCAATAAATCCAGGGAAAGGGTCGTATTTATTAACACCGGTTTCTTGGATCGTACCGGTGATGAGATGCACACTTCAATGGAAGCCGGTCCAATGATTCGGAAGAAGGATATGAAATCCACCGCATGGCTGCACGCGTATGAGAAGAACAACGTGAATGCCGGCCTCCGCACAGGTTTTATAGGAACGGCGCAAATCGGAAAGGGTATGTGGGCTATGCCGAATAAAATGAAGGCGATGATGGATCAGAAGGGCGCCCAGCTGTCGGCAGGAGCAAGCACCGCCTGGGTTCCATCTCCGACTGCAGCCACTCTGCATGCCCTGCATTATCACAAAATCGATGTGAAAGAGGTACAGAGTAATCTCCTGGGGAATGTGGATGACAATGTCGATGATATGTTGGACATTCCTATTGAAGAAAATCCGGCCTGGACTAAGGAAGAGATTCAGGCAGAACTCGATAACAACGCCCAGGGTATTCTCGGTTATGTCGTGCGATGGGTGGATCAGGGAATCGGCTGCTCGAAAGTGCCGAATATAGAAGACATTGAACTGATGGAAGATCGGGCCACACTGCGTATCTCGAGCCAGCACATGGCCAACTGGTTATACCATGGTATTTGCAGCAGAGAACAGGTACAGGAAACTCTGGAACGAATGGCCGGGATTGTGGATTCGCAAAATGAGGGGGACCCGAAGTATCGGCCCATGTCTGATAACTTTGCTGAATCTGTGGCGTTTCAGGCTGCCTGTGACCTGGTGTATAAGGGCTGTGAGCAGCCGTCAGGGTATACTGAGCCGATTCTACATCGACGTCGGCAGGAAGCAAAAGCGAAGCAGTAAGATCAATAAGGAGCAGTTTAATGAAATTTGTACGATTCTCTGTTGATTCCGTAGTATATACCGGAGTATTGGAAAATGAATCGATTAAAGTAATAGAGGGAAACTTGTTCGAAGACTGGAAGTACAGTAAGACTGTGTTTTCAAGAAAGAATGTAAGACTCCTTTCCCCTTTACAGCCAAATCAGATAATTGGGATAGGTGCAAATTATGTAGCCGAAGAACATGATCTTCCAGACAACCTCCCCGAAATACCCGTTTTTTTCTATAAACCTAGATCTTCGGTGATTGGACCGGAGGAGCATATTGTCATTCCGGATGGAATTGATAGAGTCAAATTTGAATCAGAGCTGGCAGTTATTATTGGTAAAGAAGGCAGGTTTGTTCCAGAGTCGAAGGTCTTTGACTATGTGTTCGGATATACAATTGGAAATGATGTGACGGCGCCGCAATTTTTTCACGAAGACGGGCATTGGACTATCGGTAAGTCCTTCGACACATTTACACCATTGGGGCCTGCTATAGAAACTGAGTTAGATCCGGCACAAATAAGGGTAAAGGCGCGAATTAATAATAGGGAGAAACAGAACAGTGGGACCAATTTGATGATAATTCCCATAAGCAAGATGCTTTCTTATCTCTCTACAGTAATGACATTGAAACCCGGCGATGTAATCTTAACAGGGAGCCCACTAGGGGCCGAGTTGGTTAAAGCCGGTGATGTGATTGAGTGTGAAATTGATCAGATAGGTACTCTAAGGAATCAGGCAGGAGTTTAATGATTCAAATCTTCTAAAAGTTGAAGCATAGAGGCATTTCCACCCCTCTATTAGAGGCCTATGTAGGGGCACAAAAAATCCCCGGGAAAAACCCGGGGATAGAAGAGCGTAAAATAAAGGCTTAATGCTCATTAGGGCCAGGTAAAGGCAGTTTCTCCACTACCGGTATAGTCGGTATCGGTCATAGCTCCAGAAACCCGTATCGTCAACTCATCGCCGCTGCTTGGTACTTCATTTAGTTGAACATTTATAGGCCCTGCCGTAGGTTGTCCACTCGAAAAATTAACTTCACCATTATCAACATAGACACGATAAAAATCAGCATCTGCCGCATTGGTCCAGTCGACAGATATGGTGTCGGCTCCTGTTTTGGAGACCTCTAGGTTTGTTGGATCCAGGCTATAGTTGTGGGCGATTGAAATCTCGTCTTCTGCAATATCATCGGAATGTAAATGTACTTCACTCAAGTACATCTTTTGTGAGAGCCGCTGCATTCAGTTACGTTCACAGATTTATCCCTGGGATGCAGCGGAGTGGATGTATTTGGTGGATGTGAGGATGGGATTGATACTTGCTTTAAGCGAGTGGACATTTTAAATTACAAGATTTGAACCACTAAAAAAACAGAACCGGGAAAAGGAGGAGAAACCCGGTTCTGTTAGTGTATTTTGTAATTGCACTTATCCTTCAGTGCTTCTGTGTACTTTTACTACCTAAACAACCAACAGTTTGATTTGGTTACAAAATTTCTGAATTTACACAATCCGGTGGTGTAGTGCCTTCTATCATCGCCGACAAATTACGGGCCGCCTTGAGGGCCATATTTGTACGTGCATCTTCGGTTGCGGATGCAGTATGGGGAGTAAGCACTGTATTTACACACTCTGCCAATCCGGGGACCATTTTTGGCTCATTTTCATACACATCCAAACCAGCCCCGGCAATTTCGTCCTTTTTGAGTGCTTCTACTAAATCGGCCTCGTTTATTACCGGGCCCCTTGATGTATTGATCAGATACGCAGTGTTTTTCATCTTTTTGAAAGTTTCAGCATTGAAAAGGTGGCGTGTAGAATCCATAAGCGGCACATGAATACTAACAAAATCAGATTCCGCCAAAAGCGTATCAAAATCGACCTTGCGTGCATTACACTTGTCGTCCAAAACCTTATTTTCAACTACATCAGTGTAAAGAACCGGCATATTGAAACCGGTAGATTTGAGGGCCATTGCAGTACCAATACGGCCGGTGCCGACAACACCCAGGGTTTTTCCACTTACATCTCCTCCGATAAACTGAAGCGGACCCCATCCGCCCCAGTTGCCCGAGCGCATAAGTCCATCCGACTCAATCACCCGGCGGGCGACGGAAAAGAGCAAGGTCCATGCCATTTCAGCAGTAGCGTCGGTCAGAACGCCGGGGGTGTTTGAAACCGGAATGCCCCGCCGACTGGCCTCAGGTACATCAATGTTGTCGTAGCCCACTGCGTAGTTTGCCACGCCGCGGAGTTTCGGTGCGGCATCATAAAACTCAGCATCGATTTTGTCGGTTAGCAGGCAGAGTACGCCGTCGGCTGATTTTACCGCAGAGAGTAATTCCTCTCGACTGAGGACCCGGTCGTTAGGGTTTACTTCGACATCGTACTTTTCTGAAAGAAGGTCGATTCCCGCCTGTGGAATTTTACGTGTTATGTAAATTTTTGGTTTTGTTTCCATATTGTTCTCCTAAGAAAAAAATTCTAATAAAAAACGCGGCACTTCTAATATAGTAGCGCTACAGTACTAAAATTAAAAGTGCCGGGAAGATAGAATTATTTGAGACCGAGCAGATTTTCTTCAACGAACTTCCAGGTCTTCATATAATCATCGCCGTGAATAAGTGTATCAAGCTCTTTCTCGTCGATCGACTCAAGAAGATTCCAGATTTTGTTGGTGATGCGGCTGTTGATCTCGAAGGTATCTTGAATCGGCCATCGGGTAGGAGAGGTATCGGAGGTAAGATAGTCGCTATAGCCGATTTTCCTCAAGTAGTAGAGAAACTCAATATATTCGAGGATGTGTTTGGAGCCGGCAAAGAAGTCCCAGTCCCAGAGTGCATTATTGTCATTTATATGTACATAGAGCTTATAGGGGCTATTGTGGACCAACAGAGCAGCCTCCGACGGGTTTTCGTTTCCGTAAATCGAATGGCCGAAATCAAGGGTGATACCCATATTGGGGGCATCAACTTGGTTCAGCAGCAAGATTGTTTTAGCTGTATCATTTACAAAGCATCTACCGCGGGTTTCGCTCGGTTTGTATTCAATAAAAAGAGGCATATCGGGGTTGTAACGGCCGGCTTCGCGAAACGACTGGACCATATTGTTCCAATATTCCTGATAATCAAGCTGAAAACTAAACTCGTACCCATCGCCCAAAGGGCAGCAGGTCACTTTATCGGCTCCTACAGCAGCGGCAAAATCCTTGGCCTCTTTGATGAACCTCACCGCTTTTGCCCGGATATCGGGATCCGGAGAACTTACACCGCCGTTGCGGAACTCTGGTTCTCCCTTTACATTTACATTAATAGCGGCAATCGATATACCGTACTTCTTCATTAACTGCTTCACTACATCCGGATCATTTACTTCGTAGGGATAGACAAGTTCGAGTCCATCATATCCATTGATCTCACTCAGGCTTTTAAATTTACCCTCTAGATCTACCGGTTGGTTGTATTCATGAAAACGATCTTTGGTTTTTCCTAGAAAACCTGCAATAATTGCCATTTTTAGCATAGTATACTCCTCTTAAATTTGATCAACGACTATTTGATGAGTCTTTGAGCTCTTTCGACTATGTGAGCCGAAGAGAGTCCATATTTCTCAATCAATTTATAGTAGCTTCCGCTCTCGGCAAAGGTATCTTCGAGTCCCATATGGTCAAAGGGAATAGGATACTCTCGTAAAAAATAGGCGGCTAACTCGTAACCGATTCCATTGCGTTTCTGATGATCCTCCGGGACCAGTAATCGCCCGGTTTTTTCGACGGAGCTGCGTACTGTTGCATAATCAAGCGGCTTTACTGAATACAGGTCGATTACTTCAGCATCGATTCCTGATTTTGCAAGTTCCTCCGCTGCTTCCAACGCTTGAAATACAATATCTCCGTAAGTGGCAATAGTGATGTCCTTGCCGGAACGAATTACTTTGCTGCCCCCAAGGTGAAATTCTTCATCCGGGCGGTATATATCAAAAAACGGGTCTCTCATAAGCCGTACGAAGCAGGGCCCTGGGGTTTGCATGCAGACATCTACACTTTTCCGGGCCGACTCAGTGTCGGCGGGTGCGAGTACTTTCATGTGTGGTAGGGTAGTCATAGTCGATATATCTTCAGTTGCCTGGTGAGTTACCCCGTCGATAGCCGGGGTAATACCGCCGTGGGAGGACAAAAACTTCACATTGAGGTTCTGATAGCAGACAAAAGAGCGAATGGCCTCTATTGCCCGCATAGTCAAAAATACTCCGTAGGTAGCCATCAGCACAGTGCGGCCTTCTGCGGCCATACCGGCAGCGGTATCAACCGCATTGAGTTCCTGGATACCCATGTTAAAATATCTGTCGGGATACTTATCACCGAACAGATGGGTGTAGGTGGAATAGCCGATATCCGCATCAAATACGATCAATTCAGGATCAATTTCTCCGTATTCTACTAATCTGTCCGAGAATGCCCGTCGTGTTGGGACTTTTGCTGCTTTCATTTCCATTTTATGCCTCCCCCCGAATTTCTTTCAATGCTATTTCAAACTCTTCTTCCGTTGGCGGTTTTCCATGAAATCTTTGTTGATTTTCCATCAGTCCGACACCTTTTCCTTTGATGGTGTGTGCAACAATGCATACCGGTTTGCCCTTATAATCCCGGGCTTGCTCAATTGATTTCAAAACCTCAGCCATATTATGCCCGTCGATCTTCACTACTTCCCAATTGAAGGCCTCAAACTTTTTATCAATTGGGTCCATCGGCATAATACCATCGGTAAAACCGTCATTTTGCATACGATTGTCATCAACAATAGCAACTAGGTTATCTAATTTATATTTATCTGCCGCCGCAGCCGCTTCCCATACAAGTCCTTCTTGAATCTCACCGTTCCCCAGTACCACATAAACCGAATAGTCCTTTTTCAAGTACTTCCCTTCAAGGGCTATGCCGATACTCTGGGCGAATCCGTGTCCCAGAGAGCCTGAGCTCACATCAACACCGGGGGTCTTACGGATTGGATGACCCTGAAGGATACTCCCAAATTGCCGCAGGGTCTTGAGCGTCTCCATTGGAAAGTAGCCTTTCATAGCCAAACAGGTGTAAAGCACCGGGCACACATGTCCTTTAGAGAGGATAAGCCTGTCCCTTTCCGACCAGCGGGGTTTCGCGGGATCAATGTTGAGGATATCAAAATAAAGGGCCGTCATAATATCTGCAGCCGACATTGAGCCGCCGATATGACCGGATTTTGCGGTATAGACCATATCTACTATGTGGTACCGCACCTCCTTTGCCTTTTC
>Ga0209925_1001564_pt1 | contig 11430 bp, 11 predicted proteins | sample SalPonR2_A_D1_MG_FD_185702 | JGI IMG/M metagenome (GOLD analysis project Ga0209925, IMG submission 185702) | Salt pond soil microbial communities from South San Francisco under conditions of wetland restoration - Salt Pond MetaG R2_A_D1_MG... ...
CAGCGCGCAGGTCTTTCGCCGTGCGGCGCTGTCGCCCGGCACCCGTGTCACCGGGCCCGCGCTGATCATCGAGGACAACCAGACCATCGTGGTTGAGCCGGGCTGGCAGGCGCAGATCACGGCCCTCGATCACGTGCTGCTGACGCGCCATGAACGCGCCCGCCGCGACATCGCCATCGGCACGACCGAGGCCGACCCGATCCTGCTCGAGGTGTTCAACAACCTCTTCATGTCGATCGCCGAACAGATGGGCGTGACGCTGCAGAACACCGCGCAATCGGTCAACATCAAGGAACGGCTCGACTTTTCCTGCGCGGTGTTTGACGCCGACGGCGCGCTTGTGGCCAACGCCCCGCATATGCCCGTGCATCTCGGCTCGATGGATCGCAGCGTGGAAACCGTGATCCGCCTCAATGCGGGCGACATTCATCCCGGCGATGTCTTCGCCCTCAACGCGCCCTATAACGGCGGCACGCACCTGCCCGACATCACCGTGGTCACGCCGGTTTTCGACACGGACGAGAAAACGATCCTGTTCTGGGTCGCCGCGCGCGGGCATCATGCCGATGTCGGCGGCACCGCCCCCGGCTCGATGACACCGCTCGCCACCACGGTGGACGAAGAAGGCGTGCTGATCGACAATTTCCGGCTGGTCGAGCGCGGCACGTTCCGAGAGGCTGCGCTGCGCGCGCTGCTGACCGATCAACCGTGGCCCTGCCGCAACCCCGACATGAACGTGGCCGACCTCAAGGCACAGATCGCCGCCAATGCGCGCGGCATCAACGAGCTGCGCAAGATGGTGCGCAATTTCGGCCTCGACGTGGTGCAGGCCTATATGGGCCATGTGCAGGACAACGCCGCCGAGGCAGTGGCGCGGGTGCTGGAAAAGCTGTCGGACGGGGCCTATGATTACGAGACCGACACCGGCCAGATGATCCGGGTCTCGATCACGATCGATCGCGCAGCGCGCGAGGCAGTGGTGGATTTCACCGGCACATCGCCGGTGCAGCCCAACAATTTCAACGCGCCAGAGCCGGTGACGCGCGCCGCCGTACTCTATGTTTTCCGGGTCATGGTCGAGGCACCCATTCCGATGAATGCGGGCTGCCTGCGGCCCATCCGGATCGTGATCCCCGAAGGCTGCATGCTCAGCCCAAGCTACCCGGCGGCGGTGGTGGCGGGCAATGTCGAGACCTCGCAGCACGTGACCAACGCGCTCTTTGGGGCAATGGGCGCGATGGCCAACAGCCAGGGCACGATGAACAACCTCACCTTCGGCAATGACCGGTTCCAGTATTACGAGACGATCTGCGCAGGCTCGCCCGCGGGGCGGTTCAATGACGGACGGCTCTTTCCCGGCACATCGGGGGTGCATGTCCACATGACCAATTCGCGCCTCACCGATCCGGAAATCCTGGAGCTGCGCTTTCCAGTGCTGCTGGAGGATTTCGCGCTGCGCCCCGGTTCAGGCGGGGCCGGCGAGGTCTCGGCCGGCGATGGCACCCGCCGAACGATCCGCTTTCTGGAACGAATGGATTGCGCGATCCTGTCTTCGCACCGGGGGCGCGCACCGCAGGGCGTGCAGGGTGGCGGCGCGGGCAAGGTGGGCCGCACCGAGGTCCGCCGCCTGTCGGGTAAGATGGACCCGCTCAAGGCCTGCGATCAGACGGTGCTGGAACCGGGCGAAGCGGTCACGGTGATCACCCCTACTGCGGGCGGCTTCGGCAAAAGCTAGAACAGGCTTTTCAAACGGCTTCCCGACCCCCCCCTCAGCGATGGGCGGTGGCGGCCATCGTGGCGACGCCATCGGTTTCGCGGCGCACCCGCAGGCTCAGCCCGTCCTCACCCTCGCGCGCCTCGATCGTCACCGGCACGCCGCAGATCAGCGGCGAGAGGCCGCGATAGGTAAACCGTGCGGGCAGATGTCCCATGAGATGCGTGGTGAGGTTCATCATCCACACCGCCTGCATCGGCCCATGCACGACAAGGCCCTCATATCCCTCGACCCCGGTCGCATAGGGATGATCATAATGGATGCGGTGACCGTTGAAGGTCAGCGCCGAAAAGCGAAAGAGCAGCGTCGGGTCAGGGGTGATGTGCCACGCCGTGGCACCCGCCCAATCCTCAGCGCGCTCCGGCGCTAGCGCCTCGCCCGGCTTGGGGTCCTCGCGATAGACGATGTCCTGCCGTTCGGATATCCGCGCCTCACCCGATACCGTGTAGATATGGCGCTGCGTGACAAAGCCCAGCTTGCCGCTGCGTCCCTCCTTGAACGCCACGTCCTCGATCACGGTCTCGCGGGTCACCAGATCATCGGGTGCAAAAGGCGCGTGAAACATCAGCTCTCCGCCCGCCCACATTCGGCGCGGCAGGGGCAGCGCGGGCAGGAATAGGCCGGTCTTGGGGTGGCAATCGCGGCCCAGCTTGTCCGGGGCCACCGCATCCGGCACCAGGCACCAGTGCAGCCCAACCGGCACGTCAGCTTCGGCGAGATACCCTGCCAGCGTGGCGCGGTATTGCGCGATCAGACGCTCCGACATCGGCTCTGACCGCGCATAACCCCATCCGATCCAGTCGCTGTACTCGCTCATCTCACGCCCCCCGTCCCGGCCCGTAGGATTTGGGCAGGCCAAGTACCTGCTCCGCGATATAGCACAGGATCAGGTTGGTCGAGATCGGCGCGATCTGGTAGAGCCGCGCCTCGCGCCACTTGCGCTCCACGTCGTATTCCTCGGCAAAGGCAAAGCCGCCATGGGTTTGCATGCAGGCCTCGCCTGCCTCCCAGCTTGCCTCGGACGCGAGCAGCTTGGCGGCATTGGCCTCGACGCCGGGGTTGTCGCCTGCGTCATACATCGCCGCCGCGCGGTAGACGATGGCTTCGGCCGCCATCAGATGCGCCTGCGCGCGGGCCAGCGGAAACTGCACGCCCTGATTGGCGCCGATGGCCTCACCGAACACAGCGCGGTCCCGCGCATAGTCCGACCCGGTTTTCAGGAACCACTTGGCGTCGCCGATGCATTCGGCAGCGATCAGGATACGCTCGGAATTCATCCCCGACAGGATATAGCGAAAGCCCTTGCCCTCTTCGCCGATCAGGCTGTCCGCCGGGATGCGCAGATTGTCGAAGAACACCTCGGTGGTGGCGTGGTTGATCATCGTGCGGATCGGACGGATCTCGACCCCGTTGCCGATCTTGTCCCGCAGATCGACGAGGAAGACAGACAGCCCGTCGGTTTTCGACTTGGCCTCGGCGCGCGGCGTGGTGCGCGCCAGCAGGATCATCAGGTCAGAATGCTCCACCCGCGAGGTCCAGATCTTCTGGCCGTTGATGACATACTCATCCCCGTCACGCTCCGCCGTGGTCTTGAGCGCGAGCGTATCGGTACCGCTCGTGGGTTCGGTCACGCCGAACGCCTGCAGCCGCAGCGTGCCGTCGGCGATGCCCGGCAGATAGGCCGCCTTTTGCGCCTCGGACCCGTGCCGCAACAGCGTGCCCATCGTATACATCTGCGCGTGGCAGGCAGCGGCGTTGCAGCCGGAGCGGTGGATTTCCTCCAGAATCACCGAGGCCGCCGTCAGGTTCAGCCCCGATCCGCCATACTCCTCCGGGATCATCGCCGCGAGATAGCCCTCTCGGATAAGCGCGTCGACGAAGTCTCCGGGATAGGCCCGCCGCGCATCCAGATCGCGCCAATAGGACCCGGGAAACCCCGCGCAGACCTGCGCAACCCCGTCGCGAATATCGGCATACTCGGCCGTTGGGTCAAAAGACGTCATTCCAGCCCCTTCTCTTTCTTGCTGCCCCTGATTGGCAGGTTTTGACAGCCAATGGAATATTACAACGGGGTTTTCCATTCCCTCCGCCCTGGGGCATTGTGCGCCGAACCCGATCCACTCAGGAGTCCCCAATGCGCACCGACCTCTCCGGTCTTCTCGTCGTCTCGCTCGAACAGGCGGTCGCCGCCCCCTATGCCTCGAACCACCTGGCCGAGGCGGGGGCGCGGGTCATCAAGGTGGAGCGTCCCGAGGGCGATTTCGCGCGCGGATATGACAGCCTCGTGCAGGGCGAGAGCGCCTATTTCGTCTGGCTCAACCGGGGCAAGGAATCGGTCTGTCTCGATCTGCGTGACGAAGAAGACCGCGCCCTGATGGAGCGGATGCTGGCCCGGGCGGATATCTTCATCCAGAACCTCGCGCCGAGCGCCATAGACCGGCTGGGATTCGCCCCCGACCGTCTGCGCGCCGATTATCCACGCCTCATTACCGTGTCGATCTCGGGCTATGGCGAAGAGGGGCCGCTCTCTGATCTCAAGGCCTATGACCTGCTGGTGCAGGCCGAAACCGGCCTGTCGTCGATCACCGGCAACGCGGCGGGCCCGGCGCGCACCGGCGTGTCGGTCTGCGATATCGCGGCGGGAATGACGGCCTATCAGTCCATCCTCGAGGCGCTGATCGGGCGCGCCACCACCGGCAAGGGGCGGCATATCGCGGTATCGCTCTTTCACGCGCTCAGCGACTGGATGAACGTGCCTTATCTGCAATACGCCTATGGCGGCAAGGTGCCGCCGCGCGCAGGCCTGAACCATCCCACCATCGCGCCTTATGGTATCTACGAGGGCAGCGATGGCAAATCAGTTCTGATCTCAATCCAGAACGAACGGGAATGGGCCATGTTCTGCGAGACGATCCTCGGCGATGCCACGCTTGCCCGCGATCCGCGCTTTGACAGCAATTCCAATCGCGTCGCCAATCGCGCCGCGCTTGATGCGGTGCTGCGCCCGGTCTTTGCCGGTGTGACCCGCGACGAGATGGCCGACCGCCTGCGCGCCGCGCGCATCGCCTATGGCCGTGTGAGCGAGATGGAGGACGTGGTGAGCCACCCGCAGAACCGCTATGTCACCGTCGAGACACCAAGCGGCCCGGTGCGGATGCTGGCCCCCGGCGCTCTGATCGACAACAGCCCGGCCACGCCCGGCCCGGTGCCCGGTCTGGGGGCGCATACGGGCGCGCTGCGCGACGAATTCGGAGAGGTGTGAGGCGATGGACACGGGCGAACGGATCACGACGATTCTGAAGGAGACCGGCGCGCGCGACGTGCTTGATGTCGGCTGTGGGCGGGGCGCGCTTGCCCGGCGTCTGGTCGGCGAGGGCCTTGCCGTGACGGGTATCGACCCGACACCCGACGCCATAGCGGCGGCGCAAGAGAGCGTGCCCGAGGCACAGTTCTCGGTTGCCGGGGCCGAGGCGCTGCCGTTTGATCCGGGCAGCTTCGATGCCTGCGTGTTTCTCAATTCCCTGCATCACGTGCCGGTGTCGCTGATGGGGCAGGCGTTGCACGAGGCGTTGCGGGTTTTGCGCCCCGGCGGTGAGGTGATCGTGGTGGAGCCCCTGGCCGAGGGGCCGTTCTTCGAGGTGATGCGCCCGGTGGAGGATGAAACCGAGATCCGCCGCGCCGCCATGGCCGCGATCGACGCAGCGATGACCTCGGGCATGGCGACCGGAGCGGAACCGATCACATGGACCCGGCCCACGCCGGTGGCCGACACCGAGGCGTTCATCGACACCCTCGCCCGCGTCGATCCCGCCCGACGCGCGTTGGCCGAGTCGCAGCGTGAGACCATCGCCCGGCTGTTTGCCCGCCACGCGACCGAAGGCCACCAAGGCCCCGAACTTTGTCAGCCCCTGCGCCTCTGGCGATTGCGGCCCCTCTGAGCATCCGGGCAAATTCGCTCTGGATTGATATGTGTTTTTGTGCTTTTTTTCCCGGTGAGGGGAGAAATCGCATTTGTTCAGCTTTGGCGACATCATGGCAGAGGCGCTCGGCCTGATCCTGACATGGGACCGGGACCTGAGCGAAATCGTGCTTTTGTCACTGCGCGTGACGCTGACGGCGGTGGCCATCGCCTGCCTGATCGGCCTGCCTTTGGGCGCAATCGTGGGCGCGTTCCGCTTTCCGGGGCGCGGCACGGTGACGGTGATGCTCAACGCGCTGATGGGGCTGCCGCCGGTGGTGGTCGGGCTCTTCGTCTACCTGATGCTGTCGAATGCGGGGCCGCTGGGCATCCTCGGCCTGCTCTACACCCCCACGGCCATGATCATCGCGCAGACCATCCTCGTGACCCCCATCGTGGCGGCGCTGACGAAACAGGTGGTCGAGGACCTGCACGGCGAATATGCCGAGCAATTCGCATCGTTCGGCCTGACGGCGCGTGAACGTGTGGCGGCGCTGTTGTGGGACGCACGTTACAGCCTGCTGACCGTGGCACTTGCCGGCTTTGGCCGCGCGGTGGCCGAGGTGGGGGCCGTGCTGATCGTCGGCGGCAATATCAACCACGTGACGCGGGTGATGACCACCACCATCGCTTTGGAGACCTCCAAGGGCAATCTTGAACTGGCGCTGGCGCTGGGCGTGCTGCTGCTGGGGCTGGCGGTGATCGTAAACGCAGGCGTGATGGCGCTCCGGGCCTCAGCGGTGCGGGCAGCCTATGCGTGACACGGTGATGGATATCCTTACCGAGAGCCCCGTTGCGGCGGACCCGCTGCTGGAGGCGCGGGGCTTGCATTTTGCGGCGGGCGGGCAGACCCTCATTCACGGCATCGACTTGGAGATCACACCGCGCAAGCGCACCCTCGTAATGGGCGCGAATGGCAGCGGCAAGAGCCTGCTGTTGCGACTGCTGCACGGCCTGCTGACCCCGTCGTCGGGCGAGGTCCTGTGGCGCGGTCATGTCCCCGACCGGGCCGCGCGCCGCGCGCAGGCGATGGTGTTTCAGCGTCCCGTCATGCTGCGCCGCTCGGTGCTGGCCAACCTGAATTTCGCGCTCAAGGTCCACGGGCTGACAAGCCGCGCCCGCGCCAACCGCGCACAGGAGGCGCTGGAAATGGCGCGGCTCACCGATCTGGCAACGCATCCCGCGCGGGTGCTGTCGGGCGGCGAGCAACAGCGCCTCGCGGTCGCCCGCGCGCTGGTCTGCGAGCCGGACTTGCTGTTCCTCGATGAGCCCACAAGCAGCCTCGATCCTGCCTCGACCCAGATGATCGAGGATCTGGTCAACGCCGCCCATGAGCGCGGCGTGACCATCGTGATGGTCACCCATGACATCGGCCAGGCCAGGCGCTTGGGCGACGAGGTGATCTTTCTCCATGCCGGACGCATCGCAGAGCGCGGCCCGCTCGATCAGGTTCTGGGCGCACCGCGCTCGGAGGCCGCCCGCGCCTGGACGCAGGGGCGGCTCTACACCGCAACCGACCACTGACCCCAACCCAAAACGGAGCGTGTAATGTTCAGACGTCACCTTCTTTCGCTTGCCCTCGGCACGACACTGGCCCTCGGGACCGGCGTGGCCCAGGCGCAGGACGAGTTCATCGTGGTGCAATCCACCACCTCGACGCAGAATTCGGGCCTGTTCGATCACATCCTGCCGATGTTCGAGGACAAGACCGGCATCGAGGTGCGGGTCGTGGCGGTGGGCACCGGACAAGCGATCAAGAACGCCATGAACGGCGATGGTGACGTGCTCTTCGTCCATGCCAAACCCGCTGAGGAAAAGTTCGTGGCCGAGGGCCACGGCGTGTCACGCGCAGATGTAATGTATAATGATTTCGTCATCGTCGGCCCGCCCTCCGACCCCGCAGGCGTGGCGGGCACGCGCGACGTGGTCGCAGCCCTCACCAAGATCAGCGAGTCCGAGGCCGCCTTCGCCTCGCGCGGGGATGACAGCGGCACCAACAAGGCCGAGTTGCGCCTGTGGAAAGAGGCCGGGATCGACGCGCAGGCGGCCTCGGGCGGATGGTATCGCGAAACGGGTTCGGGCATGGGCGCGACGCTCAACACCGGTACGGCGATGGACGCCTATATCATGACCGACCGCGCCACCTGGATCGCGTTCGGCAACAAGGGCGAGTACCAGATCGCGGTCGAGGGCGACCCGAAGATGTTCAACCAGTATGGCATCATCCTCGTGAACCCCGAGAAGCAAGAAAGCGTCAAGGCCGAGGCCGGGCAGGCGTTCATCGATTGGGTGCTCTCGGATGAGGGGCAGGCCGCCATTGCCAGCTACACCGTAGATGGTCAGCAGCTGTTCTTCCCCAACGCCGGGGGCTGACTCTGACCCATCAGGTTGCGCGCGAAAGCCGTTTGCAAAGCGCATGGGAAGGCCCTTGCAAGGGCCTTCCCCGACCTCACGACGACAGCCAGCGCACCTGCCCCATCGGGGTGAGATCATAGCCGCCAAGCGCCGCCGCCTTGGCCAGCATGGCATCCGAACGCATGAAGGCGATAAGGCGTTGCACCGGGTCGGTGAAATAGATCCGCCGGTCGATCAGCACATCAAAACGTTCCTGCAAGAGCGGGCGAAAGGTGAGACGGAACTGCCGCGCCATGGATTCGATGCCGAGCGTCGCCTCGGCCTCGCCCGCCGCCACCGCCGCCGCCGCATCACTTTCGGTATGGGCGGGGCTGGTAGGCGTGAGGATATCGCCGGGGGCAAGCCCCGCCTCCCGCATCAGGCGATCGAAAAGCGCCGTGGTTCCGGCCCCGTCCTGCCGCAGGATCACCCGACGCCCGCGCAAATCGCCGAAATCCTGCACCATATCCGCCACCGCAGGTGTCAGGATCAGGCCGCGCTTCCGCGCCGCCCAGCCGATCAGCACCGCGTCGCGCAGACCCGCCGCCTCGAGCGTGGCGATGTTCCAGCCGTCGGCGTCGGGGATGTGCAGACCGGCGAGGCCTGCGCGGCCCTCGGCGAACCCCGCCAGACCGTCGCAGCTTCCGTTCCAGAGGGTCGCGAGCCCGGCCCCGCTTTCGCGCAGCGCCCAGTCGAGCAGCGGATCGTGCGAGCCGGTCACCAGATCCGGACGCGTGGCGGGGTGCAGCGCGCCCTCGCCTTCGATCCATGCGTTGAGTTCGCCTTGGGGAAAGAGCAGCTTGCCGGTGATCTTGCGATGCGGAATCTCGCCCCTCGCCACCATGTCATAGACCTTGCGCTCGCGCACGCGGAGCAGGTCGGCGACTTCCTTGGTGGTCAGGTAAGCAGGGTCCATTGGCTCTCCGGATCGCTGTGGCACTGCCTTTTTCCTAGCCTATCGCGCGCAGGAAATCAGCAGGAAAGCGCAATCAGAGCCGGTTGACCGGCACCTTCAGCATCGGGTTGCCGTCGCGGTCCATCGGCACCTCGCCCGCGCGCATGTTCACCTGCAAGGACGGCAGGATCAGCCGCGGCATGTTGAGCTGCGCATCCCGCTCGGTGCGGAACCTGACAAATTCCTCACGGGTCTTGCCACCACCCACATGGATGTTGTTGGCCTTCTCCTCGGCCACCGTGGTTTCCCACGCGATGTCGCGGCCGTTCGGGCCGTAATCGTGGCACATGAAGAGGCGCATCGCCTCGGGCAGGGCCAGCACCTTTTGAATGCTGTCGTAAAGCTCACCCGCATCGCCGCCCGGAAAGTCGGCCCGCGCCGAGCCGCCATCGGGCATGAAGAGCGTATCGCCGACAAAGGCCGCATCGCCCATGACGTGCACCATGCAGGCAGGCGTATGGCCCGGCGTGTGCATCGCAAAGCACTGCATTCCGCCCACCGTGTAGGTGTCGCCATCCTTGAACAGCCGGTCGAACTGGCTGCCATCGCGCTGAAACTCGGTGCCCTCGTTGAAGATCTTGCCGAAGACATCCTGCACGACCATGATCTTTTCGCCGATGCCGATCTTGCCGCCGAGACGCTCCTGAATATAGGGCGCGGCACTCAGGTGATCGGCATGCACATGGGTCTCGATGATCCATTCGAGGCTCAGCCCCGCGCGCTCGATATGGGCGATCATCGCGTCGGCATGATCGTAGGTGATGCGCCCCGCCGCCATGTCGATATCCATCACGCTATCGACCACCGCGCAGGCGTTGGAGCCGGGATCCCTGACCACGTAGCTGATCGTATTCGTCGCCGCGTCAAAGAATGCTTCGACCTGCGGATGCACATCCATGGTCAACGGGTAATCGCTCATGCCACGGCCCTCCGGTCCGCCTGTTTCGCCTGAATGAGGCGCGCCACCCAAAGCCCGGCAAGCAATGCGGCGACAAACCCCGCAACCTCGACCTTGCCGGAGCCGAGCGCCGGGACAGCCGCCCCCGGACAGAACCCGGCGATGCCCCAGCCGATGCCGAACACCGCCGCTCCACCGATCAGCCGCGCGTCGATATCGCGTGCCGTGGGCAGTTGGAACCTCTCTTCGATCATTGGTTTATCACGCCGCAATACGAAACGATAGCCGACAAAGGTGGTCACCAGCGCGCCGCCCATCACGAAGATCAGGCTCGGGTCCCATGTTCCTGTGATATCGAAGAAGTTGAGCACCTTGGCCGGGTTGATCATACCAGATATGGCGATCCCAACGCCAAAGACCAAGCCGACGAGGAAGGCTGACATAAGACGCATGGCTCAACCCCCCATCACGTGACGGATCACGTAGACCGTGACACCGCAGGTGATCATGAAAGTCACCGTGGCCACCATCGAGCGGGGCGAGAGCCGCGCGTTGCCGCAGACCCCGTGCCCCGAGGTGCAGCCCGAGCCATAGGTCACGCCGACGCCCACGCTAAAACCCCCGATCAGGATCATCGGCCAGCTGACCGGCACATCGACGGCGGGCATCTGCCCCGTCACCGCCAGCACCAGCAATGGCCCCGCGATCATCCCCGCGACCATCGCCGCGCGCCAGCCCCTGTCGCCGGGCGTGGTTCCCGTCACGAGACCCGAAAGAATGCCCGTGGCCCCCATGATCCGACCTTGCAGAAACATCAGAAATACTGCGGACAACCCGATCAACACGCCCCCCGCCAGTGACATGAGCGGGGTGAACTCTGTTTCAAACCCTGTCATTTTCCTCTTCCTTCATCCGTCATGGAAACGCCGTGCGACGCCCCAGTACATATTCAAGACTGAATATATGAAAGGGGACCCGGTTTTTACAGGGCTAATTCCGTGGCCACAGAAATGTGACCGCGCACTACCTAGCCTTCGGATTGCGCCGCGCGCATCGTGCCGCGCGTGATTGCCACGATGGCAATCACCGTAAGCGTCCAAAAGAACCACGTGATCGGCCCGCGCAGCAGGATATCGGGGCTGCCGCCGGACATCAGCATGGATTGGCGGAAATTATCCTCCAGCAGCGGCCCGAGGATGAAGGCGATGAGGAATGGCGCGGCGGGGATGTGATAGCGCGCCATCACGAAACCGACCCAGCCCATCACGAACATCACGCCGACGTCGAAGATGTTGTTGTTGACCGCGAACACCCCGTAGATGCACAGCACCAGCACCATCGGCATCAGGATGCGCTTGGGGATATCGGCCACCGGGCGAAAGCCGCGAATGGCCAACCCGCCAACGATGAACAGGATCCCCGACGACAGGATCAGCCCGATGAAAAGACCG
>Ga0209925_1001566_pt1 | contig 11430 bp, 10 predicted proteins | sample SalPonR2_A_D1_MG_FD_185702 | JGI IMG/M metagenome (GOLD analysis project Ga0209925, IMG submission 185702) | Salt pond soil microbial communities from South San Francisco under conditions of wetland restoration - Salt Pond MetaG R2_A_D1_MG... ...
ACGGGGCGGGCGAGGTTACCCGAGGAGAGGCGGGAAGGAGGGAGGGGAGGGGATGGACACGAATACAAAACTCTGCTGGGGGAATGGGGGGATACGAGTGGGCAAGGCGGTGAAGCGCGTCCCTTGACATTTGGAGAGTACCTCAGCATAACTCAAAGTAAAAGGAAAGGAGAAGGATTTATTGAAGCTGAACGCCTCATCCCTAGATATTTTTCTCTTAAAAAAAATCTCGAGTTTTGGAGGTGAGAATTTTTGAATTTAGAGCGCATGTGTGGAACAGTAAAAGCAAGAGGCAATGAATAGAAAAAGCTGCTGCTCAACGATGGTGGATGAGCGTTTGTAGAGATTTTGTACGAGACAAGATTGCTTAATTCTACAATTTCAGTAAGCGTGGACATTTTTTTGCTATACCTAAACAATGCTGGGAGCAGGAGCCGACATAAGTATCATTTAACACCCTGTTAAGAGGCTTTTAATTTTCATAGCTTGGATTGGAAGCACATTTGTGAATCTTCCGAGCATGCTCAAGCCTCTTCTTTGCTGTCCAACCTTCTTGAATTCCTTTCGCTGGAGCTAATCTCAACAGTTGATGGCACAGAGTAGCATAGTCTTGAAGAGTGTAGAGATCGCAGAAAATCTTACGAAGGAGAAGGTATGAGTAAGGCAGTTTCTTCACGGACACCTGTACGCAAGAGGTGAGGGGTTCAACGCGAAAAACTATCCTTGACGCGTACCTTGCGCTTACAAAAGACGAGGACGAGGAGGAAGAATAGGAGGAAGAGGTTTGGTAATTGGAGGTTTGAGGGCTGCAAAGAGGGAATTACCTTTGACGTACTCAATGTCACTGCATCGTTGAAAGGATACGAAAACACAAGGCATGAAGAGGTTAGTATAAAGATATCGTCACAATATGAATCACGTGTCATATCACCTACCAAGTTGAATGACACAAGCACAGATCTTCGACCCCTGGAAATGTATGATCCACGGTGAAAAAGAAATTGGGTTTGAGCTTCGCCTCGTAGTAGCATTTTATCCAGCAAGCTTGCTCGGTCTCGCCGGGACGAAGCGTATAGACGGAAACCGGAGTCTCTTTGCATTTAAGATTCGAGGGATAGCGTTTAAGTGACTCTTCAGTCGGCACAAGAGGTCCCCAAAGACTGACATCATCGAGAAGCGCCGCGCATTTAGGGAAGTGCTTGAGACCGAAATTCGGAATCGCTCCAAACACAGCAGCAAAATCGGCGTCAAATTTCCATATATTCTCAGGGAATTTAGGGAAAAGATATTTCATAACGCTTAAGCAATCGTCTGTGATATAACTGTCTCCAGTGGGATCTTCATCATAAGCTGTGATGCCTCCGTATGGTATCCATCCAAACGGCCAAATATGTTTGGGATTTGTATAAACACAATAGGAGTACAAATTACGACTGCCGAATTCTTCCAGCACAACGTATTTGCCTTCCTCATTCAAGCTTTCGAAATATCGCTCCCAAAGCTCTCTATCTATCATCAAGGCAAACTTGTAATCGCATGTCTTCCTAGAGCAAGTTTGAGAGAATGGCCATCCGGCTGCTCCTGAGCTGCATTCCGTGTCGAGCGTTTGCATGACTTTTGATAGAAACAACGCACGGCCTTGGGTATCGAAGGTTTTGGTGAGCAAATTGTCCATTGCACCTTTCCATTTGCATTTCTCGTTGACCACATTCTGATCATACTTTCCGGGGTTGCAATACGAGTAAGTCTGTATAATCAGAATGCTTTGGGAAGCAAAGCTTGTCAACGTCGCTGCCATGTCGAGGTATGCCTTAGCGAAAGCATCGAGGGACTCCCATTTACGTCTACCGTCATCAAGCTTTTTTTTACAATAATCTAACCGGCTTTTGCCATCCTTAATGAAGTCAACCGATATCGACGCGCACATGCCTTCGGATTCCGAAATCCATGAGTTGACTGTGTGTCGGCTTCCGTAGGTGTTGCGGCCCAACTCAGTTGCATACTTCTCTTCAATTTTCATCAGAGCGGGCTCATACGTCGACGTCCATGATGGAGAGAATGCTTCATGATACCAGCTTTCAACCTGTCAATGTCGTTCCGTGTGGTATAAGAAAACCGTTGAGGACGAAATCACATTAATAGGCTCGAAGTTAGATGTCCGAGAGGGCAGGTAAGAGGAAAAGAACGCTAATATGTATTTTGTATCCAAAGTCAATCTTTGCATCAGATGATCTTACCTCCTGGTCTACAGATGCTTGGCCGTCTGTTCCCATCTTTTTCATTATATAACCGATGCTTCCAGAATGCCTCATGAAGTTGTCAAGGTCCATTTGCCAAAAATCTTTGAAGAGCGTCGTCAGATCGGTGTCTAAGGTAAGAGAGAAGGTTTGGAACTTTATATTCACGACCTCTTGTATGGCTGACGGAAAAAGACCTGTGGTCGAAGTCATTCTTAAATCGTAGGCCAAACTAGGTAAGAGGTATCCGATGGACGATACCAACGAGACACCCATGCCCATCGGAGAGAATGCGGCCCCTATCACAGGTGCTGTCGTCAGCAACACGTTAGATACGCTATCTGAGAGCGCGCGTTTATCACAGCCATTTGAGCTATCTTTGCATTCTCTGATTAGATTCACTGTTGCACGGAGCGTATCCGCAGCACTCCTCAAGGACGCACTTGAATCAGGATCACCTTGGATCTTTCTTTCACTATCTTTGACCTGCCACACTCTAGTAAATGTGTCCAGCATGCCCTGATTCGTGCTTGATACTTGGGCTCCGCTTGGACCTTGCTCAATGGCATTGGCAGACCTTTCGAGGTCCCTCAGAACTTGGTCGACGGACTTCAGCGCGGCCACGTAGCTATCAGTAGAGCTCACATTACGGTCTAACTCATCAACTGCAGGGTCAATGAAGATGGAGCAATGCTCGAACGTAATCGACGCGTTCCCCATGGGATCGACGCCCCGAAAGAAATTAGACAGCGGGGAGGTCTCTGCCTGATCAGATGACTGACCAAGCTCGTAGATGACAAGTGATGAGTTGTCCTCCTGGATTCTGATTTGATGTGATGACAGTACAATGGATATGAGTGGCCCTTCAAATGATTTCTCGGACTCGTTCTGATAGACGTTAAATGTGAAGGCCGCGTTGGGCTTTTCGATGGGAAAGAACTCATCAAAGAGGTATCCGACAAAATAGCTCGTTGGCCAGACAGTTGCATACTGTGAGGGCATCTCTGCAAAAACGTAGGTATCAGGATCCATATCTACAGTGCGAAGGTGATATCGTCCTGCTGCCATTTCCAAAGTGCAGTGTTGCGCCATTTGGATGAATAAAAGTCTGGGGGCCTCCAAGGCGGCCTGAGTCTCCTGTAGGCTTGCCTCACACTTTTGGAGCTGTTTTTTGAGCTTTCTCTTGCTGACCCACTTTCTTTTTCGTGGTTTAAGAAGCAAATCACGCTTAGTGAAATGATCCTTACGTGTTACATTCATCGCCGTTTCTTCAGAGGCCGTCCCACTATAGTCAGGGGAGTTCTCAAGTTTGGCAAAATAGTCACGAAAAGAAGAGCCACGTTGATCTTGACAGCTTTTCCCACATCTCTCAGCGCTTGAACGTACGAATTCATCCAACCTGCTCGGGAGCCGAGGCTGTCCGCCAAGGCCCTGCGGTCGTTGTAGTACTGGAAGTCTGGCGGCTTGAGACTCCATTTGCATGGCGAAAACAGCTAGTAGAATAAATGCTATTTTGGTGGATTGAGGTTTCATGCTTTGTGCTCTGCATGGAGATTGAGGAATGAACAGAACTGAGACATGATCGGGTAATGTTGGGGCACCTGAACACGAGACAGAACTCAGCTCGACCACGATTCCCGGCTACACGACCAGGATATAGTTTGCAATACGAACGCAAGATAAAGTCATTAGTGACCTTACAAGTTTCGCTCGATCTTTGTCCAAGGAAGTGACCCGACACATTTTCCATTACTCGTAGAAGAGGGCCATGGATGCGTTGAGCGAAAACCGAACCTTCTTCTAATTGACCATGTCTTCTATGACAAAGACTTTCTTACGACGCCCTTTACCAAGGGAAATACTGTACTTCTTGTTTTAAAGCCTCGAAAATAATGTCGGCTAGAGTTCCAGCAGGATGCATCAACTTGAGCCACATCTAGCGTGAATCTGAGGAGCGGTTCTACTGTGGAGAAGGCGAGTTTTCCCGAGCGTTAGAACCTGAGTCTCTCTTGTCCAGACCAAAAATGTATTTTCCAAAACAATAAGCGATTTCTATGGAGGGTATGAATTACTCTTATCGCCTGTCGTGCCCTTCGTAGGCTTGCGAGTCAAAATTTAGCTCGATGCAGAACCGCAATTTGGGGACCCCGCCAGAACTCCGTCGTTCGGGCTTATTCGCTTGTGCTTTCCACCTCAGCACTGAGATATTCATTTTCAATGTTTTCAAATTCGTCCCTTCGGTGAAGCTCTGACAGTGCACAGGCTGCAACTTTTAAAGTCTGACAGTCCTCTGTGCAATTAGCGAGTCCGACTGCTCTCTGCAATAGATGTGTTGTCAATTTTTTACAAGGAACAAACTTTGAAGCTACCCATCAAGGCGTAGTTTCTGACGAGAAGCAGTGTCTTCGCCAGAGATGGGCTGAGTTGTGTTGCTCTGTCTCGAATATCAACCAGGGTGGTTGGAACGAGATTTTCGAACGCTTTTCGTGCGCATATCAGTCGTGGAAGTAAAAGTCATTCTTTGGGGCATAAAAAGTGTATATTGAGACTGTCTGTGTCCCGTCCTGCCATTTTTCGTCAAAGTGCGCACATGCACAAAATCTCTGATATCTCTCGGTCACGCTGACGGAAAGGATGTCAAAGCTCTGCGCACGCGTCAATAATAAGATTAGGATGAAAGGGAGGACATGCTGAAGTATGAAACGAAAAAGGTAAAGAGAGACCCTTTCGCCACCTTTTTAGATGCTCAACAAGTCACGGCGTTGCATCGTCTTCAAGAAAGCAAAACCCTGATTCGCCCCATTTATATTATTTATCCATCCAGAGTTGTGTCCCTATGCCTCTACCTTCATCCACGTCATTCCTATCCTTCGCACACTTTCATCGGGCAAAGATCGGTGCTGTCAATGCCCTCACCCGATGTCAAGCTGCGCACATTCTGGATTGCTTCTACTGCATCTTGTTTTGATCTATCGATCACAAGAAGTGTCGAGGCTCCGTTAATGATTAGGAGCTAACACTGAAGGGCTTCCGCTTACCCTCGTATGCCGGAGCGAGACATGGAGAGCGATGAGGCTTCTAGGCCTACAGCGCTCTTGCGGGATGCAGAATCTTGCCTACGAGTCGGAAGAGAAGATGCGTGGGTGAGGGTAGGCTGCTCAACGGTGAAGAGCGAGCATTTGTGCATTTTGGAAAAGGAAAAAATAGCTCATCGTGACAGATTTCGGGTAGCTTGCACACTACTTTGCCTGAAAAATGCTGGGATTAGGAACCGACGTATATATCATCAAACACTCCAGTATTGAGCTTTTTATTCGCCCATGCTGGGTTTTAAGCACATTTTGTGGATCTAAACGGCCTAACAGGGGGCATATTCAAGCCTCGCGCGTCGCTATCTCCCTTTAAACTTCTTCAACTGCCAATGGAAACGCCTCTGTGACAAGCTCACATACGACCGGCATACCCCATGTTTTCGACTCGTGAACAGCCGCTGTGTGGACCTCGGCTGTGTATACAACTAAGGAAGCAACCTATCCAAGGAATGATCGGAGGGCTGCATTGGCAATAGGGCAAGTTTCGTTTGGACTCTCCTCGATTGTATCCCCCAACACTATCCCCTCTGTATGATCTATCAACAATGAAGTGCCGTGGTTCCCACCTGCTACCGGTTCTTCCCCCACTCCTGACTCCAGCGCCCATATGTCACTCACAACGATGCATCCCTGCACTGCTACATTCCTGATCAGCAAGCCAACAAGCTCCTTTACACCCTTCGTACCCTGAATCCGATCCACATGCTCAGCCTGGGGCCAGTACCGTTGCATTGCTAACACAGCCCTCTGCTCGACCTCCCTGGGCATACCCCGCGTTTAGCTGCCAGGGCTAAGTATGCTGCTCTCCCCGTTGCCCTGGTCTGCATCGCTCTCATACCGAGAAAGAAATGGCTTCCCGTCCCCAGAGATCTGGTACTCGGCGAGTCCTAACAGCTGCTCTACCCCCTTCCTGACGCTGCGGTCTGCCAGCCGTTGGAGAAGAGAGGCCTCGTTGCGCAAGGCCTTTACAGCTGCGATTAGGTTCTTGTGGCTGTAAACGTCCCTGGTACATAATTTTCCCCATTTGCTAAAAAAGCACCCACACACTACAAAGAAAACTTTACAAAAAAAAATAAAATAAAAATAAAAAATAAAAAGCACCCACACACTACAAAGAAAACTTTACCGCCCATGACAGCACCTCAGCAGCCAGCAGCTACTTTCTGAGGCTTGTTTCCGTCTTCACGCGTGGAGGCAAACAAGGACCCGTGTAGTCGCATTTCATGACGTTCGAGGAGGTACACGAGATCTTCGAGCGAGAGTTTTATTTTGTCCCCGCCCACATCGTGGTACAGGGTGGGAGCAGTCTGCAACATGTCCTGCAGGCGGCTTTTGGCTTGGGCAATAAGGAGGCGGACGCCGTGATCTCGCATATCTTTGGCAACTTTTCCAAGCGCACGCAATCCACTGAAGTCCATGAAATTTATGCCCGAGGCATCCAGGACAATGAAGAGATGGCAGCATTTTTTGGCTTCTCGACCGTCCCCATCCTTTCTCTTTCTTTGAAAGGGAAGACACCGTGACGCGAGGCTGTCTGTGCGGTTATCATCCGGCAAGGCAACGCGTTGAGACTCCATTTCCTGTATTGTGGTCGCCGTGGGCGATGTCCAGCCGGCACTTCCCCGTTGCACACCTTCACTGCCCAACGTTTCTTGACAGCCAGGCATCCAGTCACGAGTCGTGTTGCCATGTCCCCGCACATGTGTACACGCGCATACGACCGTCAGGCTGGTCATGTGCGGGGCTGTCTTTACCACGTGTGGCATGGAGGCCTCGGGACCGCTCAATCCCTTCGCCTCCGCCTCCATCGTTTTGGCCGCACGCAGAAGCAGGCCGGTGACAAAGTCTCCGTTGACAAAGGTCAAGGCCTCGTCCAAACGCAAGACCCGGATGTTTCGGGGTGTGACTGCGTGCCGATACCTTTTTACGGCCCGCCACTTGCCGGGGGCGCCTGAGAGTCGACCCAACTCCTCTAGATCCGGGTAGGAATACTGAAGGAGGAGGTTGCAGATGGAGAGGCCGATGCCTGAGTAGATCCCCGTATCGACACTGACGACGAACATGACGATAGACGTGGCCACCAGGACAAAGAAATCTCGGGGGCTGGACCGGTACGTCTCGAAAAAAGGCTGGACGGTGAAGGAGGACACCAGGGCTCCGCAGAGTAGAGCGGCGAGTCCGGACATGGGCACGTAGTAGAACGCAGGAGAGAGCCATTGCACGACGACGATGACCAAGGTGGAAGCTACAAGGGCGGACATCTGGGTACGTCCACCCGCTTCGTAATTGACCGAGGCCCGCGCATAGCTGGAGACGGCGACGAAGCCGCCGAAGCATGAGCCCACCATGTTACTCAGACCTAAGGCACTGAGTTCCTGGTCGACCCCGACCTCGTACCGGCCTTTGTGGGCGTAAGACTTTTGACAGGAATAGGAGAGGAGGAAGGAGACGACGGCGACGGTCAAGCCGGAAGTGGCATACCTGGAGAGATCCCCCTGGCGGAGATCCCAGGCGGGGAAGGTTTGAAAGCCTGTGGGAAGGCGACCTACCAGTTTGATGGGCAGGTGGTGTCGCTCGTACAGGTGGTAAGCCAGGATGGTGGAGTAGAGAACTACGAGGAGGGGCAAGGCGATGGCCAGGCGGCGCCCGAACCGGTCCCAGCTGGTGCCCGTGGGCGGACGTTTCTTCCACGCCGCGACGCCGGAGACAAGGACCAAAACGGGGATGCCGATCAGGAGTTCCCAAGGGTTTGTGGAAGAGAGGTGGAATGTGATGTACCTGAGCGTCTGGAAGGTGTATCGAAAGGATGGCACGTTTATCCCCAGCATGTATTTTAGCTGGGAGATGACCGTGATGACGATGCCGACGCTGCTGCATGCCGTCAAGACAGGTTCCGAGACGTAGTGCACGATAGCTCCCATCCGAAAAACGCCGAAGCCCAATTGCAAGAACCCCACCAGGAATGTGAAATGGAGGACGGCAATCAGCCTGCTTCCACTGTCTGAGAGCACAGGCGATCCCACGTCTATCGCCGAAGCGGCCATCAAGGTAACGAGGGCTACAGAGGGAAAGAAATAAATGGGTAGGTTATACGAAGTAAGGATGAGTCCTTGACGTTTATTTCTCTCTCCATTTGTGCCACGAATTACTTTTCTGACGATCAAGGGCACATGGATGGAGGCCATGGACCATCCCCGGCTTCAGAGGCTGGACACGTGTATTGTATGTGTGAGAGGCACTTACCTGAGTTTCCGGGACAAGTCTCACGCGACGTGCCCATGAAAGCATACACCAGCCCGAAAAATATCGCTGAATAAAGGCCATGAATGACAGGAACACCTAATTGGGCTCCATATGCCATTCCCTGAGGAATCAAGGTGATTGCACACGCTAAACCTGCGTTCAAATCGTCAACAAGCTGCCGTCGAAAATTGTACTTGGGTAACCAATGCGAAATTGGAATGGAGGGAATGCGTACATCAACCACGGTGGTCGCCCATTGTTTGAGTCTTTCGCAGCACGTCGGCCGGATAGTCACGCCCTGGCGTTCGTTTTTAAGGTATTGTTCAGCTTCATGGTTTACCGTGGAAAGTGTCGAGGACAAGCGCCTTGCAGGATCTTTCTCATGGGCCTGCCTGCAGTCCGAGATAGACAACGCGAAAGAAGGCCTAGCTGGGCATTGAAAATCACTTTGGGACCTATCTGTCGCTGGAACGGCAGGTGTGCCCGATTCACTCATTGCATTCCATCCAAGGGCTTGATTTTCGTTGCTGTCGAAGCTGTGTATATGTATCCTTACTACATCCCAAAATTTCGAATAAGAAATTGAGCCCGTCACAAGATATATCAAATCGCGTGTGCATTGTTTTCAAGTGTCATGATCACACGCCATGAATCCCCAATCATCGTGCGATGAGCATTTGCTAGTACGTTCCGGGTTCTGTATGGCCCAGTTTTAAAAGTCATATTTGATGAACATAATTGCCTTAAAGCCCGTAAAATTTTGATGCTTCTTTCAATGTCCTCGCATTGACCGTTTTAGGAAGTCGAAGAACATCTTGGAAGAGTCTGTAAAATGTTATAACCACCCCGACACAAGTCAAGCCGTTGGACTTTTTTAACGGCTGAGCTCGGGGGGCGTCATCGACGTGATGGAAAAGACCTCACTCTCTGCCCTTCTCCATGTGATGGAAAAGGCCTCAATTATTCCACGACCCCAAGAATGTGCGTTTGCTGAGTTTAAGTAGGGGGACTGGGTATCAACCTCACAAGCTACTCCAGACATCATTTTTTCTAGTTTCTCACGCGATGTACTCCGCTCCTACAGGATTACCACGCTCCTGTCCTTGTGATCCCCTTCAAATATAGGGAAATTCACTTGGCTACTAAGCTGGCATGAGCAAAGAAGAAAGCGAGAAAAGCCAGAATAAGAAACGAGAAGGAGCATCTTCCGAGGGAACAACACACTCCAAAAAACAAGCCATGGAGGACGACTTGGAAGTGATGCGCGCCTCTGCAGCAGCAGCTGCAGCGACGAGAGCTTCTATTTCACAGGATGTAAGCAACCTTCATCTTATAGAGGGGATATTGACACGTCTAGATGCTTCGTTTTTGCAAACGTAGGTCTGTCAGTCGATGGACTACAAGAATCACGCCCTCATTGGATTGCCCGTTCATAGGAGCTTGTCGACCCAGAAAGCACGGTAATCTTCCTTTTCATCACCCGTAATGCTTCTCATTTCTGTCCTTTATTACGTTTACAGCTGGAACCGGCGAGGACCTTGGCCACTGAACTGACTGCCAACGATACCTCAGATTCTGACACGGAAGAAGGAGGGGGGGGGAAAAAATATTTGCGGCCTCCTGCCGCCCCGCAGCATGTGCGCATCGGACAGGAGTATCAAGCGGCTCTTCCTGCCATGGAGGAGGATACAAATGAAGGCTCAGACGAAGGAGAGGAATCTAACGCACAACGGCCCGAAGTGGCTCAGCTGCGGGATGGGGCGGAAGGATCGACGTCTTCGCCCTCGTCCTCTGTTTCCTCCTCTCGGGCGGCGTCCATGATTGCCGGGCGGATGAATTTTAACGAGGATGGTTTGGACTCAGGCACGCGGGCATGTCAGTGAAACACATAGTGACAGATGGGTAAGAAGAGTGTATGTTTGTCGGTGTGAATACATAGATTGTGCATGTGTGCCGAAAACATGACTTGCTGCGGGTGAAGGAAGGCGCGCTTGCAGGAGGAGGAGTAAGTGCTGTGAGAGAGTAGCCCTTTTGCGGGAAAGAAGGTGTAAGGAAAGAGACAAGTAAAGAATACGATATTTTTTCATACGTCAGGCTGTTCGGGGCTGGGAGGGAGCCTTCATCATTTTGGCGGTCTTGAGGATATATGGGCCGATCAACATTTAGTGCTCAAGCTCTGTCTCACGCTTTATGTCCTCGCACAAACGACACAAATCCTTTCATACCCCCCTGGCGTATGATACATGGCCGGAGTACGAGCACTGTCAAGTTTGATGTCCGGGACGACCGTAGCGAGTACCGTTTTAACACCGGATATGCTTGATGGATTGGCTCCTTTCCTATGATTGCACAAACAGGATGCCACGCGGCGGTACACGGGTAATCACCTTGGGGTACGGGAGGTACGGACAGAGTTTTGGTCCCAATCGTGTTCTTGAGGTCCCAGCACCGACGGAGGTCGAGCATTCAGGTGCGTTTGTGTGCAGAGTTGACTCGATAACCTCCCGCCCCTTTCATCCGTTTGTTGTGCTGTCTTTATCTAGCGCGTTGTATCCATTCGTAGCGACACGCGGCCATCACGGCCTTTCCAAGAAGAAGAGGTGCTCTGCCTGAACTCTGGACTTGTGCATAATCTCGCGGTGACGGCATTTCGGACTTTGGGGGAGGATATCTCACGTGGCAAATTCCTCTCAAACGTACTGTCCAGTTATCACTGCGGCGTGCGGAGCCACCAGCAGCCTCGTCATCCTCTCCCCTCTTCCTGAGGATGTATTGTCCACCCGCGAAACCGTTGAAGAGACCAGCGCGGGCGGCTGCAGCCCTTCACAGGGTCCGGTTCCGGTCATGTATGTGTGGGG
>Ga0209925_1001568_pt1 | contig 11413 bp, 13 predicted proteins | sample SalPonR2_A_D1_MG_FD_185702 | JGI IMG/M metagenome (GOLD analysis project Ga0209925, IMG submission 185702) | Salt pond soil microbial communities from South San Francisco under conditions of wetland restoration - Salt Pond MetaG R2_A_D1_MG... ...
ATCCGCCGCCTCGAAGATCGTCACGTCGCTGCCCACATCCGCGCCGGTCCGGTTGAGCATGTCACCCACATGGCTGGTCAGGTCGATCACCAGACCCCGATCGAGGATCGCGCTCTCGACCGCGAATGTCGCATCGCCGAAGCTGCCGTTGAACGGATAGGTCACCGCCTCCTGCGCCGCTGCGGGCAGCGCCATGAGGCCGAAAACTCCGGCCAGAATTGTCCGTTTCATTGCCTTTACTCCTTTCTCAGACAGGCGTTCGCACGCCGATCAGCTGAACATGTCCGTGGTGATGCCCGCATACCACCCCACCGATTCCTCGTAGGTGGCCTTGCGGGTCGCCGCATCCTCGCCGGTCTGCGAGATGAAGCCGTCGACCTTGGCGATCTTCTCCTCGGTCGCCTCGTAGGTCGCGCCCACCTTGACGCCGTCATCCTCGGCGATGAGCGACCAGCAGGTATTGGTGAACTTGGCCGGGAACACCTTGGAATCGGTCAGCGCCCCGCGCACCGCCATGGCGCAGACCTTGGCCTGTGAATTGGCGGCAAAGCCGGATTTCGGCATGTCGCCCTGTGCGGCGGCATCGCCCAGCACATGCACATCCGCGTCCATCTTTGACGACATGTCGGCGGCGTTCACGGGGGCCCAGTTCCCCTCGGTCACGCCCGCCATATCGGCGATGCGGCCCGCCTTCTGCGCCGGGATCACGTTACAGACATCGACGTTCTCGACCATGCCGTCGATGTCGATGGTCATTGCCTCCGGGTCAACGCTCACTTTCTCGCCGCCGAAATCGGGGCCGATACGCTCGACCATGCCGCTGTAATGACGCTGCCAGCCCTCTTCAAAGAGCGCCTGCTTGGAGAATTTCGGCTTGGGATCGGCCACCAGGATCTTGGCAGTCGGGTTCACCTGGCTCAGCACATGCGCCACCATCGAGATCCGCTCATAGGGGCCCGGCGGGCAGCGATAGGGGTTGGGCGGGGCCACCATGGCAAAACGCCCGCCCTCGGGCATCGCCATGATCTGCGCCTTGAGCAACTCGCTCTGCGACCCGGCCTTGTAGGCATGCGGCATCTTGTTCTGCGCCGCCACCGACCAGCCCGGCACGGCATCCTCGACGAAATCGATACCGGGGCTGAGGATCAGCTTGTCATAGGGCAGCACGGTGCCGCCCGCGAGGCTCACGGTTTTGCTGTCACGGTCCACGTCCACCGCCCAGTCATGCAGCACGTTGATCCCGTATTTCGCGGCCAGCGTGCCGTAAGTGTGGCTGATATCCTCCAGATCGGTGAACCCGCCGATATAAAGGTTCGAGAAATAGCAGGTGAAATAGCTGCGCGATGGCTCGACCAGCGTGACGTCGATCGCACCCTTGCTGTCCTTGGCGATATAACGCGCGGCGGTCGCCCCGCCCGAGCCGCCGCCGATCACGACAACGCGCGGCTTGCCATGCCCGTCGGCCAGCACCGCCGGCGCCGAGAGCGTGGCAGCCGCAGCCGTTCCCACGGCAATGAACTTGCGTCGGTTGAAAGTCATGGTCTCTCCTCCCTTGAATGGACCGCGTTTAGTCGAGGTCCTTGAAATAGGCCGCCAGCGCTGCGATCTCCTCGTTCGACAGGCGTCCGGCCATCATCTGCATCACCGGATGGGGGCGCAGCTTGTCCTTATAGGCATGCATCGCGATCACGAAATCCTCTTCCGGCCAGCGGGTGATCGAGGGGATGCCCTCGGCACTGCCATCGGCCTGATGACAGCTCACGCATTCGCTGCTGAGGTATTCGCCGTAGTCCGGGTCGCCCTGAATGGCGAGGATATCGGGATCGACCGAATGATCGGTGCCGATGGCCGTCGGCGCGGCCTCGGGGATGTTCGCGGGATTGTCCGAGAAGGTCCGCAGATAGGCCAGAAGATCCGCCCGCTGCTGTTCGTCCTTCATGCCGCGATAGCTCATCCGCGTCTTGGAGACGAGCGCGCGCGGGTTCTCGATATACGCGTCGAGCGTCTCCAGCGTCCAGGTCAGGCCATCGACGCCGGCCCGCTCCATCGAGGCGGAATAGGCGTAGCCCTCATGCGCCGCCGCGCGCCGCCCGAAAATTCCGTTGAGATGGGGGCCGATCCGGTCCTCGGCCCCCTTTCCGACCTGATGACAGCCCTGGCAGGCGTTGAAGGCCTGCGCACCCGCCTCGGCATCACCGATAAGCTCCGCCCGCGCGCCACCCGCCGCCAGAAGTGCGGCGAGCGTCAGAGCGGGCAGGAGCGGGCGCACTGCGCTATTCTCCGAAGGTCGAGAGATAGGCGGTGACCGCCGCGATATCCTCGTCCGATCTCAGCCCGGCAAAGGCCATGCGTGTCCCCTTCATGAAGCCGCGCGGATCAGCCATGAACGCCGCGAAGTTTTCCTCGTCCCAGACCAGCCCGTCACCGGCCATGCCTTCGAGGGCCGATGAGTACTTGAACCCGTCCACGGCACCGGCGGCGCGGCCCATCACACCGTTTAGCTGAGGACCCACGCGATTCTTGGCACCCTCACCCACCTGATGGCAAGCCTTGCATTTGCGGAACACCTTTTCACCGGCCGCGACAAGCTCCGGGTCCGGCGCGGATGCGGGTTCCGGTGCGGTCTCAGCGGCAGCCGCCTCGACCGGCTCTGCCTCGGCGGCGGGCGCTGCGGCCTCGGTCTCGGCCCCTTCCTCATCCGGGGTCACATCGAGCACGGCGGCGCGCATGGTGATCTCGACGCTGTCCTTGCAGTTCTCCATGCAGGGTTCGCCATGCCAGATCGCGTATTCGGTCTCGGCCCGGTCATCGACGATGAACCCGTCCGCATTGGGCATCTCGACCTCGGTGAAATTCTCGTGGCTGAGGGTGAAATCGTCCTCCACCAGAAAGTTGGAATAGAGGATATAGGCGGTGATCGCGTAGACCTCGTCGGGGCTGAGCGATTGCGCATTGCCGAACGGCATCGAGCGGTTCACGTAATCCCACACCGTCGACAGATAGGGCCAGTACGAGCCCACGGTCTTGAGCGGGTCCTTGTCGGCCAGGGTGCCCTCGCCGCCAGCCAGCTTGGGCCAGTTGCCGACCCCTTCGGCGAAATCGCCGTGGCAGGCCGCACAATGCTGAATGAACACCTCTTCGCCGGTCCAGACATCGCCCGACCCTTCCGGCAGGCCGCGCCCGTCGGGCATGATCTTGACGTCCCAGGCGGCGATCTCTTCGGGCAGCGCCTCGCGCCCCAGCCCGTATTCGCCCGGCCACACGGCGGTGGCGGTGGCGCTGACGGTCAGCCCTGCGACCAGCGTGAACTTAAGAAACTTCGACATTCTCTGCCTCCCCGTTGGGCCGCACCCACCATGTCTGAATACAGTTGTTGTGATAGATCGAGTTTTCGCCGCGCACCTCGCGCAGCTGCGCCTTGGTGGGCTGGATATAGCCGGTGTCGTCCATCGCCCGGCTTTGCAGCAGCATCTCCTCGCCGTCCCAGTCGGTGTCGAGATAGAAGCGGGTGAGCGCCTTGGCCTCGCCTTCCTTAGACAGACGGGCTGTTTCCCACGTCTTGCCGCCATCCTTGGAGACATCGACGCGGGTGATCGCGCCGTGGCCCGACCAGGCGAGGCCGGTGATCACAAGCGGCCCTTTTCCGTGAGTGATGGGCGCTTGCGGGCTGGGCGAGGTGACGACCGATTTGGCATCCATCACCCATGTCCATTTGCGGCTGGTGCCATCGGCCAGCGTGTCGGTGTATTTGCTGGTCTCCTCGCGGCTTTCGACCGGGCCGTCCGTCACCTCGATACGGCGGATCCACTTGACCCACATGTTGCCTTCCCAGCCCGGCACGACAAGACGCACAGGATAGCCATGCTCCTTGCGCAGCGCCTCGCCATTGGCCTTGAACGCCACCAGACAATCGCCAAGCGCCTTGCCCATCGGGATCGAGCGCCCGTTCGAGGACGCATCCGCACCCTCGACATAGACCCACTTGTCCTGCAACTCGCCCGCCACGTCGAGCCCCGCCTCTTCCAGCAGGGTGCGCAGCGGCACGCCGGTATATTCCATGTTGTGGATCATGCCATGAGTGAACTGCGCGCCATTGAGTTGCGCCCCCGCCCATTCCATGCCCGTGTTGGCGGCGCATTCGCAGAAATAGACATGGTTCTCACGCGGGAAGCGTTCGAGATCCGCATAGGTAAAGACCAGCGGCCGATCCACCAGCCCGTTGATCATCAGCCGGTAATCTTCCTTCTTGAGGTCAATCGCGCCGGAATGATGCCGCTCGAAGGCGCAGCCCTGCGGCGTGATCGTGCCATCGAGCGCGTGAATCGGCGTGAAGTTGATGGAAGAGATCGTGTCGGCGGTCAGCCATTCGACATTGCGGCGCACCACGTCCGATTCGTACTCGATCGGCAACCCGTAGGGCGAGGCATCCACACCGTCGCCAAGGCCCGTGGCCCAATCCTGCACCTCTGTAATCAGCGGCTCGGGCGTGCCCGCCTGTGCCGCGCCCGCCGTGACGGCCCCCGCCGCCGCGGCCACGCTGCCGCGCAGGAACGCGCGCCGCGAGGTGGGTTTTCCCTTGAAAAGTTCAGACATCTCGAATGCCTCCTCTCGACTGGATCTCATGCGCCAATCACCTTGACGCTGTCATTGGGTGCGACACGCACGGTGCCCTGGTTGCGGATGTGGTCCTCGACCACGTCCCAGATCTGCGGACCCTCGGTGCCCTCGTTCACGCTGGCCCAACCGGCGACCACGTAATTCTTCTCGGGGTCGATCGCCTCGCCGGTCTTGAGCAGCGTCATGTCGCTGATACGGCTGCCCTGCGGCTGGTTGATGTCGATCCGGTAGCCCATGCCACCGATCCGAACCATGTCGCCGCCCTGCTGGTAATAGGGGTCGGGGTTGAAGATGTTGTCAGCCACGTCTTCGAGAATAACCTTGATGAATTCGCCCGTCATCTCGGAACGGTACGCCTTGCCATAGGTCATCGAGGTCACGTTGAAGATATCCTCGCGGGTGATGTCCTGCCCGGGGATAAGGCTCGGGCCCCAGCGCACACCGGGCGACATGGCGATATCTGCCTCGCGCTCCTCGATCAGCGCCTCGCAAATGAGGTCATCCCACGAGCCGTTGAAATTGCCGCGCCGGTAAAGCAGGCTCTCGGTCTGGCCGATCACCTCCTCCAACTCGGACTTGAACGGCGCGCGTTGCTCATCAATGAGCGCGGCCACCTCCTTGTCCGGCTCGATCACGTCACTGAAAATCGGGATCAGCTTGTGGCGAAAGCCCATCATCCGCCCGTCGCGCACATCCAGATCGACGCGGCTCACGAACTTGCCGTTGCTGCCCGACGCGATCAGGATCGTCTCACCCACCAGCACAGGCTCGGGCAGCGCGTCGTGGGTGTGGCCGGTCAGGATCACATCGATCCCCTTGACGATGCCCGCCATCTTCTTGTCCACGTCAAAGCCGTTATGGCTCAGCACGACCACAAGATCCGCCCCCTGCCCGCGCACTTCATCGACCATCGCCTGCATGTGCTCGTCGCGGATACCGAAGGAGTATTCGGGGAACATCCAGCCCGGATTGGCAATCGGCATATAGGGAAACGCCTGACCGATCACGGCGATCTTGGCGCCGCCGCGCTCGAAGAACTGGTAGGGCGGGAAAAGCTCAGCGGGCTCGTCCCATTCGGCATCGAAAATGTTCTGGCCGAGGGCTGCAAAGGGCAGGCCCTCGACGATCTCGTGCACCCGGTCAGAGCCGAGCGTGAACTCCCAGTGAAAGGTCATCGCATCCGGCTTGAGCGCGTTCATCACGTTGACCATGTCCTGCCCCTCGCTATGATAGCAGGTGTAGGACCCATGCCACGTGTCGCCCCCATCCAGCAAAATCGCATCGGGGCGGTCGGCGCGAATGGCGTTGATCACGGTGGCCATCCGGTCCAGCCCGCCGACCTTGCCATAGGCCTGCGCCAGCGCGCTGAAATCGCCCGAGGACAGCGCGTAATGCGACGGGCTGCCATCATCGATGCCGTAAAGCTTGCGGAACTCGGCCCCCGTCACATGCGGCACGGCCCCCTTGTTGTCGCCCACGCCGATATTGATCGACGGCTCACGGAAATAGATAGGCTTGAGCTGCGCGTGAATGTCGGTGATGTGGATCAGGCTCACATTGCCGAACGTGTCGAACTGCAAGAGCTGATCCTGCGTCAGCGCCTGTTGCGCGGCCAGTTTTGCCCAGTTGCCGAAGGAGGACGCCCCCAGAATGGCCGAAGCCGCCATGCTCGTTTGAAGAAAATCACGACGCGAGATCATGTCTGACCTTTCCACTACCGCAGGGTCACATGCGGATTTTTGAATGTTTTAGTCAAGAAAAACCCCGCCCGGATCATGGCCAGGCGGGGTCTTCACTCAGTTGCGGACCGACGGCCCTTCGACCGACAGACCGTTGCCGCGGCTCGCGACATAAAGCTCAAGTGCCACGAATTCGGGGCTGCCGGGCTTGTAGGTCTCGGCGCGGGTATCGCGCACGCAGCCCTTGAATCGGGCATGCACCGAATTCAGCTTGGTGTTCTTCAGGCGATACACGGGAAAGCCGTTGATCTGGCCCTGGCTCAGGTGGTCGGCACGGATCATGCGGCCATAATTGTCCTCGTGACAATTGGCGCAGCTCAGCTCCAGCTGACCGGTCCGGGTATAGTAGAGTTCCTTGCCCGCCTCCCAGGCCTCGGCCACCGGGCCGTCGGTCGCCACGTTGACCGGCATGCCGCGCGACACCGATGAGATCAGCGCCAGCATGCTGGTCATCTCGGTGCCGGTGTATTTCAGCGGCTCGGCCTCCATGTTCTCGGTGCGGCAGGCATTGACCTGCATCTCCAGCGTCCGAACCTCGCCCGCGTCCTCGTTCCACTTCGGATAGACCGCGCGCACGCCCTCCATGCTGTCCTCGACATCGCCGTGGCAGCTTGCGCAGGACTTGCCCGCGTCACCCTCGGCCGTGTCCCAGGACGCCATCGCATCCTCGACAAAGATCATGCCGGGATTGTCGAAATCGTCGGCCTGCATGGCGCGGGTCTCGGTGCCGCGGAAATGCCAGCCCGAGATCACCTCGGGCAAAGCCCCCTCGACCGCCGCCGGAGCGTCGGTCCAGGTGGTCACCTCGATCTCGCCATTCACGGTCAGCTTATCCTCGACGGGTTCGGCCCATGCCGCCCCCGCCGTGAGTGCACTCGCTCCCAAAATCGCCGTTATCAGTGCTGTTCTTTTCATTATCGTCCCTCCCTGACGGTGATGCCTGTTCAGGCCAGCGCGATGCTCTTGGTCTCTTCGTAGACAGAGCCATCGTCATCGTACCAGGTGAATGTCATGTCACCGGCCTCGGGGATCATCGCCTCGAACTCGAAATACGGGTTGGTCGAGATCGCGGGCTCCATCGTCACATCGACGACCATCTCGCCGTTGAATTCGCAGGTAAAGCGGTGGATGATCGAGCGCGGAATGGTGTTGCCGTCGGCGTCCTTGCGCTGACCGGATTCCATCGGGTGGCTGATCAGGGTCTTGATCGTGACCGTCTCGCCGGCGCTTGCCTTGCGGGGGGCCTTGACGCGGGGTCTTACATTATCTGCCATTGTCGTAATCTCCTTGAAATGCCTTAGCCGCCGCAGCCGCCGATGGTGACCTTGACGTTGCTCGACGCCTTGACGAAAGAGCCGTCCTTCATCTTGGCGATCGCCACCACGTCCTGCGTGCCGGCAAGGCGGATCCGGGTCGAGGCGCTCTGCGATCCGGCCAGCGGGCCGAACTTGAATTCGGCCACGCCGGGTGTCGGGTTGCCCATGGCCAGCACGAGGACCGCCTCGGCACCGGGCGCGTCGACCTCGATCGGCACGGTATTGCCGTTCTCGGCGATCTCGGGCGCGGTCAGGGTCAGACCCTCGCTGCCCATCTCGGCGCCGCCTGTGAATTCGGCGATGGCGTCCTCGCCTGCGGCGGTTGCCCGCATCGGCAGGCCAAAGGCCACCAAAGCGCCCGCGCCCATCACCATCACGCTACGTCTCGTCATTGTCATTGTGCTGAACTCCTGTTCGAAGCCGGCCCCGTACAGAGGCGGCGGTCAGTATTTGAGGGTGGCGAGATAGGCCACCACGTCCTCGATCTGCTGCGCGGTGAGAAGCGGGCCGAAACTGTCATCCGCCGCCTCGCCGGTATAGGCATTGCCGGGACGGATGAAGCCATCGACCTTGTAGAAGGACGGCATCATGGAGCCCGGGAACATCACCTTGGCATTGGCCACGATTCCCCGCAACTCCGCCTCGCTCCAGCGCTCTCCCGCGCCGTCGAGCATCGGGCCGATCTCACCATGAAACGGAATGTCGCTCATGTCGGAATTGGCATGGCAGGCCACGCAATTGCCGAGCGACTTGTTGCCCACAACCTCGCGGCCACGGGCAGGATCACCGGGCGTCCCGGTCAGCGATACCGCCACGGCACCATCCTCGAAGGGAACCTCGCCGGGGGCAATCTCGGCAGCTGCGGCACCCGTTGCGGCACCGACCAGCGCGATCGTGAGAAGTGTTCGTTTCATGCGTCCTCCCTAACACATTCACATTTTTGTATATCATAGGACACAATGGAGTGAGCGCACAACAATAAATTCTGATTTTTGAATTTAATGTAATCCGACACGCGCCGTATCCCGTATCATTCCGCGGCGCGTTCCTGAATGCGCCGTGCATGATAGCGCTGGAAATCTTCATCCGTATCAAGCGCATATCGCTTTTCGTTCACCCATGTCAGCATATCGAGCGTGGTGCCCGCCTCGAACGCGCCGGGCATCAGCGCCACCGCCGCCTGCGCCGCGCTCTGCCCCTCGGGCACCTCTTCGGGCAGGAACAGAATCGACGGCGTGAAAAGCAGCCCCCATTTGCGGGTCGCGGCCTTCTCGCTCAGTGATTCCCCGTCGAAATCCGTCACCTCGATATCGCCATGCAGGTTGAGCTGCACGACAAAGAAATTCTCGCGGATATAGTCGGCGATCTCGGGGCGCGGGAACACGTTTTCATGCATCCGCGTGCAGTAGATGCAGCCGCGCTGCTCGACCATGATCATCAGCCGCTTGCCCTCGGCACCCGCCTCCTCGAGATCGTCGCGCAGGTCCTTGAACGTGTCGCGCATCCAGTCGGTCTTGTGCAGCCCGTCATCGCCCAACTCGGCGGCGGCAACCGGCAGCGCCAGCAGACAGGCCGCCAGCAAACTCAGAAAACGTGTCATGATCTCCTCCTCTCCTAGATATTCTGGAACACCGGAAACGTCTCCAGCATCCATTGCGCGATATGGTTGACGCTGTCGGTGGCGATCAGTGCGGCAAACACGATCAGCAACAGCCCCATCGCCTTTTCCACCTTGGGCAGGTGGCGGCGGAATTTCGAGGCGAACCGCAGGAACGGCCCGATAAAGAGCGACGCCACCATGAACGGCGTGGTCATCGCGAAACCAAAGACCAGCAGCAGGCCCAGCCCCTCCATTGCCGTCGATTCGGTACTCGCGGTAAAGACCACGGCGGTCAGCACGCCACCGACGCAGGGCGTCCACCCGGCGGCAAAGGCAAAGCCAACCACATAGGCCCCGAGAACCGACATGTTCTTGGTGTCCCCCGCCTCCATCTGGAAAACGCGATTGAGAAACCCGATCCGCAGCACGCCCAGAAAATGCAGCCCGAGGATCAGCACCACCAGCGCGGCGAACAGCCGAAACTCGGTCTGAAAGCCGCGAAACGCCTGGCTTAGCCCGAAGGCCGCCGCCCCCAGCAGCACGAAGACCGTGATGATTCCCGCCGAGAACATCACCGACGCGGCGAAGGCGCGGCGCCGCACGCCCGGGGCCAGCCGCCCCTCGGCGCTGATTTCCGACATCGAGGCCCCCGCCATGTAGCTTAGGTAGAACGGCACGATCGGCAGAACGCAGGGCGAGAAAAATACGATCAGCCCGCCGACAAACGCGCTGAGCAGGGAGACATCGAACATCACGCGGCCTTAACTGGGTTGATCCGGAAACATATTCAAACTATTATATGTTTTATTGCCTCCGTCAATCGGAACCAAAGAATGCGTATACTCGCCGCCGTTCTGGTCAGCCTCGGGCTGGCGCTTGGCCTCACCGGCCCGCTTCGGGCGGCAGAGTTGATCATGGTCGAACAACACGGCTGTCACTGGTGCGAACAGTGGAACGCCGAGATCGCACCGGCCTACCCCAACACCGAGGAAGGCGCCCGCGCGCCCCTGCGCCGGGTGCTGATCAATGACCTGCCCGAGGATGTGGCCTTCACCTCGCGCCCGGTCTTCACCCCCACCTTCGTCCTGGTCCACGAAGGCCAGGAGCTGGGCCGGATGGAGGGCTATGCCGGCGACGAATTCTTCTGGTTCCTGCTGGCGCAGCTGCTCGACGCGCATCCCGACGCGACCGCAGCGCGGTGACCGGCCATGCTGCGCAACGCCCCTCCGCACCGGATGGATATCACTCCAGAGAGCCTCGACACGATGCTGGGTCACGCCCATGACGCAGCCGACTTCCTCAAGGCGATCAGCCACGAGGGGCGGCTGATGATCCTGTGCCACCTCGCCACCGGCGAAAAGACCGTGACCGAACTCGAAGACCTGCTCTCGGCCCGTCAGGCGGCGGTCTCGCAGCAGCTTTCACGGCTGCGCACAGAGCGGCTCGTCACACCACGACGTGAAGGCAAGGCGATCTATTACCGTTTGACAGACCACCGCGCGATCACGATGCTCGAAGTGGTCTACGATCTGTTTTGCAAGCAGCCCTGACAGAGGAGACAGGGCCTTGTCAGCGACAAATGGAGGAGACACATGCCCGGCGGCATTCCGGAACCTTTGCTGATCGCGCTGTTCGGATTCGGCGGCGGGCTGATTCTCGGCCTTGCGGCGCGGTTGGGTCGGTTCTGCACCCTCGGCGCGATCGAGGACTACCTCTACCAGCACAGCGACACGCGCCTGCGCATGTGGGGGCTGGCGATCGGCGTGGCGGGGCTTTCGGCCTTTGCCGCCGTGGTGCTCGGCGGGTTCGATATCGCGATGAACGCCTACTGGATCACGCCTTGGTCGCCCTTTGCCTCGATCCTCGGCGGGCTCCTGTTCGGCTATGGCATGTCGCTCGCGGGCACTTGCGGCTTCGGCGCGCTGGCCCGGTTCGGCGGCGGCGATCTGCGGTCCTTCGTGATCGTGCTGGTGATGGGCATCGCCGCCTATGCGATGATGTCGGGCCCGCTGGCACGGCTGCGCATCATGGCGACCGAGGCCACCACGCCCGCCCTCGACACCCAGAGCTATGCCCAGATCGTCGAGCGCCTGACCGGCCTGCCGATGATCGGTGCGGGGCTGCTCATTTCGGGCGGTATC
>Ga0209925_1001569_pt1 | contig 11405 bp, 15 predicted proteins | sample SalPonR2_A_D1_MG_FD_185702 | JGI IMG/M metagenome (GOLD analysis project Ga0209925, IMG submission 185702) | Salt pond soil microbial communities from South San Francisco under conditions of wetland restoration - Salt Pond MetaG R2_A_D1_MG... ...
ATTCTCTTTTAGAAAACTTATCAGAAATTTTCTGTACGTCTCCTTTTTCAATTAATTTTCCTTGTAATTCGTAACTCATTTTTATTTAATTTTAGTTAATATTTAATATTTATGGTATATATAAATTTGTTGGATTATTTTTGTGAATTTCAATATCGGGATATAATAATGTAAAATCCTTCAAATTAAAAGGACGCATCAAAATATGATATCCACTTTTAGATGGGATAATCGAGACGAACTTCTCTCCAATTGGCATGCATTCCGTCTCTGCGTATCTTATAATATTATTTGCTTGTCTGCCTTTATCGTCTATATCAAGTATCCACACCTTATCATCCACAGCATTATGAATACCACATGCAGTATTCCATGCTCTACGTACATCCTTATAATTTTTGTTATGCATTTGTTCTGCTATTTTTTTTAAAGTATTAAAAGCAGTCTTTTCAAAACTTCGTCTATTTAAATTAATTCCTACTCTTGCATTGAAATAATCCGCAAAGTGTATCATTTCACTTTTAAGATTTAATAACTGTTCTGTAGATTTTATGTAATAAGCTTTAATCAGCCTGCTGCTATTATTGCTACCATAGGAATTATTTGGATTGTCTTTTTTTCTTTGTAATATTTGAATAAAATAAAATTCATCATCTGAATTAAACTTCATCAATTTACTTATTTCGTCAAAATTATCTATCATATTAGTTAATATTTAATTTTAAGATTTTTTTCCCCATTGCTCTTCTAATTGATAAGTTCTACCAAATAGCAAGAATATGAATCCTAAAATAACTGCATCATGCATATTTTTAATAAATCCACCAATAATCATAATACTTCCTAATAATAAATACATCCATTTCATAATTTTATATATTTAATAATTAATATTTAAAAAGCTCCCGCAATAAATTCAGATCGCATATAAAAGTCAGCCCTTGTTTTTAAATCAAAATCTGGAAACAATCGCTCTGCCTTAATCTCTTTACACTTTCCATCATTATTATATAACCCAAAAACAAAATGCCTATATCTGTATTTGTCTTGTGGTTTCATTATTTTATTCGTTACAGTACGTTTTACTCGATAATAATTACTCTGTTGATACTTATCATACCCGTCAACATTTAATGCATCCCATTGCTCCCCAGGGAACGTATAATCCCCATCAAAATACCTTGGATGATCTAATATCTCTCGTTGTGTCATTATCTAATTTTTAATAGGTTATGGTGTAAAATTATTTTTTGTATCTTTATCTTCGCAAATGTACGCAAACTTATTGACAAAATCAAATTCTTATGCATCTTTTTTTTGTGAACTTATTCCCTTTTGCTAATTTAGTGTTATATTTAATTTTATAATCAGAATATTATGGACAGACCAACACTACATGAGGCAAAACGATTAAAGCAGATCAAGAAGCATTTGTTAGATAATCGTAAGACTATTACGGAAGAATCGTTATCAAATACATTTAATGTACTTTCAAAGGAATTGTATGGGTTAGGATTTACTCATGGATATAAGTTTAGAAACCATATCTATCGTAAGGCAGCTACCCAGAGAAGAATAAGAATGCGTAAAGATTGGGACCATTTTTATGATGAACAAATATCTATGCCTAAAGGAGTGAACAATGTAAAGTCACTTACGATAGGACAATTGGAACAGATAGAAAAAATATTTCGGGATTGGATGTAAATTCCGTAAGTGTTAACTAACATAAATATTTATGAAAGATTATGCACCAAGAATTAGGTTAGATAATGATGAATATGATTTAATTTTAAAGTACAGAGAGTCCACCAAACAAAACAGAAATTTAATTATAGGAGACTTACATGCACCATTTATTTTAGACGGATATTTAGATTTTGCTTTAAGCATTTACAAAAAATATAATTGTAATAATGTTATCTTTATAGGAGATTTAATAGATAATCATTTTTCAAGTTATCACGAGACAGATGCTGATGGCATGGGTGCTGGTGACGAACTAGACAAGGCACGAGAAATGATAAAGGTATGGCACGATATATTTCCAAATTCAAAAGTTTGTCTTGGCAACCATGATTTAATTGCTGCTAGAAAAGCTCAAACATCTGGATTGTCTCAACAATGGATTAAAACCCTAACAGAGGTGCTACAAACACCTACATGGCAATATGATGAAGAGTTCTATATTGATGATGTAATGTATTGTCATGGTACAGCTAAGAAGGCTAAAATGAGAGCCAAAAACGAATTAATTAGTGTGGTACAAGGACATTATCATTCTGAATCCTACATAGAACATTTAGTTGGTAAAAATAGGCACATATGGGCAATGCAAGTAGGATGTGGTATTAACAAAGATTCTTATGCTATGGCATATGGAAAACATTTTCCAAAACCTCATATTAATGTTGGAGTAGTATTAGAATCAGGGACATTGCCTATTTTAGAATATATGAATTTATAATTTATGGATAAAGTTACAATATGTGTTCCATTAGGGAACGGTTCAGTATGGGAGAATAATGAGCTAAGATATATGCTAAGAAGTTTAGATGCCAATTTAAAATATACTTATGACTTAATTTTGTTTACTTCCCGTAAAGTAGAATGGTTAAATTGTAAACAGAAAATTATTCCACGTACATATCCTAAAGAGCTTTTAGATTTTTTTAAAAAGAAACATTACGAAAATTATTATGATGTATATCATAAGATCAAAGCTATGGCTAATGATGATGATGTTTCTGACAACTTCATTTATATGTATGATGATCTGATTTTATTAAAACCAATAATCTTTAAGGATTTGAAGAAACTATATGCTGCGGCAACATTTGATGACATATCTCTTCGATTAAAAAATCCAAAGAACAACAAATGGCTTAACACCATTCGTCAGGCAGCAGACATATGTGGTGCTAACAACTACTCATCCTACATATATGAAACACATCTGCCTCGATACTATAATAAAGAGAAACTTAACATAATGTTTAACAAGCACCCAATAGCAAAGAAATACATACCTTATGCTATATCAACATTATACTACAATATGTACTATGATAAACCTGATGCAATATATAATGAAGAAAACAACGTTAAGGCAGGTTTTTATGGGGGAACTAACCCTCCTGACCAATACCTATCAGAAACAGAAGAACAGGTTAAAAAGGCTGTCTATGACAAAGTATGGGGTAATTATAATAATCAAGGATTAACAGGAGCATTAAAATTATGGATAGAAAAACAATATCCAAATAAATCAAAATGGGAGATATAAAAAAATGGAAACATATTTATTTTATGGAATAAAACGAGGAGGGCATCATGCCGTTATTCAATGGATAGCTAACAATATAGGCAAAAAAGTAAATTTTCATAATGATGCAAAGGAACAAGCATTTAAACAAGGCACATTACGTTACAAAGGAAAATTCAAACAAATTGTTTACAATAATAAAACAAACGAAGAGTGTTTATTTTATAATTTAGAGAACGGACATTTACAACAATACCAAGAAACATTAAAATCTCCTTTAATAAAAAATCATGTTAGAACAATTATTATTATAAGAGATATTTTTAATATAATGGCAAGCACAAAAAAATCTACTCCATCCAACCAAATGCACAAAGCAGTAACAAGCAGACAAAGAGCATGGCTGGAATATGTAAACGAGATGCAAGGTAATATACAATTTACTAATAAAGAGAATACTCACTTTATATTATTCAACTCATGGTTTAAAAGTAAAGATTACAGAGATAATAAAGCAAAAGAAATAGGTTTTGTCAATAAAGATAAAGGAATAGATAGGGTCACTCCGTTTGGTGGGGGGAGTTCATTTGATGGTAATAATTATCAAAAAGATGCTAACTCTATGAATGTATTACAAAGATATAAAGAGTATGTAAATAATCCTGATTATCTAAGCCTGTTTACTCCTCAAATAGATAAATTAAATAAAGAAGTGTTTGGTTTTAATTTAAAAGATTTAAAAGATGCCAATAATATCATTAACCACAATTCCTAATAGGTTAGAACAAGGAATACAACCTACTTTAGAATCATTATCTACTCAAGGCTATGATGTGTATTTATGGATTCCTAAATATTTTAAACGAAAAGGAATTAAATTTAATGGCAATATTCCTTCTTATATTAAAAAATTAGGAATAAAATATAATGTCGTGGAAGATAATGGATCAATTACAAAATTATATCCTGCCCTATCTTTAAATTCTAATTTAATTATAACAGCAGATGACGATGTGATATACCCTCAATCATGGGCATCAAATTTAACAAAAGCTTACAACGACAACCCGGGAAAAGCATATTGTTATAGAGGAAGAATCTTTAAACCTCATACACAAGAATACAGAAGAACTACTTTGATAAGAAATAAAGCAGAACCAAGAGAAGTAGATATTATTACAGGTGTGTGGGGTGCATTATATCATAAAAAGTTTTTTGGAAACATGCCACTTCCTAGCCAAAATAAACCTGAATATTTTGTAGACGACATTTGGATTAGTGGCCATCTGGCTGAACAAAAAATAAAAAGAATATGTTTGCCAAACCCTGGCATACAAACCGGAAATAATCATAAAATAGATTCACTTACACGCATTAATTGGAAATTAAAAAATACAAACAATACTGACGTAATAAAAAAATTTAGATGGTATGCAACATAAAACACTTTGCGGAATTGCAAGCATCCCAGGAAGAAAACATTTATTAAAAAATACATTAGATAGTTTACATAATCAGTTATCTCATATTGTAGTATTTTTAAATGGATATAAAAATATACCAAAATTTGAGTATCCAAATGTAGATTACGTTTTAACAGACAATGCCATTGGTGCTGCAACAAAATTTTATGCAAATAAAGATGGATTTACATATTATTTTACAGCAGACGATGATTTAATATATCCAGAAAACTATATACAAAATTTAATAAATACATTAAAAATATATAACAATAAACCATTAGTTACCCATCATGGAGGAATGATCAAAAAATATCCATTAAATAGCGGTAAAAAAATTCTTAACCCAAGATATAGTTTTTTTCAAAATGTAGACACTAACAAATTTATACATTGGGGAGGTACAGGATGTATGGCCTACCATATCCCATCTATATCTATAGACTCAAAAAATTTCAATCATTACAATATGGTTGATTTAGATATATATATAAAATCACAAAAAGAAAATATTCCTATTGTTGTTGCAACACATGAAGCCAAATATATAAAATATCAATTAAGTGCAAGAAAAACAAGAAATTTATATATGGAAAATAGAATAAATATTAGTAAACAACATATCATAAGAGACACTATAAATAACTTAGGACAACCAAAACTACACACGATATGAAAAATTTAGATTATTTTTTAAACTTATTAGACAATAAGGTTAATTTTGCTGTAGCTCGATTTAATGACGGAGAACTTGGTGCTATAACAAAAACAATGGCTACAATAAGTAGAGGAGACCAAGAAGTAACAGATGAGCTTTCAGTAAAACTAAAAGAGGCAATACAACATAGACAAGAAAACTATTACGTTGGTGTACCAGATACAAAATATAAAAAATTTAGTGAGATAGCCTCTGGTTTAATAGGGGACTATCAAAATATTACAAGCTCTGTAATTTTCCATGATAATAATTGGGTTAAAGCAATAACTGAAATTCCACAAAGAACAAAGAAATTTAAAAATGTTGTTTGGGTGGGATCGTCATCACACAAAATTAACAACCTTCCATTCAAGGTGACAGAGTTTGTTCCTGTCAATCACAAGAACGCATTCAATTCATATTCACGATTAAAAGATTTAACACCTTTGCGGAACACAATAATTTTTCATGCGTGTGGTTCTTTAGGCAGAATACTAACTAAAGAATGGTTTGAAAGAGAACCAGAATGTACAATACTGGAAGTTGGAAGTATTTTTGATCCATATGTACAAAACATTAAGCGCAGATATCAAAAGAAATATTGGAAGGATTATTTAGCAGCAACAAACAAATAAAATCCATTACAGCCATTTTAAGGCACTAAAATATTAAATTAGTACAAATACATCAACAAAACATAAAACTATCTAAAACATCGGTTAAATAAATAAATTATGGTACAATTAAAACAAGTAACACCTAAAGACAAAAGATTTTTCCTAAGAACAATAAATAATAAAGGAACAAGATACCACATGGAATCTGATCAGGCTATTCCTAAATACTACTTTAAAAATCTAATTAACAGAGTTAGCTCTTTGTGGTTCGTTATCGAAGTAGACGGAAAGCAAGTAGGGTTATTAAATACATTCTTCAAGGGAGAGAAATATCATTTTGGGGTAATGATTAATAAGCAACATAGAAGAAAAGGATATGCTAAAGAGGCAATACGAACTTTCCTCAAAGTAACAGATAAAAGAAAAATTGACACCTACTTAGAATGTTTTGATGATAATCCTGCACTTAAATTATATAAAAAATTAGGATACAAAGAAACAGAAAAAGCAAGAGAGATAAGGGGTAGAAACTTTATTGAAATGAAACGTCAATTTGTTGTTGATAAATAAATATTTATAGATAAATTTTATTAAAAATATTGTTGTATATTTGTATCATGGTTTTAAACTGGAGAAATATAATAAATTTAATTTGCCGAAAGGCTAATTACATATACCAGATAGATGTTTACTCCAGTTGACATTTGTCTGGTTTTTCTTTTGCTTGTTTTTGATAAATAAGCATGTATTATTGGTACGGGATGATCAACGGTTGCGATAGTACATTATGTGTTACAACGGGTTCATGCAAAACACAATCGTGGCATTAAGGGGAGAGCGATAAGCATGACGGACGACTAAGCGTTTGACAGTAGACCCCAACCTTACACACCTTAGCGATTGATGTAAGGCACTATACCGACGGGACTCATTATACTGAGTATGTTGAAAAGGTAGAAGTGAACATGAAGCCTGCTATTATTGAACAAATAGCAGTAGGCTACTCGCATGTTCACTTTCCTCAAAAATCTATTACCAGAGTATATAAAAAGTTGATAATATATAAGTAATAATATAAGTAATAATAATAGTTAGTAGTATACTATACTACGATAGTAATGTAAAAATAATTTGCACAACTAATTTCTTTTTTTTACCTTTACGGAAAATTAAATAACACAAATAAAATAATCCATGCCAAACTACAAATGTTCAAACAAGAAATGTAAATTTTTTAACCAGGTTATAAGAGAAAGTAATTGTCATATCATATACAAGAAAGAAGGGAAGATAGACAAGACAGCACCATGTCCAGAATGCGGAAAAGACAGAGAAATGGTTGTTGATGGATTTTGTACGAGTATGCATGGTGGAGGGAATTGTTGTAATAGATAAAAATATTCAGATATGGAATTTAAAAAGTATATGCATATTGAACGTTTCGGAACTACTGAAGTTAAAGATATTAATTTCGGGGAGTGTTATATTTTTCCTAAAATAGATGGAACGAATGGAAGTGTTTGGATTGATGATAACAGGGTTAAGGCAGCGAGCAGAAATAGAGAGTTGAGTCTTGAATATGATAATCAAGGATTTTATGAATGGGTTCTTAAACAAGACAATATTAAAGATTTTTTAAATCACTATTCAGGTGTTCGGTTATTTGGCGAATGGCTTGTGCCACACGCATTAAGGACATATAGGGATGATGCATGGAAAAATTTTTATGTATTTGATGTGATGGTTGATGATAGATATTTATCTTATGATGAGTATTCTGGGATGCTTGGTGCGTTTGAAATTGAATATATTCCTCCTATATGTAAAATAAAAAATCCAACATTTGATAGGTTGGTTCGTCAATTAGAAAAGTCTACTTATTTGATTAAGGATGGAGAAGGGAAGGGAGAAGGTATTGTTATAAAAAATTATGATTATAAAAATCAATATGGTAGAACGGTGTGGGCTAAAATTGTTAGTAATGATTTTAAAGCGAAACATCAAAAGTGTGATGTAGGTGAAATAAAAGAAAAGAAATTAATTGAAGAAGAAATTGCTACCAAATATGTAACAAAAGCATTAGTAGAAAAAGAGTTTACTAAAATTGAGAATGATGGAGGTTGGACTTCTAAGAAAATACCACGACTACTTAACACTGTTTATTATTGTGTTGTAAAAGAAGAGTCGTGGAACTTTGTAAAAGAGCATAAAAACCCAACAATTGATTTTAGGATGCTTATGAATTTAGTTATTCAGAGAATAAAAACATTAAAACCAGAATTGTTTTAATATATAGGGCTTCTAAATCCGTGAAAGGTGAGCAACAAGAGTCAATCATTAATTTGGTTGGCTCTTTTTTTATGCATTAACTGCCTATTATTTTTTTTAGTATCTTTGTTGCATTGTTAAACTGTCCCTGTAGGGACGTAAAATCTAAAAAGATATGGCATTAGTACAAGTAACGGTTACTAAATTAAATGGTGTAGATTATGCGGAAACGTTGTTGTTAAATACAGCACGTATTATTGCTGGCTATGCTAAGGATGCATCCAATGTAATATTTTATTACAAAGAGTTAGGACATCGTAGAGAAATAACAAGTAAGTATGAGGCAGAACTTACAATGAGTGAGTTTGACGCTTTATTTGATGAGACACTTACTAACGAAAGAATTATAATTCCTGTTACGGAAATTTATAATCCTGACAAACAAGTAGAATCAATTTCACTTAATATCGGTGTATCTGATATAATTAAGGGAATAGATATTGATACTTCTAGTTGTTGGTTGTGGTATGCACGAGGAATGTTTAGAAGTGTTAAATTAAAAGTTAGCTCTACTATTGCGGAAATTGAAACAGCAAGTTCTGGTTCAGTAGAAGATATAACATGACATTGATTAATGATGATTGATTTTTAGAGTAGGCATTACTGTCTACTCTATTTTTTGTTTTAAAAACTAACAAACGATGAAACTTTCAGAATTAGACGGTAGCGTATTTAAGTACGATCCTACTACTAAAGGGGGAATAAAAAAGCTTGAACAAGACTATCCTGAGTTTAAGAGTAATCTTAAGGCAGGAACAGGAAGAAGTGGTATCGAATATGATTTAGAACCATATCGTACACAAGTAATAAGATATATTATTCTTCTTTATGATAAGAGTTCCCCTTTGTGGAGTACAGTACAAGATTTTAGCCACAGAAAAGTAATAGCATTGGAGTTGGCAGGCTTCGAGATACAAGCTAATGGAGAGTTTCCTGTTGAAGTGCAGCAAGGAATATTGATGGGACAAAACTCAGTGGTTAATACGATGATAGTACGCTACGTCTTTCTGTTTAATAATCCTAAGTTCGTTATGCTTACGGGATTACTTCAAGTATACATCAATTTGTTTGCTAAACTTCAAGAAGTAAATCCTAAAAAGGATGATGTTAAAATGTTTAAGGAAACGGCAGAAGATATAGAAAAATTAACATCAGAAGTTTTTGGGGGAAAGGAAAATACAGAACTTGAAAATACTTTATATGAAGTTCTGAACATGAATAAGATGTTATTCAGACCAGAGAATATAGCAGAAAGAATATCACAGGGAGAAAAACCTACAAATGTAAATCCATATGTGGAAGACGCAAGCTAAGGTTAATTACTACAATACCGAACATAGAAAATGGGTGGATAAATATGATGATGCAGATGAATATCTATGGCTAAATACAGGAGATATAGATTTGCAACCTATCAGAATTGATTTACCTGAACCTCCTGCATGGCATTTAATTACTAACTTTGGGAAAGAACCCGAAGAGCAAGTTTTTGTAAGGGAGAAATTACCATTTAAGCTTGACTATATTATTAAAAAAATACGTACAGATGTACGGAAAGATAATAAGTTAGAAACGATGTCCGCAAAATATAAAAGTTTCTATGCTAAAACATGGGAAATTTTAGAGACAGATAAGAATTATGCGGATGTAATGGAGTGGATTGCTGAACAATGGTATTACCGAATGCATGGTAAGTGGTATTTTATTAAAGGTAAGCCTGTATATGTTTGTGGATGGCATTGGTTCTATCTTAACTATTGGCACATTGAGAACTATGGATTGCCTGAGTATAGAACACGAGATAGAGAGTGGTTTATGGCTATGTGGTACTTCTACAATGATCTTACTGTTCCTATAAGAGATGATGATGGGAACTTACTATACAATGATGATGGTAGCGTTCAAACAGAAGATGTTGGATATAGAACTGTTGTGGGGGTGAACGGGCTTAAGGGTAGACGTATGGGTGATACTACTAAAACAGAATGCATAAACTTCTGTATTATTAGTATGATGAAGGAAGGTAAAGGAGGTATTCAAGGAGATACAGGAGAAACAGCAGAAAAAGCATTCCTTGAAAAGATGATGTTTTCATATAATAAGCTACACTTTATTTGGAAACCTGCACAAACTCAATTAAATCCCAAAACTGAACTATTGTTTGATAGTGATGATGTAGACTTTGGATTAGGGTCGGTAATAGATCATGCTAAGTCAGCAAACAAAACTTTTTATGATGGAAGAAAACTACACTTTTGCCATCAAGACGAAGCAGGAAAATATGTCTTAGGGTCAATCCATGAAAGACACTCAGTTATAAGAAGATGTTTAGTGACTGGTAGTAGATTGGTGGGTTATACTATTTATACTACTACTGTTGATGATATGTCTTTAAAATCAGGAGTAGAGTTTGAGAAATTATCTAATGCATCTCATTATGAAAAAAGAGATAAAGGTGGATTCACACAAACAGGATTAGTTAATTTATTCTTTCCTGCATATCATGGATTTGAAGGATTCATAGATAAGTATGGAGAGAGTATTATTGATGAGCCTACAGAAGATCAACTTCCCTATGTTGCCAACAAGAGAAAAAACAACTCAGGTAGGTATATGGGTGCAAGAGAATACTTACAAGCAGCACGAGATACCTTAACTGAGAATGGAGATTTTGTTGAATTGGCACATCAGAAAAGATTATATCCATTTACCTTTGCGGAATGTTTTACTCCCCCTGCAAAAAATATATTCTTTAATATGAATATTCTTGACACAAACTTATTAGACCTTAAACGAGATAACAAAGCTACAATACAAGGAGACTTTAAATGGGTTGATGGGCAAGATTCATGGGTGCAGTTTTTTCCTAATCCAAATGGAAAATGGTTTGTGAGTAAGCTGTTAGATGATGGTTACGCTAAACCAAATAACAAGTTTATGAATATGGGAGAATATTTCCCTGGCAATGCAATGAAGTTTGTTTCAAGTTCTGATGCTTTTAGATTAGAGAAGACTCAGGGAGCAAGAATGTCTGA
>Ga0209925_1001570_pt1 | contig 11404 bp, 12 predicted proteins | sample SalPonR2_A_D1_MG_FD_185702 | JGI IMG/M metagenome (GOLD analysis project Ga0209925, IMG submission 185702) | Salt pond soil microbial communities from South San Francisco under conditions of wetland restoration - Salt Pond MetaG R2_A_D1_MG... ...
GTGGACAGTACTAGGCAGCGAGGGCACGATAAATCGGTAAAGCAGAAAAATGATTTGACAGCTCCAATAACTCGATCTATCATTTAAACGGATAGAAAAAATGATTACCGTGAAGTTTTTTACTACATTGCGTGTGTTACTCCGTCAAAGGGAGTTACAGTTCAGCCTCGCCTCTTCAACTATACTTCATTTATTACAGCTATGTGAAACACGAACATCAAAACCCTTTGTGTACAAACTTCTTGATGCTCAACAAAAAATTATTCCCGGTACCATTATTCTTATAAATGGGCACAACATCCTCCATCTCAACGGCTTGGATACAGTGACATACGACGGTGATACCGTCTCCCTGTTCCCGCCCGGAGGGGGAGGTTGAGATATGAATAGGAGGGCAAATATGGAAAAGGTTCTGTTGTTGCAGCCGGAGAGTTGCATCGACTGTCATTCGTGCGAACTTGCATGTTCGCTGAAACATGGGGGAGTGTTTAGTCGGACATTGTCCCGCATCGCGGTGTTTGAAACACCACTGAGGTTTTCTGTTCCCTTAACCTGCCTGCAGTGTGATGATCCTGCTTGTGCAGCAGTATGTGTGGTAAACGCACTTACTAAGAATGAGGACACTGGTTTGGTGGAATATGATCAAAACAAGTGTATTGGCTGCCGAATGTGCGTATCAGCCTGTCCCTTCGGCAATATCACCTACGATCGCAGCAGTAAAATGGTCCTCAAATGCGACCTTTGCGGCGGCGAGCCGGAATGCGCACTCTTCTGCCCAACCGATGCTATTCAATATGTACCGGCAAATCAGGATACTCGGGCCCGTAAAGAAATGATGACTAAACGATTTGAGACTGTGTTCAGCGAAGGAGGTGCATCATGACATACGGATGGACAGGACAAATTCTCAGAGTAAACCTCGCCACGGGTGAAATAAAAAAAGAGCCCCTTAATAAAGAATGGGCGGCAGATTACATCGGAGCACGAGGCCTTGGAACCCGCTATTTTATAGAAGAGGTTAGTCCAAAGGTAGACCCCCTCGGCCCTGACAACCACCTTATTTTCGCCACAGGAGCCACCACCGGTTCCCTGGGAACTTCAACCGGCCGCTTCGAGGTGGTCACCAAGGGCCCGCTTACCGGTACTATCGCCGGTTCCAATTCGGGTGGATTGTTCGGCCCTGAACTCAAGTTTGCAGGGTACGACATGGTTATCTTTACCGGGGTTTCAAAGAAACCGGTCTATCTCTACATCAATGATGACCAGGTTGAGCTGCGCAGCGCAGAACACCTGTGGGGAAAAAGCACCTACGAGACAACCGATGCTGCTGTTCAGGAAACCAACCCTGATGCAAAAGTTGCCTGTATCGGCCCCGGGGGCGAAAACATGGCCCGCATAGCCTGTATCATGAATGATAAAGACCGGGCAACCGGTCGTACAGGAGTCGGAGCTGTAATGGGTTCCAAAAAACTGAAAGCACTGGTTGTACTCGGATCCGGAAGCGTAAAACCCGCCGACCCGGCGGGAATTCGAGACTCGGCTCTCCGAATCAGAAAACAGCTTGCCGACCACCCGGTAACCGGAGAAGGCCTTCCGACACTCGGCACTCCGATTCTGGTAAATATTATCAATCAAACTGGTGCATACCCCACCCGAAATTTCCAGGAAGCGGTATTTGAGGGTGCGGAAATAACCAGCGGCGAATATATGCGCGAACACCAGCTAGTAAAAAACAAAGGCTGTTTCGGCTGTACAATCGCATGCGGACGTGTTACCCGAAGCACCAAAAAGTCCTACGAATCCTACGGCGAAGGGCCGGAATATGAAACATCCTGGGCCTTCGGTGCCCAGTGCGGCGTTGATGATATGGAAGCAATCATAAAGGCAAACAACTTGTGCAACCAATACGGAATCGATACGATTTCCGCCGGTTCAACGGTGGGCTGCGCAATGGAGCTGTTTGAAAAGGGCTACCTCCCTGAAAAGGACGTAGGCATGCCCATTCCCTTCGGCAGCTCTGATGCAATAGTAAAACTAACCGAAATGATGGGAAAATCGGAGGGATTTGGAAAAGTGATGGCCCAGGGAAGCTACCGAATGGCTGAAAAATACGGCCACCCTGAACTCTCCATGTCGGTCAAAAAGCAGGAAATGCCCGCATACGACCCGAGGGGTATCCAGGGCATGAGCCTTGAATACTCTACCAGTAACCGCGGCGGCTGTCATGTCCGGGGTTACATGATTTCACCGGAGGTACTCGGGGTGCCGCAAAAACTTGACCCCCAGGAGATTAAAGATAAGGAAACCTGGCTGAAAATATTCCAGGACCTTACCGCAGCGGTAGACTCCGCTGGAATTTGCCTTTTTACGACCTTCGGACTAGGCGGCAAAGAAGTTGCTGAACAACTCAAGGCCATTACCGGTGTCGACTATGACGAGGCCAAGGTTATGCAATGTGGTGAGAGAATCTACAATCTCGAACGAATGTTTAACTTCGAAGCCGGCCTCACAAAGGACGACGATATTCTGCCGCCTCGGCTGCTGAATGACCCAATTCCAGCGGGCCCGATGAAGGGTAAAGTAGCCAGAGCACCGGAAATGCTGCCGAAGTACTACAAAGTTCGCGGTTGGGATGAAAACGGCATGCCCAGCAAGGATAAAATAAAAGAACTCGGCCTGAGTTCAATAAAGTTTTCAGCTTAAAGCTATTAACTCTAAGCCGCCGTACCGTGGCGGCTTAGGCGTATCCCTCCCGGGGGCACTTTCACACTCAAAGCTTTGCAACAAGCTTTGTAACAGCAAGCTGTGTACTACGTGTAGTAAGCTGTGCAGCAAAAGTTGCGCTTTGAAATTTGCTGGTAATATCTGCTAACAGAAAGGTCAAAAAGAGAAGAAAAATGAAAACAGAAACAGTACATCAACTGCTCGAACCGTACCATGGAGACCCCGCCTCTATTATCCAGGCGCTTCAGGATATCCAGAACCGGTACGGCTATATTTCCAAGGAAAACCTAAAAACTGCGGCATCCGAATGCAGCGTATCTTATTCATACGCCTATTCTATTGCAACCTTTTATAAAGCCTTTTCTTTGAAAGAGAGGGGCCGCTACGTGATAAAAGTGTGTGATGGAACTGCCTGTCACCTAAAAATGTCCGGTGAAATTATTGAAGAGTTAAAGAAACAACTTGGGATCGGACCCGGTGATACCACCGAGGATATGCTCTTTAGTATTGAACTTGTAAATTGCCTTGGTGCCTGTGCAATGGCCCCGGTTGCATCGATCAACGACCAACTCTACGGTTATCTTAGCCGTACAAAGGTCAGAACAATTATCGATGACCTAAAAAACCAAGCCGCGGAGGCCCCCAATGAGTAGTGCCCAGGCCAAGAAAGTACGTTTTTTAATATGTAACGATATTGGGTGTCAGGGGACAGGAAGCTTGGAACTTTTAAAAGAGTTTGAACGGCTGAAGGAAGACTGGTTTGAAATAGAGACAACCGGGTGCAAAGGTCTCTGTGCACAGGGACCGGTGGTCGAGGTATCCCCCGATCAAATAATGTATTTTAAGGTGAAAGCAGAGGATGTCACGAAGCTTATTGCACACACCAAAGAGGGTAAGGTCTACGAGCCTCGGCTGTACCGCGACAAAGAATCGAAGAAGTACGTATCCTACGCCCAGGATATTCCCTTTTATCAGCACCAAAAGCGAATCGTATTGGGAGTCAACGGCCAGATAGACCCGCTTTCGCTCGATGAATACAGGCAGTATGCCTCCGGCTACCAGGGGCTAAAGAAGGCACTTACCCTGGAACCCTCGGAAATAATTGATGAAATTGTAGCTTCCGGGCTTCGCGGTCGAGGGGGCGGTGGTTTTTCGACCGGGAAGAAATGGAAAAGTGTAGGTGAAGAACATGAGCCGGTCCATTACCTCATTTGTAATGGCGATGAAGGAGATCCGGGCGCTTTTATGGACCGCAGTGTCATGCAGGGCTGCCCTTTCATGATTTTAGAAGGAATGACCATAGGGGCCTATGCGGTTGGCGCCCACCGCGGTTTTATCTATGTACGCGATGAGTACCCGATAGCAATTGACCATCTCCGTCGGGCAATAAAAAGCGCTACAGAAAAGGGCTTGCTCGGCAATAATATTCTCGGCAGCGGCTTCGATTTTACGATAGAAATTAAACGCGGAGCCGGGGCGTTTGTATGCGGAGAATCTTCGGCCCTAATGAGATCTATAGAGGGGAAAATCGGGGAACCCAACGAAAAATATATCCATGCCTCCGAACGGGGTCTCTGGGAAAAACCAACTGTGTTGAACAATGTGGAAACCTTCGCCACCGTCCCAACTATACTACGGGAGGGTGCGCAGCAGTTCCGCACAAGGGGAACCGAAAAATCTCCAGGCACAAAGATTTTTTCATTAGTAGGGAAAATCAAGAACGCCGGTTTAATAGAGGTGGAGCTGGGAACCTCTATTTCCACTATCCTCTATGATATAGGGGGAGGAATCCTTCGGGACCGGCCCTTTAAGGCGATCCAGACCGGAGGCCCCTCCGGCGGCTGCATTCCGGCTGAATACGTAGATACTCCGGTAGATTTTGACTCACTTACAGAGCTGGGTTCGATGATGGGCTCCGGCGGCATGATTATTATGGATGATCACGATTGCATGGTTGAGGTAGCCCGCTACTATACCGGTTTTTTAGTTGAGGAATCCTGCGGTAAATGTACCCCCTGCCGGGAAGGTCTGCTGCAGATACTCGATATTTTGAACCGGATTACTGAAGGCAGGGGAGAAAGAAAAGACCTGAAGACCCTTGAAGAACTGGGCAATTACGTGGCCGAAAGCAGTCTATGCGGACTGGGAAAAAGCGCGGCTAATCCCCTGCTGAGCACCCTCAGATATTTTAAAGAGGAATACTTAGACCACATAGATAACAAGCATTGTACCGCCGGGGTATGTAAAGACCTTACCTCCTTCCACATCGACAGGGAAAAATGTACTGCCTGTGGACTCTGTGTGAAGGTATGTCCGGTAGACGCCATCATGGTACAGGATAAGCTGTACAGTATCGATCAAGAGACATGCATCCGCTGCGGAGAATGCCGGAACGCCTGCAGGTTTGAAGCAATTACGTGGTAGAGGAAAAATAGTTATGGAAAAAATACAAGTTGAAATAAATGGTCAGTCTATTGAAACAGAACAGGGCACACGACTATTAGATGCGTGTGTCGGCCTTGGTATTTACGTACCCACTTTGTGTTATCATCAGGCATTACCGGGGTACGCCGGCTGCCGCCTCTGCGTGGTAGAACAGCTTCGAGACGGATGGTCTAAACTTGTCACCGCCTGTGAGTACCCCCTGATGCGCAGCGGAGAGAGGTTTTCTACAGATTCGGAAAAAGTTTGGAACAGCCGCCTTACCTCCGCAGAATTGCTCCTGGCACGGGCCCCCCAGGCAAAAGAGGTGCTTGAAGAGATTCTCGGTCGCGCTATTGAATCAAGTTTTACCGAACTTGAAGTAGACAACAAAAAGTGTATATTATGCGGATTGTGCTACCGTGTGTGCCACGCCCAGGGAACAGGGGCCATTCACACAACCGGCCGCGGGGCCCATAAAGTGGTAAGTACGCCCTTTCATGAGGCCAACGATGCCTGTATCGGCTGCGGATCCTGTGCCGCAATTTGCCCGACCGGAGCTATCACTATGAAAGAACCGCCGGGCAAACGGGCCATATGGCGACAGTTGTTTCCCCTGGAAAAATGCCCCGCCTGCGGAAGACCGCACATTACCCAGCGCATGATTGAGTATATGCGGGATCGGACAGAGCTCTCGGAGGAACTTATTAGGATGTGCCCCCAGTGCCGCCTGAAAAACTTAAGCGGGGGCATGTCGGTGGGCTCATCCGGAAGTTCACAGCAGGTGAAATAAGTTAAGTATGAGAAAAAAAGAGCTGGAAAGATATTCTCGCCAATTACATATCCCCGAATGGGGTGAAGCTCAGCAAAAAAAACTACACACATCGAGGGTAACCGTGGTGGGAGCCGGCGGTCTCGGGTCACCGGTCCTCTCCTATCTTACCGCAGCAGGCGTAGGACACCTACATATTGTAGACAATGATTCAGTCTCCCTCTCAAACCTGAATAGACAGGTCCTCTATACTGAGCAGGACATTGGATCGGATAAAGCAAAAAGGGCCGCCGAAAAGCTCTCCTCACTTAATTCTGAAGTGAATATAAGCGGGAAAACAGCTAAACTCAACGCTGAAAATGCGAAAACACTGCTTGCAGACTCGGATGTACTGGTAGATTGTCTTGATAATTATGCCGCTCGTTTTATTATGAATAAATTCGCGGTTTTCCACCAAGTCCCGTTGATACATGCGGGGATACACGGTTTTAACGGCCAATTGACCACAATTTTACCCGGCACTACCCCCTGTCTGCAGTGTATCTTTGCCGGTTTTCAGGAGGAGAGCCGGGGCGGCAGCGATCAAAAGCCCCCCACCCCGGCCTTGGGCGCTGTTGTAGGAATTATCGGAGGCCTGCAGGCCCTGGAAGCGATAAAAATCATCACCGGTATAGGAGAACTTTTCACCCACCGTCTGCTTATTTTTGACGGTATAAACGGCACCTTCGATGAAATGGAAATAAAGAGGGATGAAAACTGTGAAATATGCGGCCGAGAATAGCTATTCTTGTTTTACAAATTATAAAAATTTCGAATTTCCCGGCCATAATTCCTTTGCAAGAGTCCCGGCCGAGACTCCGAGATTCCGAGATTCCGAGGTTTTTCTGTTGGTCAGAAGAATAAAAATGGGGTATAATACTATGTAAGAACGTATACAGACATCTCAAGTCTGTAACCTCTGAGCTTTTTTGCCTGTGGACACCACTAAACAAAGTGTTGTGTATGGCAAAAAGCCGATAGGGTCCAACTGGAAACGGTTGTGCCTCCCGTGTTTGGAAAGGAGGAAAGCGTGGGTTGTGGTATTTTTAAATATTTGTCGGAAGACAAATGGAACGCAGATCCTTTTTCTTAACCGGATACATACAGAAACGCAGAAAACAAGCGGTCCGGGCGGAAGTAGGATTTGCCCTCCTATTCATTCTCAGCGACTACTGGGAAAAACTGTCCCGGCCGCTTTTTTTTAAAGGCCCCCTGGGTGTAGTCAACTACTGCTTTCAATTATTTCATACTCCGAGGCTACCCGGTTATACCATTCAATACGCCATGTACCGTCGTAACTTAGAAGATTCATACATGTATTTCGCAGTGGCGGATTTCCCGGAGCAATTTCTCCCTTACTGAGTAAAAACAGGAGGCCGGCAATAAACCCTCCATGGGAGACCACCACAATTCTGCGGTCTCGATGACGAAGCGCAAGTTCCTCAATCACCTCCAGGCCCCGTGCTTGTACATCCTCCCACGTCTCCGCCCCCGGTATCTGCCGCTCGCGGTAATACTCTTTTCGCAGGGATACTTCCATTCCTTCAGCCTCGCCGAAATTACGTTCCTGCAGACGCCGGTCGGTATGTATTTGAGAAAGCCCTATCCTCTGTCCTATAGTGACTGCGGTAGTATAAGCCCGTGAAAGAGGGCTGGCATAAAGGTGGTCCCAATGGTCACTGGCCAGATATGCCCCTGTTTCCTCGGCTTGTGCATAGCCCTTCTCATTGAGGGGTATATCAGTAGAACCCTGTACAAGGCCCCTGTAGTTCCAGTCGGTCTCTCCGTGTCTTACTAAACATAACTGTGTCATTACCATAGAATGTACACAAATCAGGCCATAACTACAAGCGCTCCTCATCAGCACTAGGAAGATGCGGAGCCCGATTTAATCTTTAATGCCCTCGGCCATTTTTTTTGCAAGATTATCAAGTTCCGCGTAATGTTCTTCCGAAGGTGTAAGTTTTACCTCCACGGCCTCCGCTACCAGGGGCCATTTGTGCTTTTCCACATACTCCATAATTGTTTTTACGCCCCCTCCGGACCAGCCATAGGTACCAAACACGCCAAAAACTCTGTTTTTTATCCCCTTGTGGGACAGGTTTTTTATAAGTGCTTCCATCGGAGGAAAAAGGCCCACATTGTAGGTACAGCTGCCGAAAATTACACCCTTGTACTTCCAGATTTCATTAATAATGTAGGAGTCGTGGGTGGTGGAGCTGCTGAGGACCCGCACATTTTTTACGCCGTACTCTGCAAGCTTGCGGGCAACATAGTCGGCCATTTTTTCGGTGTTCCCGTACATAGAACCAAACACAATTACTACTCCCGGTTCCGCCTCGTAGCGGCTCCAGCGGTCATAACTGTTGATAATCCGCTGGGGATTGCTGCGCCAGACCGGGCCATGGGTTGATGCCACAATTTTTATATCAAGCCCTTCAAGCTTTTTCAGGGCCTTTTGTACCATCGGACCGAATTTTCCTACAATATTGGAATAATAGCGGCGAATCTCGTTCTCGTAGTATTCAATATTTACCTCATCATCAAATACGCCGCCGTCCAGTGAACCGAAGCCTCCGAAGGCATCCCCGGCAAACAGAATCTTGTCGTTTATATCATAGGTCATCATAGTTTCGGGCCAGTGAACCATAGGAGTCAGATAAAACTTCAGGGTATGCTTTCCAATATTTATTTCATCCCCGTCTTTTACCTCGTACAGATTATCTTCAATTCCGTAAAAGCCCTTTAGAAAATCAAAGGTTTTGCTGTTTCCAACAATCTTTACATCGGGATAATTCTGAATGATCTCCTTTATAGCACCTGAGTGGTCCGGTTCCATATGGTTGATCACCAAATAATCGATAGTTCCACCCTGTAACAGCCCCCGAAGTTTTTGCAGGAAAAGGGCCATCTTCGATACCTTCACAGTATCGATCAGCACATTTTTTTCATCTTTAATTACGTAGGAATTGTAGGTTACCCCCTTCGGCAGGGGCCACATATTCTCAAAAAGATGGGTTTCGCGGTCGTTTACACCAACATAATATACATCATCTGTTACAGGAATAAATCCGTTCATAGTAAGGCCTCCTCAGCTAGACTCTAATGTAGATCATACTACAGTTTGCTTATTCAGTAAAATTTTACAACCACTTTTTATACTTGAAAAACACCAGCATTATTACGCCTATCAGCAACATTACACTTAACACGGCGGGGTAAGCCCATGGGACCGCCAGCTCCGGCATCTGCTCAAAGTTCATCCCATAAATCCCGGCTATGAAGGTCAAGGGTATAAAAATAGTTGCGATAATAGTAAGTACCTTCATCACGCTGTTCATATCATTACTCAACTCGGTCTGATATGAATCGGCTAAGGCTGAACTGGTCTCTTTCATAAGTTCCAGGGTATCGATAATACGTAGCACATGATCGTAGAGGTCCTTAAAATAGATCCTGGTGGAAGAGTCGATAAGTGAAAACTCCTGCTTTTGGATCTGATTCATTACCTCTCTCAGGGGCCAGACCGCCCGCCGGATCGAGATAAACCTTTTTCGTACCAGGCGCAGGTTATCCATCACCTTGTGCCCTTCGCCGTCGACAATTCCCTCCTCGATATCCTCCATCACATCCTCAAGCCGTTCCATTATTAAAAAATAGGTATCCACTACCATATCAACAAGAGCATACCCGAGATAATCGGCTCCCTCATGTCTGATTCTCCCCTTTCCCTCACGAATACGACTGCGAATCGAATAAAACACATCTCCGGGCTGTTCCTGAAAGGAAATTACAAAATGCTGTCCGATAATTAGGCTCAACTGCTCACTGATAATTTCCTCCTCATCTTCACTCCATCTCATCATGCGGAGGGTAATAAAGATAAAAGAGCCGTAGTCTTCAATTTTAGGCCGCTGTACCGTGTTTTGAATATCCTCCAACACCACCGGATGAACCTGGAACTTTTCTCCAATTTTCTGAAGCAGCTCCTTATCTTCCACCCCTACTATATTTAACCAGGTAACCGTAGATTCTTTCTCAAACTCCTGGAATTCGGGAATCCCCTTACCCTTCCTCTCATGGTACTCCCCTGGATTAAAATTAAAAACTTCATATTCCGGCTCGGTGTGCTCTTCCGGCTCAAACAAGGTTCCCGGAGGAAGCCCGACTTTGTGAGTGTATTTTCGGCGGGTTCCACCAAAAAGTGTTTTTTTAGGTAGCAGTTTGGTTACCCTCAATTTTTTCAGGAATATCGACATAAAATACCGTACCTTCCTTCTCTGAACTGTGAAAACCTACCCGCCCGTAAAGGTATTTTTCAGTCAGAAGTTTTATACTGTAAGTTCCAAGGCCGCGACGGGAGCCCTTTGTCGAAAAGGAACGCTGAAATATTTGCATTTGAGCATCCTCTGAAATAACCCTTTCATTGTGAACCCGGAAACGAACAGCCCCTTCAAGGGGCTCTAAGTCGGCCCGGACCGTTTCTCCGCTCCGGCAAGCTTCAAGGGCGTTTCTTAACATATTGCCGAGTACCCGTTTGAGAATACGCTCATCCGTAGTTATCATGGGGCCGGAAGAACTTTTCCCACACTGAATATGCTTCTCCTGGGAAAGATGGTGAGTGCGATAGCGGTCAACAACCTGCTGCAACACCGCATCGGCGGGGTAGGAGATAAAATTGCTTGTTAATTCGCCCGCTTCCGCTGCGGTGAGATCCTGCTGTGCCTGTATTTCGGAAATCAAATCATTGGCGAGTTTAAACAGAAGCTGCTTCATATAATCTGATGGCTCTTCCTCCTGCAACTGGAGTTCCGCCAGACTACGAATACCCCCCACGGTATTAAGGATATCATGAAAAAAAACCCTCTCCAGGACCCTCCGGCGTTTATGGTCGCTGATATCACGTATACTAAAGAGCAAGAAGGTCTGTTCTTCAATATGTATTCGCCGGCCCTTTACAAGAAGGTCGAGACTGCTGCCGTCGGAACGGCTAATTCTGCACTCTTTTATTGATGAATTTTCCGAGGCCGACCCTTCGTGCAGGGTAGCTTGGATTACTTGAGCCGCCCCGCAGTACTTGCAGAAAGCGGTGGTACCGCAGCCATGTTCCCTTTCGCAGGCGTGGACACATCCAAGAAGGTTTCCAGGCCGAAGACCCACTATTTCATCAGGGGTCTTGAAGGGCACATACTGCTTTATGGGGGTGTTTGCATACACAACTTGACGGTGTAGGTTTAGCACTAAGACCCCATCGGTGACTCCTTCGAAGGCCTCCCGCAAAAGATCCTGAGACTCAATAAGGGCCTGTTGCTTTTTTAATGTTTCGTCATCTGCAACTTCATAAGATGCGGGTAGGGAGTTCATAAGATATAGAGTACAATAGAAACCGAACCGGGGTCAAACCAGAACTTTTAATTTATTTAATGGTCCAAATCCTGTGGGATTTGA
>Ga0209925_1001571_pt1 | contig 11404 bp, 11 predicted proteins | sample SalPonR2_A_D1_MG_FD_185702 | JGI IMG/M metagenome (GOLD analysis project Ga0209925, IMG submission 185702) | Salt pond soil microbial communities from South San Francisco under conditions of wetland restoration - Salt Pond MetaG R2_A_D1_MG... ...
AAATCCTCGGGGCGCTTATAAGGAACTTGGTATTGAACCAGCCGCGCGCGTGCCTCCTTGATACCAGCCAACGCCACGCGATAGAAAGCGGTCTCCCGCACCAAATCATCATGCACATCGTTTAAGAGTAATGGAAACTGACAGACATCCATAGTCTCAGGCCAGGGTCGTGACCCGTTCTCGCTTTCGATCTGCCCCAACATTTGCAGTAGCCCTTTCTGATTGTTGATAAACACTCTGGGCCGAGGTTGTAAAGCTTCCTCGTCCTCGTCCTCGTCTTTGTCGCCATCTTCATCCAAAAAGTCTCCATTTCCGGTGCTATCGATCGTACGTGATAGTGCTTGCTCGCGTTTCATTTCCTCTGCTGCGGCAAGCTCTTTTGCAAATTCGTCCTCCTCTTCAAGGGCCAGGAGCTCATCGGGATCCACGGCCCCTGTCCGGGCCTTAGACGTTCGCTTCTTTCCCATAAATAAACTACAAGACGGAAAAATGGATAACTATGAGAAAAGATTTTATACGAAAATATGGATCGGGGGCTCAAGAAAAAAGGCAGTGGTACAATAAAATACTGAGTTACCCGTGGGCCATCGAATCGTCATGCACGGTGTAAAGTATCCTCCGCGCGCATGAAGGCTTTGTGCATGAAAAGGAAGCCCACGAAGACCGCTTATTCAAGTATAAGTCCAATTGAGCAACCAGAATAATAAAAATATGAAACATGTTCTTCTCGTCTCAAACGGGGGAAAAAAAGCTATAATCAAATCAGTCTCGGCCGTGTGTTGCATGGGCTTTCAAGCCCTGCAGCGAGCAATGGACTTTCCGGGTATTTTGTCTGTTTCCCAGAGCCCGCAGCCTGCTTCCTTCTCAGGAAAAAAGCAACGTGGCAGGATCACAGACCCCTCTAACCTCTTTCATGACTGCTGAGTGACCTTTCTTCCCCTCTTCATCTTTTTAAATAAAGAGTTGGGGCCTCTTTATCTCATGCCTTGCTTTTCTTGTGCGTTCTACACGCTTAAGCGGCAAGTGACGCTCCTTTCAAGGAAAACACATTATCATGAGTGCCATCTCGCAGACGGCTATTGCTCCCTATGTTAGCCTGCCTTGTCATTCAGATGCGCTCTTGCTGGCCGTACTCTGTACAAGCAGGATTGTCTATTGTTTTGTTCTTTTCACATTGCTTTTAGCATGTCTGTTATAAGAGTTAGTGCTTGAAACATCAGCAAAATTCAAGCCAAGTCGTCAATTCAATTTTAGGCAGCATGTGTGCGGTGCGTTTGTCCGATAGTCGACGGTAAGCATGGATTATACCTATTTTTCTTGCGCTGTGTAATTATTACCGCAAAATTTCTAAGAAGAGCACGTCTCAAGAGAATGAGTACATCGCCTATGATGCCACAACGTTTTTAGGGATTTGGCGTGTGCAGAGTAAGATGCAAGCGTGACGTGTCGGTTTTGAATGGAGAAGACACATTAGATAGTACTCAAGATGAAATTTAACTGTTAGGGTTAGGGTTAGCGTTGACGGGGAAATAAAATGGTGGAAGCCTCAGCGAACGAAGTATAAATGGAAGTGACAAGGCTTGTATGTCGAAGTGAAACGTGGAAAAATGCACAAGGACTTAGATCCTGGAGTTCACATTTAATTGCACCAGTTCCTTGTCATCGTCTTTCCGTTTCTCTAACAGACTGTCGGGAGCACCTCCTGGGCAACTAAAACGATCAAAAAGTCTTTGTGTATCCTTGTTTATTAGCATACAGCCATATGATTCAGGGTAGCCTCAGTTATTGAAAGGTAAAAATGCAAGCAACTACTTCCGTTGACATCTCCCTTTTTTGACACCCCCTTCTCACGCAGCTTCCAGAAGCACCTCGAAGTCCAAACTCAGTCTCTTAATCTTTTGACCCTGACCGCCATCGCTTTCCACCTGAACCAAAAGATAGATAATTCGCAAATGCGACCATTACCACCCCCGCTATGATATTTCCAATGGTCACAGGGATCAGATTACGCAGAAAAAAGTGAAGAAAGGATGGTCCGCCATTCAGTGCTCCGAAGGGTCCTGCGATAGGAAGAGACGAAGACGATGCTCAGGGTGGAAGCCATGTATTCAATTCCCTCGAAAGCTTCCTGTGGCCCATCTCGTTCCTTATTTTCTCTTACCGACAAACATGTTGGCCACGGAGTGTTCAAATCCCAGAGAGGCAAAGATGGTGATTATCAGGACGATGGCCGTGGCTTTGCTCACGAGGTCGGCGGCAGCCTGGGCGATCCAAACGGCGGTCGTAACAAGCCAATTACACAAGATGCCTCGCGCCACGGCCTAGAAAGGTGAGGAATAGGGGCAAGATGAAAGGATTGCAGAGGAGGTGACGGGAAACGGAGATGATCCAAATGCACGGGTCATAGCAGCGAAGCAGTCCGAAGACAAGGGAAATCTTAGTGTGAGATCTTCATGCTCACCACTCCAAACGGCATGGCTGTCTTCGATGCGGCTACGGAGGCAATGGCTGCTGCACTGCTTGAAAATACACCGGCGTATGTGCACAAAGCAGCGAGGAAGCCCGCGCCCACCATGTTACCTAGATAGGACCATACCCACGTCTTGACTAGCTGCTGTAACTTGATCTGTGGGGAAAACAAAGCAATCGAGGTGCACGCAAAACGTTTGTTACTGCCAGTCCTTTTGCAGTCTCTCAGTCAGGGGCCACTCGCAAGGTGATCAAAACCGGCAAAAATGTATTTGAACTGACCATTTGCATCCAGTTAAATAGCGGGCGGTTTTTTCGTACCCACATTCGCAAGAAACACGTTATTCTCCACAACACACCACTGAATACACACCTTTTTCTCCATCAGCGCCACAGATACGACGGCAGTATTCCCCGTGAAGAGCATGGTCCCCTGTGAAGATGCATGGGAAGGCCCGTCAAAGACCCGGTGCGGTGTATCATAGCCTCTGTCCCTGACAACCATGCATGCTGTGCTGATCATTCTAACATAGTAAGTACTCCAGTGGAAACGCACCATAGTTGCTGTCATCAGTAGCCCGCAAGGGAGGCCACAAAAGCCGTAAATTAGCTTGGCAAGGCCAGGATCCTTTGCCTGAATACCAGGAACGCCCGCCATAGTGGCCACAGCCATCGCAGCCCCGATTCCCACTTGCAAACCGGCCTGGATGCCCAATAAAAAAATGATAGGAGCTGGTTCATTGGCTTTCTTCTCGCCCTGCTTTACGGCGCTATCGTATGCAGCCACCGGGTCTTTCAGAGGAGGTTGGAAGCCGTCAAAAGGTAGGAGGGGAGTTGAGGAGGCGCTGCGAGGTATATGCGAGCTCCATGTTGGCCTCAAGCAAACGCCAGGAGCCCAAGTTCCAGGTTTATTGGGAGAGACCCCGGGAGGTCGTAGATTGAAGGCCTGGCCTGCCGAGAGAAGCACAAGAAGCGAAATGGTGACTTTACAGGCCATTGTGCCCAGTTATCCCACAGATTGGTAGCTAAAAAGTGGATTAAGTTGCCCTGTTGAAAGACAGTGTATTTAAAAGACGAGGAGTGGTGCCCGACAATATGTAAGCACCAAAATGCGGCATGTGCTGCTCAAGTTAACTCCCCGCGCGAGGCGACCGCCGGGATTCGCCGACGAGAAGCATTTGACACTCCCGACAGTTAATGCAGCCATTACGTGTGGACACGTTTTTCTTCTGTCTCTATGTGCCATTGCCTCACAAAAAGTGATCGACCTCAATTTTGGGAGTCTGCGTGTACCTCCAGGTGGTGTATCGCCGCTGGTAAATCGTAAGTGCCTTTAAGGGCTTTTCGAACAACCTCCTGTCCCAAGTGGGCCAATTAAAAAAAATGCCTTAAAGTTTCGAAGTCACGGTAAATCACATCCTTTTGATGTACTCCCGCCTTTCCACCGATGTATCTATTTTTTAAAAATTGATATCTACGCACCGTTGATCCAGAACGGAACATCGTACCTCTTGATGGGACGAAATGCGTCACTACTGCCTGCACTTTCCAGATGCACACCGCATTTACCATCACCACTTTTTCCGTGTGAAAATGTTCTCATGTCTTTAGCTTTGCCTGTATCTAGCTGTTCGAGGCTTGACAGTAGCATGCAGTAAGAAAACCCGTGAGGCACCTTCATAAAATATGTGAAAAATATATGACAGAAAGGGTCTCGTCATGCTAGGCGTTACTGCAGTGCTATGATTTAAGGTGTCCAGGTTTCCAGCTTCTTTTTCAGAATCGATGATGGTCATATGATCCTCACTCTGTATGATTTCATACATACAAAAATGAGGCAGGACATGGTCAATATGCATAAAATTAATGATAGCTCCGAAATTGTGATAAACAGACGCTTTGAGACATGAGCGGTTTTATAGCCCTTTTACAATCGTTAATAGAAATCTATTTGACATGACGGAAAAAGATCAATTTTCTCGGAAATCTCAGCGCCCGCATTATCTTTTTCTGACAAGTCATGGCTATGTTCGAGTCCTTATGTCAATCCCCGCCACCCTTTTGACCTCTTCTCTCAGCAACGCGAAAAGCTCCCGCCTGCCCCGCGTTGTCACCCACATCTTTGTCGCAACGTCGTACTCAAAGCGTAAAGGACCACTCAAGGGCGAAGACCACCAGATCTGGCGGTTGGGAGTTTGTTTGTTGAGCACCCAGGTCCCGTGCGGGCCCATTCCAATGTTGAGGACTCCTTGCTGTGAAGGGAGGGACGAAAGGCGGGCGTGTGAGGATAGCGTGATGAGTGGACATGGCTTGACGCCCCACCGGAATTGCATGTATTTCAGCTATTCAACGGTCGATGCTTCGCAAATTGAGAATGGCTGGATAACTGACAAATGTTACATAATTTGTGCCCTTAAATGAAGCAGTTAAGAGCGTGTATACTCCTCACGAACACTCACAAACCCCAATATAAATCAATTTCCTGCTCAAATTACCGATAGATTCGCCTCATAATCTTCCACGACGTCCTCCAAGGCATCCACCGAAGCTTGAACCTCGTACAGAGTCTCATCCGCCACCACGTGAAAATCGCGCTCCGTGGGAAAACCACCTTGATTTTGTACCTCTTCAGCATTTGTTCGGGAGGAAGAAGACACAAAATGGGAGAAAAGCGTCGCCTGGGCACAGTAGAAAGGAGAGCGGGGGCAGACCTGCTGCTGCGACTCGCTCAGAGGCTTTCTATAAGCGCCCCATAGAGCCTTGCTGGGGCGAGCCGCCCCTGCTACGGCCTGCGATACTTGTGTCACCGATATACTTGTCATGCTCTTGCACGATCTCGCAAGAGAACGAGTGAGTATGGAAAACCTTCGGGCAATCATGGAGCTAGGGCGCAGTCTTGGAGTTGCTTTGGCTAAGACAAATTGCAAGATTACGCCTTCCAGAGCTTGTTTTCCCTTGACAAGAGCGAATTAGGACATGATGAGCTCAATACATGTGACCTACGTGTGCGCTACCAACACCGCTCCGATTATCGGGACTCAATTTTACGCGCTCCACACTGTTCTCGGTGCTATTGCATTGCCCCTTGAGCCCGAGGGAGCTTTACACTATCGCCATTAGAAAGGGGAGGAGGTCGGCGCCTTACTAGGCATGCACCATGTTGTCAAAACAGCAGAAGCACACCGATTTACTTGCGTAATCTATGCTGGTCAAATGTGTTAATTTTAACAGCAATGTGCGCTACGAATTTACGAATGCCACTGGTGTGATAATGCGTCCACTTCACCTCTCACCTCTGTCGTCTAACATTCATGCTCGTCAAGATAATAGAAGCTGACATCCGCCTTTCGAGCTCCAGTGGCGAGACTCTAGTCGAGCTGACAGCAACCTTTGTGTGGTGACTTGGCCGAGAGGTTAAGGCGTTGGTTTTAGGCGCCAATGGGAAACCGCGTGGGTTCAAGTGCGGTGTTCGAGACGGGACGTGTTCCTCTCCGATGCACACTGCCCCGAAACCCCACAGTCACCATCTTTTTTCTTTCTTTTTTGTAACATACGCCCGTCCTTTAGCATAAACTAACATTAAATAGTTAACAACGTAACATGTAGTAAAAATCCCGCCCTGCAACTCGATACTTTACATTTACTTTCAATTGAAGATTTTCCTAAGCGCATTACTGGCCCATGTCCCCCGCTTCCGCAGAATTTCTTCTTTGCATACCCATTTCAACCTCCTTGCAACCCGTACACAATCATGCTTGCTAGGCCAGTTCCTACGCCCCATGTCATGGCATGATGGGGGTGACCTGTCGTGAGGCCTGCGAAGGCTCCCGCGCTTAAGCCCCCGACGAAACTCGTCGCCCAGTTGCGGCGTCCCATGGTTTTCTCAGCCACGCACGAGGATCCGCTGTACAACCCCAGGAAAGTTGCGAGGAGGAATGAATGCTTACATGCGCCCACTGTGTGATGACGGGGATAAGCTCAGTCAATCTACCCATCTTACTGACGACACGTAAGCTCCATCTCCGACCTATGTCACTCCAGCCTCCCTCTCACGCACCTGCCCGAGTTCGAAATATTCGCAGCATAATCTGTCCTCGTGAGGCCTTCGTCGGTAATGGAACTGTATCATAGCGGTGAAAGAATGCCCCCCACAGGGCCCCCACGTAAAGCCCACGAATGCACCCTGCTTGCAGCGGACGGGAGATGAAGAACTGAGCTGCGAAGAGTTTAAAAAAAATGACGGAAAACCTTACCTTCCGCGAGCCGTGCGTCACAAGAAGGGCTATACACGCTATTTATTGGGGGGACCACCGCCATCAAAATCACCTGTCCTGAAGAACGTTGCGATAAGTGTCCGTGAGGTGGCGAGGTTAAAGACTACAGAGACGAGACGTCAAGGCATCGCTGAGGAGACTGGTTTGCGGAGATTAACTGTGATCCCTGCCCCAAAGGCTAACAACTCAGCGAACACACACTTTGTTATTATGAATTAGAGAAGGCGGAGCACACATTGGGAGGATAAACCACCTACAATCACCCTCAGGTCACTGCTCCAAGCGCCCTTCAATGTTAACCTCCTCACCCCCTCCGCCTGCAACCACGACCTATACGCCGTCGATATCAACTCCAGCAACCGATCATATTGATACCAGCGCATCGTTGCAAGCCTATCTTGCTGCACCTTTGCCTTACGCTATCGATGATTGGGTGAAGGCTGCATGTCCATCGCACGGCTGCACAGCAGAAAAACGCTTTTACTGTGCAAAGTGTGTTTGCTGGGTAGGGGTTCCAGCCGGGGTGCAGGTACCGCGTTTGCGTCTGCCCCTCGAGGTGAACATAATCATAGCAGACAATCGTAAAAAATCCACCGCAATACAAGTCGGCGTGGTGGCGACGGAATCGGTTCGGGTTTGGGACACGTGGACAGGAGGGCTCGAGGAGCTGGCTGCGGAGCCCTGGGAGGTAGATGAGACGCTGGTGCTTTTCCCATCTCAAGACGCAGTAACATTGAATGCTATGTCATTTGAGGAATTAACAGTAATAAAGCGAGTTGTAATTCTCGATTCGCGGTGGAACAACACAACCACGGTGCTAGACCACCCCGGGGTGAGGCGATTGACAAAGCGGGTGAAGCTCAAGAATCCCCCCCAGGAATCGTTATGCTGGCGATATCACTCCAAGGGAGAAGGTCTGCTATCTTCTGCGGAAGCTTTGTATTATTTTTTCAAGGACTATGAGTGGTTGACTCACAGACGAGTCAAAGCAGTACATTCTGTGACGGAAAGCTCCGGTCAAAACGAAGACGGAGAAGTCATGCTAGAGGAGATTATGCATATTTTCCGATTAAATATCAATGTTATCAAAGAATCCTACAATAAAGGTGCGAGGAAGAACTTGCCATTGCCTATGGAAGCCGCAGGGAAAGCACGCATCAAGGCGCACCGCAGCAAACAAAGGCTGGAGGCCGTCGCAAAAAAATCCAAGAGGGAAATTCTTCAGAAAGAGGGAGGAGTACATCACGGAAGCAAAGAAGCAATTGAAGATACATGACAAGTCTTCGATTTAGCTTATTTGTACATTCATTAGTGCCCGGGAGGCACCTCTGACCCGTCCTCGACCCTTCCTTCATGCGTCCGCTAGCTCCATGAGCTCTAGCCAGCGGTCCTCCTTGGCTGCGATCTCCGCCTCGATCTTCTCCAATCGCGACGCCCACTCTGCGAGCTGACTGAAGCCAGCATTGGTCTTATGACCCTCGTCCAGCTTGCTCTGGTACTCCGCTGCCTGCTTTTGCAGGGTGCCAATGGCTTGCTCCATGCCCCCCAACTCCTTCTTCTCTTTCCCACTCAGCCGTCTGGAGGCCGCCGTTTTCGCATCGCTTTGTCCTTTCCGCGTCCCCCCCAAGGTGGAGTCTTGCCATGCTGAGCCTCCATGCGCCTTGGCTTCTTTCTCCATTTCCAGCCAGTCGCTGAAGCTGCCCTGGAAGTCCCGCACGATGCCGTCCCCCTGGAAGGCAAAGAGGTGCCCCGCCAGCCGGTCCACAAAGCGGCGGTCGTGGCTGACGAAGACCAGCACCCCCTTGTACTCCTCGAGCAGGAACTCCTCCAGCACTGCCAGCGTGGACAGGTCCAAGTCGTTGGAGGGCTCGTCCAGGATCAGGAAATTCGGACGCTGGGCCAAGACCCACATGAGCTGCAGGCGCCGCCGCTCCCCGCCGCTCAACTTCCCAACCAAGTCCTGCCAACGCGAGGTGGGGAACTGGAACCGCACAAGCAACTGCCTGGCTAGTGCCTCACCCGACAATTTGGGTCCCTGGATACTGATGTTCCCCTGCTCGTCCGTGCGCACCGTGCTCCCTTCCTTCGCCAGAGCATCCTCGGCTGTCTGCTTCACGTACTCCATCAGCCGCACCCCGTCCGGGAAGTCCATCCCCGCCTGCGCATAATACCCGAAGCGGACCGTCTCCCCCTGCACGACCTCACCGCTGTCCAGGGGGAGCTCGCCCAGCAGGATGGAGAGGAAGGTGGACTTGCCCGCCCCGTTGGGGCCCACGATGCCCACGCGGTCCCCCTTGGTGAACTCATACGTGAAGCTCGTCAGGATCTGCTTGTCAGCCTTCTGGAAACGGAAGGATGCGTCGTCGAAGGCCAGGACGAAGGAGCCCAGTCGGGACTTAGCGGCCTCCAGTGAGAGGGATTTGACCTCCTCCTTCTTGGCAGTCTTCTTGACCAGCTCGTGGTAGGCCCCCTGCCTCGACTTGCTCTTGGCCTGACGCGCTCGGGGCTGCTTTCGCATCCAGGCCAGCTCTTTCTGGAGTTTTTTCAAGTCGTTGGCGCGGGCGGACGCCTGGGAGGAGAGGCGCACCTCCTTCGCCTCCAAGAACGACTCGTAGTTGCCGGTGTGCCGGTAGAGCGCCGCGTCCTCCAGCTCCCACACCTCGGACTGACAGACCGTCTCCAGGAAGTACCGGTCGTGCGTGACCACGATCGCAGTGACCGCTCGGTTCGCCAAGTGCGCCTCCAGCCATTCGATCGCGTCGATGTCGAGGTGGTTGCTGGGCTCGTCGAGGAGGATCACATCCGGCTTCCGAACCAAGGCCGTGGCCAAGCCCAGGCGTTTCCGCTGGCCCCCCGACAGCGTGTCCACGTCTTTGTCCTGCAGATCGACAACATTGAGCTGCGTGAAGATTTGGTTGGCGATCGTCTCCGCCTCCCAGCCCCCCGTCACGTCCATGCGCTGAGAGGCCTCTTGGAACTTGTCGTAAGCCTCCTCGGTGCCCGTCGCCAGGGCCTCGCTCGCCTTCTGATAGGCCCAGACAGCCGCCATTGCAGGGCTCCCCGACGGCGAGAACATAACGTCCTGGGTAATGGTGGAGACGGGACAAAGGTAGAGCGGATTGACACCACCACCTCCTCGGACAACTCGAAGAGTCTGGCAGAATCACCATCTTACCCCCGTACGAACTGTCAAGAGTCGCGACCGTCAGCCCTATATTTCCAGACTACACACCTTGACTTTTAGGCCGGGGGGGAAGGTCGGCTCCTGGTCGACGTAGACAACCGTCAGGCCCTTGAGGGTCTCAATCTCCCCAGACTCGGCCTTCTCCACTCCGCCTATGCACCGAAGCAGAGTGGATTTCCCGCACCCATTGACTCCGACCAAACCAACCTTCTGGCCTTTCGCCAAAGAAAGAGACAAGTCTTTAAACTGGTACCTGGTGTGCGTTTCATGGGAGTATGAGGGCAGGCGTTGAAGCGCATTCGAAGGCCCTGCGTCGTAAGATACTTCTGTACAACATACAGAGGAGCGATCCACCGCCCAATCTTCAAAGAAAATTTGTACCAAAAAACTTTGGGCGTACAACAGTATGCAGACGTGACCGCACATGTTTCATGGGTGCCGCTTTTCGACATGGACTAATACATGCGGTCGTGTGAGTAGAATTCGCTTGTAGTCAAGTACAAACATTCCCCTTCCCTTCCTTGAGAACAAACCTTTGTCCATCAAACGTGTTACTTAGGCCTCGTAGCCACAGCACTGTCTCAGCATTCGTCTCTTGGCCCGGGGACGCTGTGGTTGTTGACATTTGCAGAGCGACATGACGTACGCGGGGTGGCGGGATTCGACTAACGAGCGACGCACGGAAAGCCTGGGTCGTCCCCAGCGCATTCAAGACGGCCACCATCGTGAATAAAACGCGTGTAGTTAAGAACCACATTTTCTGTACTCGTCGCTATGTAATTAGAAGGTTGAATAATGTGAGTATAGCCGTGCACAGCCCTCAACAGCCACCCAGTAGAAGTTTAACCTCCCGGCCTTGAGCCCGCAGGCTCAACGCAAATAGTGTCTTCTTTTTTTTACATGCACATCGAATTTGACTTCATGACTGTAAGAGCAAAATGTGTACAATTTGGGAGAGATTTTCTGGTCGCTCCCAGTAAGCATCCCCGAGTGCAGTTTCACGTTCTCTTTCCCGCCTCCGGCCCCATCTCTCATTATGTGTGGAGCGCGCCTCCCTCCCTTACCAGTCAATCTTTGGCACTGAAGCAATCGCGTCTCCTCTCCTCGCTTCACACAATGCATGCAATCCTGTCTTTAGGATTGCACCTTCACCACCGCCTCCCTCCACCACCCCTACCCGACCTCCCTCCTCCCCGACCCCCTGGATCGCCACCACTCCTCCCGCCCCATCCCCCTCCCCCTTCCCCACCCCCTCCGGGTGGCCCCGCCGGTCCTCCCCGCGGTGGACGGTCGCCTCCCCTCCCTCGGCTGCCTCTTGGCGGAGGGGGCGGAGGCGGAGGACGCCTTCCACGCGGCCGAGTCGAGGGTGATGATGGGGACGGAGGGCGCATGAGGGATGGCGTGGCTGGTTGGCCGTAGTTCCAGGCCCGTTCCAGCTCCCGAAGGGAGTATCCGGTCACCAGACCCCACATGATGA
>Ga0209925_1001572_pt1 | contig 11400 bp, 8 predicted proteins | sample SalPonR2_A_D1_MG_FD_185702 | JGI IMG/M metagenome (GOLD analysis project Ga0209925, IMG submission 185702) | Salt pond soil microbial communities from South San Francisco under conditions of wetland restoration - Salt Pond MetaG R2_A_D1_MG... ...
CAACGAGTCATATTAGAGAATAATATCGATGTCTAAGCGTTCAGCAAGTTCCTTGTACCGATTTCGAATAGTAACCTCAGTTACTCCTGCAACATCAGCGACTTCACGTTGCGTTCTTCGTTCACCACAAAGAATAGATGCAATATAAATGGATGCTGCTGCAACTCCTGTTGGTCCTCGGCCACTCGTTAATTCTTTATCTGCTGCATCTTTGAGAATCTCAATAGCTTTTGCTTGGACATCACCACTTAATTTCAGTTCACTACAGAATCGAGAGATGTAATCCTGTGGTGAGGTTGGCATCAATTTCAATCCAAGTTCACGAGCTATAAACCGATATGTTCTTCCAATCTCCTTTCGAGAGACTCTTGAAGCATTAGCGATTTCATCAAGGGTTCTAGGCACATTACATTGACGACAAGACGCATACAATGCTGCAGCTGAAACACCTTCAATACTTCGACCACGAATCAGATTCTTTAAAACTGCTTTTCGATAAATCATCGCAGCGGTTTCTCGAACATTGCGTGGAAGACCCATTCCAGAAGCCATCCGGTCAAGTTCTGAGAGAGCGAATGCAAGGTTTCGTTCAGTTGCATCACTAATACGAATTCGCCGTTGCCATTTTCGTAATCGATAAAGTTGAGCGCGATTTCTCGTTGGAATAGATTTACCATAGGAATCACGATTCTTCCAACCAATCATGGTGCTTAATCCTTTATCATGAATGGTATACGTCATTGGTGCACCAACACGAGCTCGTTTCTCTCGTTGATCACTATCAAATGCTCGCCATTCAGGACCATGATCGATAAAATCTTCATCAATGACAAGACCGCAATCTTCACAAACCAATTCACCACGTGAATAATCTCGAGTTAAATGAGTTCCACCACACTCAGGGCAATTAGTAACCTCTTCAATGTTTTGTTTATTCTTTTTTTTGTTTGCTTTAGCTTGAATCATGGAAAAGTTTCCCCTATCTCCTTTTATAGGTTGCGATATGTTTTTAAATGAATATAAACAAAAGATATATAAAACTTTCTATTCGGCCCTGTTTTGGTTCACCGCAACATACATCATCTTTCTCTTATTCACAACAACCATACAATTGAGAAAGAAAAAAGGAATATTTTATCCCTTTATCCATTAAAACAAATATTTTTTTATTCGCTTGATAAGAATTTTTTGTATGCCAAATAAGATGCATACACATCAAGTTTACTTGTGATCTCAAAAGGAGCATGCATACTCAATACAGGAGGACCAAGATCAATTACATTCATCCCCATTCTCGAAAAGTATTTTGCAACGGTTCCACCACCACCTTTATCCACTTTTCCAAGTTCCCCAGTTTGCCACGGAATATTCTGCGAATTAAGCATTGACCGAATCTCACCAACATACTCCGCAGGAGCATCATTAGCACTATACTTTCCACCATGACCTGTGTACTTTGACATGCCAACACCATTACCAAGCGATGAAGCATTCTTCAGTTCAAACACCTGTTTATAATTTGGAGTAACCGCTGCATCCACATCAGCAGAAATAACTTGGGAACTCATCATCACTTTATCAATATCTGCATCTGAATCCAACTGTTTTAGAATCGATCGTAAAAATGCCATAGCTTGAGCTGAAGTATTTCCCTCACTACCAATTTCTTCTTTATCAACAAACAATGCGATTGAAGTATAAACCGGGTTTTCAACATCCATAATCGCTTGAAGAGACGTATACACACAAACTCGATCATCCTGCCCATACCCTCCAATAAGCGATCGGTCAAACCCAATCTCCCTAGGTTGATATGCTGGAACTGCTTCAATATCCGCAGATACAAAATCCTCTTCTACAAGACCATAATCATCATGTAATTTTTGTAACACCATTTTTTTAAGTTTATTATTGCCTCCCTTCTTCTCATCATCTTCTTCATTATTCTTAAACGGCCGGTTACCTATAGCAATATCTAGACTTTCACCTTGTATTGCATCTCGTAATTTCTTATTATCTTGTACTTCATGAGAAAGATGAGGCAATAAATCAGGAACACAAAATACCGGGTCACCCGGTTTTTCACCAATACTAAGATGTATCTTTGAACCATCCTGTTTCACAACCACCCCATGTAAAGCAAGTGGAATAGTCAACCATTGAAATTTTTTGATACCACCATAATAATGCGTTTCAAGCAATGCTAAATTACAATCCCCATCTTCAAACAATGGAACCTGTTTTAAATCCAAACGAGGAGAATCCATATGAGAAATAATCAATCGAACTCCTTCAGAAATAGGACGAGAACCTTTAACAACGACTGCAGCCCCCGCATGCTTATTTAAAAACAATTGTTTCTGTTTCGATTCAACAATTTTTTTAATTTCATCAACTGCTTCGCGTTCTGTTTTCACCTTTGATAAAAACGAAATATAACCGTTACAAAAATCAAATGCAGAATCAATTTGTTTATCAGAAAAAATATCCCATGATGATTTTTTTTTATATTCAAAATCTGTATCCTTATCAACCATAATTATTCCTCTAATCTACACCCTCAATAAACCATAGTATTAAAAAGATAACTCAAAAAAGGGAAAAAAAGAAAAAGAAAGGAAATTATCGACGGATAACTACCACTAACGCAACAACACCAATCACGACAATGATTCCAATAATTGCAATGAAAATCATAAGTGTGTTATCACTTTCTGTACCATCACCTGAATCTGGGTTATCTCCATTATCACCCGAATCGCCATTTGAAGTTGATCCTTCACTCACAGTAACAGTCGTCGTTGTTGATGTTTCAGTCCCTTCAGAATCAGCCACAGTTAGTTCTACGGTATAAGACCCCGGGTATTGATACGAGTGAGTAACGGACTCGCCAGACCCACTTGATCCATCATCAAAATCCCATTCATAGGTATAATTAGTTTCTGTTACGCCCATACCAAAAAGATCAGCTAAATTATAGGTCGCACCAGTAAATTCCACTTCTTCACCTGTGTTAGCTGTTGATGGGGCAGTTATTTCAGCCATAAACAAAAATGAATCCGGACCTGCATCCATATAAACCTTTGAGGACGTCAATGAAAAATCCATAAAAAATGATTGTGCACCAATCTTAGTAATAGTTTCATTAGCTGCATTCAAATTAAAAGAAGCAGAAAACTCATTTTCATCAATAGTATATTCTAAGGTTTCTCCATAATTAAGCGTACAGTTTCCACCTTCATACACAACTTCATACTCAAATTGATCAGTAATTACAAAAGCACTATATGCCAAAGGCAATGGATCGGAAGAATTCAATAATAAATTCATTAATTCATCTTCATCTTCCATTCCATACAAATCAAGCGTCTCAATTTCACCGCGATCATTTACTTTAAAGGATACAGTAACTTCCGTGCCACCATCCACACGATCATATGATACCTCAACAATATCTGCACCAGGAACATCCGCGGTTTCAGTTTGCTCTGTTTCTCCTGTGTTTAAATTTTGATTAAATGCAATAACATCATCTTCAGGGTCTGTTTCAATGCCTGTTTCAGCAACAACCGAATTTGCAACTAAAAGAAAGCAAAATAAGGCTGCAATCAACAATATACTCTTTACCGACTTCATAGTAGAATCACTCCTTCATTAATTAGCAAGGTTATTTCATCATGCTATATAAAAGTGTTTTTACATTTTCCTATTTATATGCTTTTTCCCATTGTTCGGGAAAAACCAAATAAACAACTTTTAGACAAAACAAACTTGAATACATGGCAAAAAGTATTTCATTATGAAATTTGATTCAGATTTCTATGGCACTTGGTTTCGCATTATTAACAATAAGTCCGCTGTATGAAAAAGAAGTCTTCGCTGAACTCGATAACAATATCCCACAAGTCATCGAAGTCCATCCGTTATTCGGAGAATACGATATATTAGTGAAAATGAAATGTGAAAACATTGATGAAATCGGAGAAACAGTCATCAAACGGATTCGTTCACTGAAAGGGGTGACAGATACCAAAACATTGATTGGTACTCGTAGTTTAGAAGGCTAAAAAGAGAAAAACATTCTTTAAATCTCTTCTTTTTCGACAATACTATCAATCTTTCTTCTAATTGATCATACATAATTCTTAGTACATTCCAATATATTTATATCCACAAATTAATATAGTATACTGGGGACAGATATGTTCACAAAGAAGATAATTAGTTTCAGTATCCTTCTATTTCTTTTATTCGCTCTTTTTCCATCGGGTTTATCAATTAATCAAAATCCATCTCAAACATGGTATGTTGACATCTCAAACACAATTGGTCCTTGGGATGGCACAGAGCAACATCCATTTTCAAAGATTCAAACCGCAATTAATACCGCTGAACCAGGGGATACTATTACTGTTCTACCTGGAATATACAAAGAAAGAATAACCATAGATAAGGAACTTATCCTTCAAAGTAACGATGCGCATCATCCAATTATTGATGGAGGATACAACCCGACCATCATTCACATTTTACAATCTAATGTAACAGTTAATGGTTTTATTCTTCGAAACTCAAGTGGTATCCCGCAAAGCTCAGGGATACAATGTGATGCGGAAAATATCCAGATTACTCATTGTCAATTTTATCGAACCCGATCAGGAATAATAGTTAATCAAACAGAAGAAATCATCATCTCAGATTGTTTATTTCATACCAATGGTGGCGGAGTTTTACTCCAAAAAGCGAACCAAATAAGATTAAAACACAATGATTTTTTACATAATGGAATTGGGATCAACAGTGAATCATCATCATATGTCACCATTCAGAATTGCTATACAACAATTAATGGAATAGGTATTTTTCTGAAGAAAACAACCGACAGTCTCATTCTTGATTCAGCCATTTACAATAACAATGACAATCAAGGCGGAGTTTTCTTAGATGATTGTCAAAATATTACCATCAAAAATTCTAGAATCGAACATAATGGATTTGGAATAAAACCAATATTTAGTTCAAATATTTACATTAATCAAAGTACCATTCAACACTGTACTCATGTTGGCCTTTTTAGTATCAAATCTGAAGATATTACAGTTACTGATTCGCTTTTTACAAACAACTTCCGATTTAGTATTCATAGCATCAGTAGTTCTTTTTCAATACATCAATCAAATTTGTTTTCTTCATTAGTAGGAATATTTGCTGAAGATTCCACAGGTAATGCAAACCAAAACTGGTGGGGTTCATCATTTGGCCCCGTTTTTTTTGAACACCCAACTATTGATCGTGTTCGATTTAAATCATCTCACGTTCAAATTAGACCAGTATCAACCGAACGATTTGAAGCAGGTGCATCATGGTACGTGGATTCATCTCGTTGCCAAATACCTGATGATATCTGGCTTCATCCCCTGGTTACCTGTACCGGTCAAGACACAGATAATGATGGTGTTACTGATGCTTGGGAAAAGCAGTATGATTACGATCCATTATCCTGGGACAATCATAAAGAATTAGATCCAGACAACGATGGATTGACAAACATCCAAGAATGCTATACTTCACAATGGGATTCAGATCCATTCAGAAAAGATATTTTTTTAGAAGTAGATTGGATGCCATCACAAACTGGAAATCCAAATCAAAATAGATTATCCACTGAAGACATTCAAACCATGAAAGAAGTATTTGCGGTAAAGGATATCGTTATTCACATCGATCATGGCTCCCTAGGTGGCGGTGAACCAGTACCGTATCAATCGAATTTTTCAAATGCAGATCTTAGAAACATCTATTGGGATTACTTTTTACATCAGGATTTGAACAATCCCCGAAAAGGAATTTTTCATTATTGCCTGATCAATGACTGGGGGCCGGGACCTGGTTTTGCATTTGTAGGGTGGGATGGTCTTGACAGTTTTGATATTTCTGCTCAAGAACTCTCTGAAAATCAACCTAATAGAGAACGAAACAGGCTCATCGTTGGTGGAAGCATTCATGAACTTGGCCATACCCTTGGTTTAACCGTTGATGACCACCAAGGAAATGATAATACACCTGCTACCTGGTTATTCACGAAACAATGGTGGCGTTATCGACAATACAAAAGCTGTATGAACTATTATTATACCTATCGCATCCTTGGTTTTTCAGATGGATCTCATGGACCATACGATTTTGATGATTGGTCTCATATGGATTATTCATTTTTCAAAAACACACATTTTACGTTACCCGATGAGTGCCAGCATTAATTCTAGTTAATCTTCCTTCCATTTTGTTACCATAACACCAACAATGAAGAACACAACCGCAAATAAAAGAACAAACGCGGTGAAATATATTGTTTTATCCATATCTGCATAAATCATGGTATTACGCAATGCTTCATTCACATAATATAATGGTAATCCTTGGGCAATAACCTGTAAATACGAAGGCATTTGTTCAAAAGGAAAAAAGGTTCCAGATAAAAACATCATAGGAAACGTAATCGCACCACCCGCCATATCTGCAGTTTCCTCCTCTTTCACAAAACGACCAATGATCATTCCCATACCAGAGAACAAAAGACTAGTAGCAATAATAATGAGAATTGAAAAAATAGTAATATGAATTTGTAAACCCCAGACAACTAATCCAAAGAGTAAAATCACACTAGTTGAAAGAAATGAGAGAAACAACATAAACAACATTTTAGCAAGAATCCAATCCATCTGAGAAACCGGCATGGTTTGCATTTTTCTTAGAATTCCATCCTTTCGAAATTTCGTGTTTCGTTCAATACTCCCATAAATACAAGAGGTCATGATAGTAAAACCTATCATACCTGGAACAAAATAATCGATGAACGAAAAATCATTAGCAATGATTTCTTCTTGTTGTAATGAAACAACATGTCTGCCCCCTGAAAGAGCAAGATTGTATTCTTGAAGCGTACTTGAAACAATAGTCTGCACGATGGAAGTTGTCGTTTGCTGAGAGGGATCAACATAAAACGTAAGCAAACTAGAAAGAGAAGAGTTCATTGGAGATTGTTGAATGCTTTCTCCGAAATCAGAGGGAATACGTAATCCAGAAGCATAACCATGTTCCTGCATATACAATGAAATATTTTCAGATCGATCGATTTCTTCTATCTTAATCATGGATATATTTTCTAACTGATCCAAAAACATTGAAGAATGAACAGTATCATCCATATTTTGAATTATTAGCGAATAACTTGTATCACCAGATCCGGAAAAAATTGATCCAAAAATTAAAATCAAAAGTATTGGAAATAAAAGTGTCCAAAACACAGTTCCTTTACTTCGAATCCATTGTTTAAAATTTGCTTTTACATCAGCAATAATAAATCTAAAATTCATGCTGATTCCTCCTGTAATCGAGCACCAGTTAATTGTAAAAAGAGTTCCTCTAAATTCGGCCGATGAATATCAATATTATCATAGTTTATTGCATTTTTACGTAAAAGAGATAATACTTCTAAGATTTGATCCTTATATTGAATACTAACTAATACATCATGATTATTTGCTTTTTTTACGTGATATCCAAAGGATTCCAACGCATTTTTTACTAAGTTAACATCACATTTGGTAAACTTAAGGATACTGCCTTTACCATGTTTATTAATAAGTTCGTCAAGTGTCCCCTCAGCAATAATAGATCCTTTATGAATGATTGCAATGTGATCAGCTAAATATTCTGCTTCCTCCATATAATGCGTGGTTAAAAACACGGTTTTCCCCTTATTTCGAAGTCTAGCGATAACATCCCATACTTCCCTTCTTGCTTTAGGATCCAAACCAGTTGTTGGCTCATCTAAAAAAACGATATCCGGATCATTCACTAACGAGATAGCAACACCAACTCGTTGTTTCAATCCACCTGAAAGTTGCTTGTACAACTTATCTTCATCATCAGATAAATGCATTGCAGCAATAATCTCATCAATATCTGCTTGTTTTTCAAATAAACTAGCAAAATACTCAAGGGTTTCTCTAATGGTTAGTCGTTCAAATGAATGAAATTCCTGAGGAAGAATACCGATTTTTTCTTTAATCTGATCGAATGAATCTGTAACATTCTTACCAAAAATCGAAATATTTCCATTTGACGGTTTTCGAATGGATTCAATCATTTCAACCGTGGTTGTTTTCCCAGCTCCATTTGGTCCTAAAAACGCAAAAACTTCACCCTTTTTTACGGTGAATGATATATTATTTACTGCAGTAAGTGAACCGTACTCTTTCCGTAGTTGTCTGACTTCAATTGCTGGAGTAATAGAACGTTTTGTTGAAAACGAAACTTTTCCAAAAGTATTGCATTGTGGACAGTTGATTTTTTTAATATCTCCAGAATTTCCTGAAACAGAAAAAACATGTGTACAACTTGGACATTTTACTTGTTTTTGCATACAATCCCATTTATTAACCAATCAAGAGCATGGGAGGTATACTTAGGTTGTTTTTTATGTTTTCCTTACAAAAAAACCTATTATTTAAAGGGAAAAGCAGGAGTAAATGGGAAAAAAGAGAGATAACAAAATTTATAAGAAAATGTAATTATGGGAGATATTAAGCGTAGAGCAATCTTAAATCAAGTACTCTGTGTGAAATGGTGAAGGAATATGGATTTATCAATGATACAATCAATTGCTAAAGAAAATACTACTAAAATCGTGTTATTAGTCATGGATGGGGTTGGCGGAATCCCCAATAATAAAGAAAATCAAACGGAGTTAGAAGCAGCGTTCACCCCGCATTTAGATAAACTTGCTGAAGAAAGTATATGTGGACTTCAACTACCCGTCGGAAATGGGATTACTCCAGGTAGCGGCCCAGGGCATCTTGGAATATTTGGATATAACCCATTGAAATATCAAGTTGGACGTGGTGTGCTTGCCGCGGGTGGAATTAATTTTGAATTAAAAGATGGTGATATTGCTGCTCGAGGAAATTTTTGTACGATTGATGAACAAGGAAAAGTAACCGATCGGCGTGCTGGCAGAATTTCAACTGATCTAAATCAACGGCTTTGTAAGTTGTTACAAGAAAAAATAAATATTCCCGGAGTGGAAGTCTTTGTTGAAACAGTAAAAGAACACCGGTTTTTACTCGTGTTGCGCGGAAAAAATCTATCTGGAGAACTACTTGATACTGATCCTCAGGAAACTGGGAAAAAACCGTTTCCAGCACGAACAAAAAATGAGAGAGTAAATCCTACTGCAAAAATAGTAGACAATTTTTTAAATCAAGCAAAACAAATTTTACATCATGAACATCCAGCTAACATGATTCTTCTTCGAGGGTTTTCACAAAAACCACAATGGCCAAGTATGAAAGAATGTTTTAAATTAAACAGTGCAGCAATAGCTGCTTATCCAATGTATCGAGGAGTTTCCAAACTGATTGGTATGGATATCCTTGAAACTGGTGAGACAATAGAAAGCGAGTTTGAAACCCTAAAGAACAACTGGGATAATTATGATTTCTTTTATGTTCACATCAAAAAAACTGATAGTTACGGAGAAGATGGAAATTTTGAAGCAAAAAAACAGGTGATTGAAGAAGTGGACCGTTTTATTCCAATGCTCAGAGAACTAGAACCCGATGTAATCATGGTTACTGGGGATCACTCTACACCATCAAAACTTGCGTTTCATAGCTGGCATCCAGTCCCAGTGATGATTTGGTCGGAAGATTGTAGATCTGATGAGGTAAATCATTTTAATGAAACATCCTGTGTTCATGGTGGATTAGGGCCTCGGTTCCCTGCTGAAGACCTACTTCCAATTGTGTTAGCAAATGCTAAACGATTGGAAAAATTTGGTGCATAACCGTGTTTGTAACCGTTTATCAAACTTAAAATTACAAATTTAAGAATGTAGCGATAACTATTGATTATCCATACAAGGTTAGATATTTTTCTGAGAGATACTTAGTATATTTTTCAGCGTTTAATCCTTCGCCGCAGGTTTGTTTGATGATTTCATCAGCAGTCATCACCCGGCCGTATTGATGAACATTTTTTCTTAACCAAGAAAGAATATTGTTAAATTCTCCGTTTTGTATCTCATTAATTGTTTCAAGTCGGTCTTTTTCCAACTCATTAAATAATTGTGCTGAATAAATGGATCCTATAGCATAGGTTGGGAAGTATCCAATCGCACCACCACTCCAGTGCATATCCTGAAGTATACCCTCTCTGTCGTTTGGTGGTGTTATTCCAAGTGAATCTTTCATTTTTTCATTCCATGCTTGTGGAAGTTCCGAAACATCCAGTTTTTCTTCCATGAGATCTGATTCTAATTCAAAACGAAGAATGACATGCAAGCAATAGGTGAGTTCATCTGCTTCCACTCTGATGAATGATGGTTTTACTGTGTTAACATGTCGATACCAGGTTTCAAAAGAACCTTTATCCAGTTGTGATCCTGCTTGTTTTTTAAATTCATCGTAATAAAATTTCCAAAATGGCTTGCTTCGAGCAATCATGTTCTCCCAAAAACGTGATTGGGATTCATGCAGGCCAAGTGATGGTGAATCTGCAATAGCAGTATCTTTGTATTTTCCTGTAGGCATGCCAAGTTCATACAGTGCATGTCCTGCTTCATGAACCGTTGAAAAAAAGGAAAACAAGGGGTTTTCTCTATCATAATTCGTAGTAATTCTCACATCATCGTTTCCAAGACTTGTAGTAAACGGATGCGTGGATTCATCAATGCGAGATGCATCACTTGGGAGATTCATCTGATTGAAAATATGATTGCAAATCTTTTGTTGAACGTTCTTTGGAAAATTTATTGAAAGATCTTGTTGATGTTCATAGGTATCTGAAGAAAGAACCTTATCAAGTATTGTTTTGAGTTTCTTTTTTAATAGAGTAAATTCTGTTCGTAATTTTTCTGTAGTCATTCCTTCTTCATAATCATCAAGAAGCGTATCATATCTTGGTCCTGGAAGATTAATGTATCCACAGTATTCTTTTTGTAAATCCACGATTTTTTCTAAATGTGGTTGAAAAACACTGAAATCACTTTTGTTTCGTGCTTGTTGCCATGCGGGATATGCCATGGTAGTTATTTTTGCGGATCGTTTCACAAAATCTTCAGGAACCTTTCTACTTTTTTCAACATCTATATATAATCTTCTAACTACATGTTGATCCTCAGTAGATAATTCTGAGAACACGGTTTCTTTTTTTAAATGAGTAATATGTTTCCAGAATTCATCAGATACCACTCTTCTATGGGCTAGGGAAGAGAGAAGAGATGTTTGTTCACCTCGTTCACTTGCTCCTTTTTGTGGCATATATGTCATTTGATCCCAGCCAAGAAGTGCTCCAATACCTCCAAGGACTGAAAGTTCCTTTTGTTGTCTGTATATA
>Ga0209925_1001575_pt1 | contig 11396 bp, 9 predicted proteins | sample SalPonR2_A_D1_MG_FD_185702 | JGI IMG/M metagenome (GOLD analysis project Ga0209925, IMG submission 185702) | Salt pond soil microbial communities from South San Francisco under conditions of wetland restoration - Salt Pond MetaG R2_A_D1_MG... ...
CAGGATCATCGAATCCCCTGCCCCGCCAGCCATGCTCTGGCTGATCGTGGCCAGATCCAGGGAGCCGGTGGCGCCGTAGATCAGGCTCATTCCGTAGAGCAGCATGCCCGAGGCCAGCGAACCGAGCACGAAGTACTTCATCGCCGCTTCCGAACCGAACTTCGAATCGCGATCGAGCGCGACAAGAGCATAGGTCGACAGCGCCAGCAGCTCCAGGCCCAGGTAGACCGTGATCATGTTGGAGGCCGAGATCATCACCATCACGCCGAGCAGGGCGAACAGGCTCAGGGTATAGAACTCGCCCTTGAATAGCCCGGCCTGACGCAACGAATGCTTGGCATAGACGAACACGCTGCCCAGGATGACGTAGCTGAAGACCTTCAGGACATCGCCGAAACGATCGCGGATGAAGGTATCGGAAAAAGCGTACGCCACCTCGCCTGCCGGCATCATCACGCGCAGCGTCAGGATGGCGGCAAAGACCAGCGTCAGCAGGGCCAGTAGATGGGTCAGCCCGCGCCGCTCGTCCGAAATGAACAGGTCTGCCAGCAGCACGACACAGGCCATCGACAGCACGAAGATCTCGGGAAGCGCCAGTTGTAGTTCAGCAATCGTCATGATTCAGATCCAATAAACAACTCAGCCGATCTTCGACTGAACGATGTGTTCGACGAGATTCTGGATCGACGCTTCCATCATCTCGATCAGCGGATAGGGCCAGACACCAACGCCCAGCACGAAGATCGCCAGGGAGACCATCATGATCCATTCGCGCGTCCCCATATCCTTGAGGGCGGCCACACCGTCATTGACGACTTCTCCGTAGAACACGCGCTTGACCAGCCACAGGCTGTAGGCCGCGCCCAGCAGCAGCGTGGTCGCCGCAATGAAGGCAAACCAGAAATTCGCGTGGAAGGCCGCCAGGATGACCATGAACTCACCGACGAATCCGGACGTGCCGGGCAGGCCCGAGTTGGCCATGAAGAACAGCACGGCGAACATCGCGAACCAGGGCATGGTGTTGGCCACGCCACCGTAGGACGAGATCTCGCGGCTGTGCATCCGGTCATAGAGCACACCGACGGCCAGAAACATCGCGCCGGAAATGAATCCATGGGAGATCATCTGGACCATGGCGCCGCTGATGCCAAGACCCGCGCCGGTCAGCTCGCCGGTATTGCGCAGAATGGCAAAGGTCAGGAACAACCCCAGGGTGACGAAACCCATGTGCGAGATCGAGCTGTAGGCGATCAGCTTCTTCATGTCGGACTGGGCCAGCGCGACGAAGCCGATATAGGTGATCGCGACCAGCGACAGACCGATCACCAGCCAGTCGAGCTCGGCCGAGGCATCCGGCACGATCGGCAGCGAGAAGCGAACCAGACCGTAGCCGCCGATCTTCAGCATCACGGCCGCCAGCACGACGGAGCCCCCGGTCGGGGCCTCGACGTGGGCGTCGGGCAGCCAGGTATGCACCGGCCACATCGGCACCTTGACGGCAAAGGCGATCAGGAAGGCCAGGAAGATCCAGATCTGGGCCTCCATAGGAATCGGCAGCTGGTGAAGATCGGCGATGGCGAAACTGCCACCCTGCAGATACATCCAGATCAGTGCGATCAGCATGAACACCGAGCCGAAGAAGGTGAACAGGAAGAACTTGATCGTTGCGTAAATGCGATTGGGACCGCCCCAGATGCCGATGATCAGGAACATCGGCACCAGCATGGCTTCGAAAAACACGTAGAAGAGCAAGGCATCCAGCGCGCCGAACATGCCGACCATCAGGCCCTGCAGCATCAGAAAGGAGGCCAGATACTGGTGCGGGCGATCAGAAATGGTCCAGCCGCCGATCACGACCAGCACGCCGATCAGGGTGGTCAGCAGGATCAGCGGTAGCGAAAGCCCGTCCACGCCCAGGTGATAGTGGATGTTGAAGGCCTGGATCCAGACCGTCTTCTCCTCGAACTGCATGGCTGCGGTGGTGACATCGAAGCCTGCGTAAAGGGCGACCGAAAGCAACAGGCAGACCACCGTGGTCAGCAGCGCGAAGGGACGAACCAGATCCGCAAAGCGCTCACCGAAGGCGATCAGCAGGCCACCGGCAATGACCGGAATCCAGACCAGCAGGCTCAACAGGGGCCAATCAAACATGAATCAAATCCCCTTATCGAAGCAGCGCAAAGGACGCGAGCAGGGCCACCAGGCCGATGATCATCGCGAACGCGTAGTGAAACAGGAACCCCGACTGGGTCCGGCGCAGCAGGCCGGAGGCAAACCCGATCACCCGGGCCGAGCCGTTGACGATCAGGCCGTCGATCAGGAAACGGTCACCGCCCCGGGACAGGCCCGAGGCCAGCTTCAGGCCACCGCCGGCGAAGACCTTCTGATAGAGCTCATCGAAGCCGTACTTCCTGTCCAGAACGAACCAGACCAGGTGTGCACGCTGCTTGATGGTCGCTGCCAGGCCTGGATTGAACAGATAGATGTAGGTCGCCACAGCAACCCCGGCCATGGCCAGGCCGAAGACCGGCGTCACGAATCCGTGCAGACCAAAGGCGAAGGCACCATGGAATTTTTCACCCAGCTGAGCCACGACGTCATGCGCTTCGCGCACGTAGATGGCATCCGACAGCGCACCGCCGAACAGCAGCGGCTCGACGGTGAAATAACCTATGAATACCGACGGGATAGCCAGCAGGATGAGCGGAATGGTGACCACCCAGGATGATTCATGCGCGTGGCTGGCGGTCTCGGCATCCATCCGGGTTGGTCCGTGGAAGACCAGATAGAGCATGCGGAAGGAGTACAGCGCGGTGATGAACACGCCGGCATAAACCGCGAAGACGGCAAAGCCGACGCCAGGCCGGTCGGCGAGCTTGACCGCCTCGATGATCATGTCCTTGGAGTAGAAGCCTGAAAAGAACGGGAAACCTATCAGGGCCAGGGTGCCCAGCCAGGCGGTGGCAGCGGTGATCGGCATGTACTTGCGCAAGCCACCCATTTCACCCATGTTCTGCTTGTGGTGCAGCGCGATGATGACCGAACCGGCACCCAGGAACAGCAAGGCCTTGAAGAAGGCATGGGTCATCAGGTGGAAGATCGCGACAGAGTATGCAGATGCGCCGAGGGCGACGGTCATATAGCCGAGCTGCGAGAGCGTTGAATAGGCCACGACGCGCTTGATGTCGTTCTGGACGATGCCGACCAGACCCATGAACAGCGCCGTGATCGCACCGAGCGTCAGGATGAAACTCAGCGCAGTCACCGACATTTCGAACATCGGCGACAGGCGAGCGACCATGAAGATACCTGCCGTCACCATGGTGGCAGCGTGGATCAGGGCCGAAATCGGGGTCGGGCCCTCCATTGAATCCGGTAGCCAGACATGCAGGGGCACCTGCGCCGACTTGCCCATGGCACCGATGAACAGACAGATGCAGATCACCGTCATGACCTGCCACTCGGTCTGGCCGAACAGGTTGATGGTCATGCCCTCGACGGCAGGGGCCGCGGCAAAGGCCTCGGCATAGTCGAGCGTACCCATGTAGAACACCACGCCGGCAATGCCGAGAAGAAAGCCGAAGTCACCCACACGGTTGACCAGGAAGGCCTTGAGATTGGCCTTGACCGCCGAATCCTTCTTGAAATAGAAGCCGATCAGCAGGTAGGACACCACGCCGACCGCCTCCCAGCCGAAAAACAGCTGCATGAAGTTGTTGGCCATCACCAGCATCAGCATTGCGAAGGTGAACAGATTGATGTAGGCGAAGAAGCGCTGATAGCCCGGGTCATCGTGCATGTAGCCGATGGTGTAGACATGAACCATGAACGAGACGAAGGTGACGACCACCATCATCAGCGCGGTCAGGCTGTCGACCAGAAAGCCGATCTCGAAGACCAGCCCATCGGTCACCGCCCAGGTGTAGACCGAATAGTTGAGTACCGGCAGATCGTTGAAGAAGACCTCCCAGGCCACATAGGTCGACAGCAGGAAAGAACCGGCCACGGCCAGGATCGTGACCCAGTGCGCGCCGGCCCTACCGACCTGATGGCGGAGCAGTCCGGCAATCAGGCAGCCGATGAGCGGCAGCAGCGGAATCAGCAGGAGGATGGTTTCGATCGTCATAACATTCGACACGTCAATTAACCCTTCAGATCCGCGAGCTCTTCGACGCTGATGGTGCGGCGATTACGGAACAGCACGACCAGGATGGCCAGGCCGATGGCGGCTTCGGCCGCAGCCACGGTCAGGATGAAGAACACGAAGACCTGACCGTCGATATGGTCGAGAAAATGCGAAAAGGCCACGAAGTTCATATTGACTGCCAGCAGCATCAACTCGATGCACATCAACAGGATCAATACGTTCTTGCGGTTGAGGAAGATCCCGGCCACGCTGATGCAGAAAAGCAAAGCGCCCAGGCTGAGGAAATGGGCCAGTGTCAGCATCTCAGGCCTCCTCCCCTTCGGAATTCATTTTCACCAGACGCACGCGCTCGGAACGCTTGATGCGCACCTGCTGGCTCGGATCCTGGTATTTGGTTTCCGGTCGACGACGGTGGGTCAGCGCGATCGCGGCGATGATCGCCACCAGCAGAATGACCGCAGCAATCTCGAAGGCATAGAGATAGGAGGTGTAGAGCACTTCACCGACCGCTGCGGTATGACTGTAGCCCTGTGGCTTGGCCATCGGCAGTACCTGGGTCTCCATGCCGCGCGTCCAGATCACCATGAACAGCTGCGCCGCCATGCCCAGGGCGACCAGCAGGCCGACCGGCAGATAGCGGGTAAAGCCCTCCTTGACCGGATTGACATTGATATCCAGCATCATCACGACGAACAGGAACAGCACCATGACCGCTCCGACGTAGACCAGCACCAGCACGATGGCCAGAAACTCCGCCTGCATCAGCATCCAGATGCAGGCCGCAGAAAAGAACGACAGCACCAGGAACAGCACGGCATAGATCGGATTGCCAACCGTGACAACGCTGAGCGCCGATCCGATCAGTACCCCACCGAACAGGTAGAAGGCTATTTCAACAATGGGCATGCCTGACTCTCTAATCCTTTTTCTGGGATCCGGACCCGAACCAGCCTGCGGTCATGAAGCAATCGCTTCGACCCGCCAGCTCCCGAACTTCTCCCAACTAAACCAACTAAACCAACTAAACCAACTAAACCAACCTTATCGATACGCCGCGTCCTGCTGCCGGGCCGCAGCGATGCGCTCCTCGTATCGATCGCCAATGGCCAGCAGCTGCTGCTTGTCGACGATGTTCTCTCCACGATTCTCGAAGTGGTACTCACTGATATCGGTCTCGACGATCGAATCGACCGGGCAGGATTCTTCGCAGAAGCCGCAGTAGATGCACTTGAACAGATCGATGTCGTAGCGCGTCGTGCGACGCGTGCCATCGTCGCGCTGATGCGAATCGATGGTAATCGCCAGGGCCGGGCAGACCGCCTCGCACAGCTTGCAGGCAATGCAGCGCTCCTCACCGTTGGGATAGCGTCTGAGCGCATGCAGGCCGCGGAAGCGCGCCGACTTCGGGCTCTTTTCTTCCGGATAGTTCAGCGTCTCCTTCGGAGCGCGCCAGTAGCGGAAAGTGAGATTGAGCCCCTGCAGCAGCTCGAGCAGCATCAGGGATTTCAGATAACGACTTACAGCCTGCATGACATCAACCTCCGTACCAGCCCATCACGCGGAACAGCCCGGCCACCATGATCCAGACGATGGTGATCGGGATGAAGACCTTCCAGCCCAGACGCATGATCTGGTCATAGCGATAGCGGGGGAAGGTCGCGCGGAACCAGAGATAACAAAAACAGAAAAAGACCGTCTTGAGCAGGAACCAGTGCACGCCACCCTCACCCAGAAGGGTATCGCCCAGCACCGGTATGCCCTGAAAGGGGCTGAGCCAGCCGCCCATGAACAGGATCGCGCACAGCGCGGAAATCAGAATCATGTTGGCGTATTCGGCGAGAAAGAAGACCGCAAACGCCGAGCCGGAATACTCGGTGTGGAAACCGGCCACGATTTCCGATTCCCCTTCGGCCACATCGAACGGCGCGCGGTTGGTCTCGGCCACACCCGAAATGAAATAGATCACGAACAACGGGAACAGCGGGAGCCAGAACCAACTCAACACACTGCCGCTCTGCTGTTCCACGATGCCGGTCATATTGAGCGTACCGGACAGGACAATCACACCGACCAGAGCAAAACCCATGGCGATTTCATAGCTGACGGTCTGGGCCGCGGAGCGCAGGCCCCCGAGCAGGGCATACTTCGAATTGGAGGCCCAGCCGCCGATCAGGATGCCGTAGACCCCCATCGAGGTCATCGCCAGCACGAACAGCAGACCGGCATCGATATCGGCCAGCACCAGCCAGTCGTCGAAGGGCACGACCGCCCAGGCCGCCAGCGCCGGGGCCAGCGCCAGGATCGGTGCCAACAGAAACAGAAACCGGCTGGCATTGGTCGGGATGATGATTTCCTTGAACAGCATCTTGGCCACATCGGCAAAGGGCTGGAGAAGTCCCAGCGGCCCGATCTGATTCGGGCCTCGCCGAGACTGCATATGCCCGATCACCTTGCGCTCGAAATAGGTGAAATAGGCCACGCTGACGGTCACCGGAATGACAATGGCCAGGATCTTGACCACAGTCCAGAGCAGGGTGATCAGCTGATCGATCATTCTGAAGTCTCCAGCGACACCGGACCCATGCTCGGCCCGAGGGAACTGAACTCCGCAACGGCAGACGGCAGCCAGACGGTACTGGGCGCAATCCGATCATCGATGCACCATTCGACATCCAGGCTTTGATCGCCTTGGCGAACCTTGATACCCGAGGCCGTGTCCAGACCGAGACGCTCGGCAGTAGCTGGATGGACGCGAAGTTTGCGGTCCCGGGCGTGATCGCTGGCCTGAAGCGAGGGTGAGCGACGCACCAGGGAGTCCGTGGCGTAGATGCCGACATCGCCCTGGCGCCACAGCACCGACTCGGTCGCAGCGTCCGGCGCGCCGGCCAGGGCCGGGCCGGACCTGACCGCGTCGCCGGCATCGATTGCCGCCCGAACCGGGGCCAGATCGACGAAATCGAATTGACCAAGTCCGAGAGTCTCACCCAGGCGACGCAGGATCTTCCAGCCGGCGCGGGCCTGGCCGGGCGGCTTGACTGCAGCCTCGAACGTCTGAGTGACGCCATCGAGATTGAGGTAGCTTCCGTTGGACTCCGGCACCGGCGCCAGCGGCAGGAGCACATCGGCCAGTTCAGCCAGGTCATCGGTGACAAAGGCCGTTGCCGCCACCACCGATCGGGCTGCCGCAAGCGCTGAGCGCGCCCGCACGGGGTCGGCCAGATCCAGGCCTGGCTCGACATCCCAGAGCAGATAGCCCTGGCGGGGCTGCTCGAACATCGTACGGGCATTCAAACCGTCGCGGCCCGGGACGGCACCTGCCGCCCAGGCGCCCTGGCTGTTGGCCGCACCCGGCAGCACGCACAGCGCGCAGTCGAGGGTATCGGCCAGCAGGCCGGCCAGCTCGCGCAACCAGGCGCCATCGACGTGTGCAAGCGCCACATCACCGAGCACGATCGCGGCCTGATCGGCCTCAGCCAGCGTCTGACAGAGATCACGCGCGGACTCATCGACATCGCGCGCTGCAAGGTATTCACCCAGCTCGCCCTCGGGCAGCGGCTTTCCGGTCTGCTCGAATGCCGCATGAAGGACGCGCGCCAGCGTATCGACCATGGCCTGGGGCGGCACGATCAGACGCTCGGTCAGATCGAAATGGAAGTCATAGGCGACAGGGTTCAGGTCCATAACCTTCGCGCCCTGCAGGCGCCAGGCGGTGCGGACGCGGTGTCCCAGGATCGGCTGGTCATGGCGGATGTTGCTGCCGATCAGAAAGATCGCGTCGCGGGTGGCCAAATCCCGACCGGGGATGTCCATCCGGGCCCGTCCGGCCTGCGGATGGCGGAAATCGTTCAGGCGCGTGCGATGATCGACATGCTCGCTGCCCAGCCCGCGGATCATGGCCTGGACCAGATAATGCTCTTCGGTGGTCGCACGCGGCGAGATCAACGCGGCCAGTTCGGCAGCACCGTGGGTCTCGACCGTACCCTTCAGCGCCCGGCCAGCGGCCTTGAACGCGTCATCCCAGCTGGCCTCCTGCCAGCTCCCGTTGACCTTGATACGCGGTTCGGCCAGACGCTCGTCGGACTGCAGGCCGAAATGGCTGTAACGGTCGCGGTCGGACAGCCAGCACTCGTTGATCGCCTCGTTATCGCGCGGAACCGAGCGCATGATCTGCTTGCCGCGCACGTGATAGAACAGGTTCGAGCCGACGCAGTCATGGCCGGCCACAGCGGGACGGGCGCGCATTTCCCAGGGCCGCGCCGAGAACCGGAACGGCTTGTTAGTCAGGGCGCCAACGGGACACAGATCGATGATGTTGCCCGACAGTTCGGAGTTGATATTGCGCTCGACAAAGGTCGAAATCTCGGTCTTCTCGCCGCGTCCGATGCCGCCCAGCTCGGCGGTACCGGCGATCTCCTCGAGAAAGCGCACACAGCGCGTGCAGTGGATGCAGCGCGTCATGTCGGTGGCCACCAGGGGCCCCAGGTTCTTGTCCTTGACCACGCGCTTGCGCTCGGTGAAGCGCGAGACTGACCGGCCGTAGCCCATGGCCAGATCCTGCAGCTCGCATTCGCCGCCCTGATCGCAGATCGGACAGTCCAGCGGATGGTTGATCAGCAGGAATTCCATCACGCCGCGCTGGGCGTCGACTGCCCGGCGTGACTCGGTGAACACCTTCATCCCCTCGGCCACGGGTGTAGCGCAGGCCGGCAGCGGCTTGGGCGCCTTCTCGACATCGACCAGACACATCCGGCAGTTGGCCGCGATCGAGAGTTTCGAGTGGTAGCAAAAACGCGGGATATCGATGCCGATTCGATCGGCAGCCTCGATGATCATCGAACCCTTGCGGGCCTGGACCTCGCGTCCGTCGATCTCCAGCGTTACCTGATCGGTTTGCGGTTTCTCTACAGTCGCCATATCAGCTCATCAAATGCTTGGGTTCACCCGTCGATGCGGGTTCGATGTCACGCCGCAGCGCCCAGTTTCTCGGACACGATCGAGCGGCCGTGCTCGACGAAATACTCGAACTCGTGGCGGAAGTGGCGCAGGAAACCCTGCACCGGCCAGGCCGCCGCCTCACCAAAGGCACAGATCGTGTGCCCCTCGATCTGACCGGCGGCTGATTCGAGCAGATCGATATCTTCCATCCGGCCCTTGCCGGCCTCGATGCGCTGGAGCACGCGATACATCCAGCCCGTACCCTCGCGGCAGGGCGTGCACTGGCCGCAGGACTCGGCGTAGTAGAACCGGGCGATGCGCCGGCAGGCCGCGACCATGCAGGTCGTCTCGTCCATCACGATCACCGCACCCGAGCCAAGGCCCGAACCGGCCTTCTGCAGGGCGTCATAGTCCATGGTGATGTCCATCATCACCCCGGCCGGCAGGACCGGCATGGAGGATCCGCCAGGAATCACTGCCTTGAGCTCCTGGCCGTTGCGCATGCCGCCGGCCATCTCCAGGAGCTCGGCAAACGGGGTACCGAGCGGAATTTCGAAATTACCCGGCCTGGCCACGTGTCCCGAGACCGAAAACACCTTCGGTCCGCCGTTGTTCGGTTTGCCCAGCTCGAGGAACCAGTCGGCGCCATTGCGCATGATCGCCGGCACCGAAGCCAGGGTTTCGGTGTTGTTGATTGTGGTCGGCTTGCCGTAGATGCCGAAGTTGGCCGGAAACGGCGGCTTGAAGCGCGGCTGGCCCTTCTTGCCTTCCAGCGACTCCATCAGCGCGGTTTCCTCACCGCAGATGTAGGCCCCGGCACCGAGCACGTTGTAGATGTTGATATCAATCCCCGAGCCCATCACGTCCTTGCCCAGGAAGCCGGCCTCACAGGCCTCTTTCAGGGCCTGCTCGATACGCTCGAAGGGCTCGTGGTGGAATTCTCCGCGCAGATAGTTGTAGGCCACGGTCGCGCCCATGCTGTAGGCACCGATCGCCATGCCCTCGAGGACGGCATGCGGGTTGAAGCGCAGGATATCGCGGTCGTGGCAGGTGCCCGGCTCGGACTCATCCGAGTTGCACAGCAGGTATTTCTGCCCAGGTGCCGAACGCGGCATGAACGACCACTTCAGGCCAGTTGGAAAGCCGGCACCGCCGCGACCACGCAGGGAGGATTTCTTGACCGTCTCGATGATCTCTTCGCGCGGCGTCTTCTCACGCACGATCCTTTCCCAGGCCTGCCAGCCACCGTGCCTGCGATAGGCGTCCAGCGACCAGCACTGGTCTTCATCGAGATGGGTAAATACGACGTTGTGTTCAGCCATGATCAGTCCTCTGCTGTACTCCCGTCACTCCAGTGAGTCCAGGATTTCGTCGATCTTTTCCGGGGTCAGATTCTCGTGGTAGTGACCATCCACGATCATCATCGGCGCGCCGGTGCAGGCCGCCACGCACTCCTCTTCGATCTTCAGGAAGATCCGCCCGTCTTCGGTACTCTGCCCCATCCTGATGCCGAGCTTTTCCTCGACATGCCTGACCACATCGTCGGCGCCGCAGAGCATGCAGGAGATATTGGTACAGATCGAGATCGAATGCCGCCCGACCTTCTCGGTCTCCAGCATCGAGTAGAAGCTGGCGACCTCATAGACCCAGACCGGGGGCACGTCGAGATAGTCGGCCACGGCGTCCATCAACTCCGGCTTCAGCCAGCCCTGGTTCTGCACCTGGGCGGCATACAGCGCCTGAATGATGGCAGAGCGCCGGCCTTCCAGGCCCGGTGGAAACTTGGTCAGCCAGTGATCGATGGTGGCACGCGTCTGCTCGCTGAGGAGCTCGGACTTGCCTTCAACGATGTCATCGGTGGCCTGAATACTCATCGGTCGATTTCTCCGAATACGATGTCCTGGGTGGCGATCAGCGCAGGGATATCGGCCAGCATATGGCCCTTGGCCATTTCATGCATGGACGACAGATGGGCGAAACCGGGGGCGCGCAGGTGCGCACGGAAGGGCTTGTTGGCGCCGTCCGAGACCAGATAGCAGCCGAACTCGCCCTTGGGGGCCTCGACGGCCGCATAGGTCTCGCCCTCGGGCACGCAGTAGCCCTCGGTAAACAGTTTGAAGTGATGGATCAGCGCTTCCATGTCGTCTTTCATCTCCGCTCGCGTCGGCGGGATGACCTTGAAATTTCGCAGCATCACCGGCCCTTCGTTTTCGCGCAGCCAGGCAATGCACTGTTGGACGATGCGCGCGGACTGTCGCATCTCCTCGATCCGGACCAGGTAGCGGTCGTAGCAGTCGCCGTTGACGCCGATCGG
>Ga0209925_1001577_pt1 | contig 11387 bp, 24 predicted proteins | sample SalPonR2_A_D1_MG_FD_185702 | JGI IMG/M metagenome (GOLD analysis project Ga0209925, IMG submission 185702) | Salt pond soil microbial communities from South San Francisco under conditions of wetland restoration - Salt Pond MetaG R2_A_D1_MG... ...
TGGCAGGCTATTGACACAAAACAGCAGTGATGGGGAGTTGCAGTATAATGATAACTTGAGTTATGATGGAGATAGACTACAAATAGTAGGTTCTAATTCTAATATTGTAGCATTAAATAATAGTGATGATACAAGCAATTCTTATATTCAAGCGACTTATAGTAGTTCGAGTTATGCAAATAAACTTATAGCTATGGGGGTTTATGGGAAGTTGGCAACTGGAACTATATTTGGAATAAACAAAGCACATAGAAGTTTTATACGCTCATACTCAGATATATTAATTGGAACTTTACTAGATGATGATTTAATTTTATGCACAAACAACACAAAACAAATGACTATCAAAAGTGGTGGTGCTGTAGAAATGCACAATCTGTCAAGTGGAGATGGCAATATTGTAGTAAGGGATAGCACAGGGGAATTGAAGGATAGTGGTGGCTTTACCATTGACAATGGGGAACCAATCAGGAAAATTACACCAATTTGGGCTCATTCTTTTGATAATAAGACGGCAAGAATGACACAAAATGCAAACGAGTATACCGAGCCGGGACAAAGTGAAGGATTGAGTTTTATTGGGATTAGGAATGGGAATGACCTTATTTTGGAGGGTGTAGCTAATTTGACGGTGTATAATAAAACAGGGAGTGATACTACCCTTCCGAGAGGAAGTGTAGTATATTTCAGTAATCAAGAATATTCTGCGGGAGAGGTTAGTGATTTAACGGGAACTCCCAATATATCAATCAAAGGATGTTATATTGGCTATATTGAAGAAGGAACTGATACTGTTTCTAATTTAGACAAAACAACAGCAAAAGTAAGAATAGATAAGCAAATTTGGAAAACATAATAAATGGGGGTAAATATGACACCGATTGACAATGAGGATAGGCTCAGGAATTTAGAGCACAAGTGTGCAGAAAGGGGTGCGGTTTTGGAAAACTTAATAAGTCAGGAGCAGAATTTGTGGGGCGCAATTAACGAATTGAGAGAAGCTATTAAAGAATTACGAAATATAATAAACTCAGCTATGGTAAAAATAGGGTTTATTTTTGGCGGGGCAGTTGTAGCCTCAAATCTTGTCGGGTGGCTTATCTTAATGGGGGATTGACATATGCTAAGAGAAGATTTCGCTATATATAATATACAATACTTTACACCAAGTGAAATTGAAAATACTGGTGCAGAATTAAAAAATATTGATACAGAGCTTATAGTAAAGCTGGATCACTTACGCAATAAAATAAACAAGCCTTTTATACTTATAAAAAACGGGTTGACAACCGGGAAGCACACATCTAAAGAACACTATAATGGGAAAGCGGTTGACTTTTTGCCAAAATACATTAAAAGCCCAGCAAAAGCGAAGACTTTTGTTTACAAGTCTTTAGAAACAGGTTTTAGAGGGATAGGTTTATATTATAACAACAGCTATAAAAACTATCACTTTCACCTTGACTTGGGAAAGATAAGGTTTTGGAAGGCGACAAAAAATAAAACCGGAGAGCCTTGGGATTACAACACCCTATTTAATCTTTAGTTGATGACTTCTCAGTGGTTTTAATTTGCTCTTGTAAAGCTATATTAGCCTGTTCAAGCTGATTGATATAGTTAAGCATATCATTAACCGCTTGATAGATATTGCCGCTTAAAAGCGTCTTTGTGGGTATATCGTTTTCCATTTAGTAAACTCCTTTTCCTATTTGTAAATTACTGATACTATAATATAATATAATAAATATCTATTGTCAACATAATACTTGACAATTACTATTTTTTATGTTATATTATAGATAGCATACAAACTCTCTCTCTTGACCTCCTATGTGTAACCCTCCTGCCTCAAGGGCAGGGGGGTTTTTTATATGCGTATATATGCGTACGTATATAATGTATAGAGAGATAAAAGGGTAAAAAAGGAAAAAAAGGAAAAAAAAGGTTGACATTACCCCTAAAAAGTGGTATATTAGTAGTAAGAGATGAGAGTAAACCGCCCGGCCGCCGGACAAGCGGCCGGGCAATAACATGGGAGGATATAATGGAAGTGATTTTAGGATTAACAAAAAAGCAGGCGCGTGACCTTTTCGAAAGGATGTGGGAGGAAAACTCCTTTCACTACTCTCATCAGCCGTATCACGATAACGGCCTTCAGATCGAAGGCCAGTATATAAAAGCCCCCTTCGCAGAATGCGGATGGGGGCCTCTACCGGAGTGCCCTGAGAGCACCCCGTCCAACTTCGGTTGGACGCGGTCCAGCGGGAACACCCTGACTGTGGTGAATGTCGATGGGCAGTGGTTTGCCTGTTACTATGGCCGTCGGCACGGTCTGATATTCATTAATGAGCTGGAAGGGCACGAAGCCCTGCCAGTGATCGAGATGAACTCTAAATCATCAGAGCCCTGGCATAAAGCCGGGGTTGTTCCCGATAAGTAATATTTTTTTTTCAACCGCCCGGCCACTACTCCAGCGGCCGGGCAAAACATAGGAGGAATAATGAACTTAACAGAAATTTATAAAAAAGCACTGAGGGTAGAGACAGGGCTGGTGGTACTGGAGGAGGGTATCTCGCCTATAGAGAGGTACCCGGACGGCACTCCCCGTGAGGAGGGAAGTGAGTTAGTGGAAGTGCTTGCCCACCTGGAAGAGGTGGTCGAGCTTAGAGATGCTTTAGACCGCATCCCCAAAGAAAAGCTGCGGGCAGAGATCCTGCCCGTATTAGACAAGAGAAGCCATATTATCCTTGAATGGATGATATGGCAGAAGTTCGGCGGGCTGTTAGAGCTCGCTGAACTTTTAGAGGCGGCATACAAGATAGGGATCAACCCCTTGCCGTCTCTAAGGAAGCACTTCCCGGGCATAGATGTCCGGTATGCTTCCGACGGAAGCGGCTGGGAAGCCGTTAAAAAGACTGTTACGCGTCTGATCGTGTGGCAGCTTGAGGATGAGGGCAGCGTTCGGCTGGAGATCGTTCCAGCCGAAGAATAGTACCAAAAGTTTTTATCGGTCTGTAGCGGGCTGACCTAAAACGTTACCGCCGGGTGAATCCCGTAATAGCTCTAATTTGAGTTGTTGCGGGATTTTTTTTTGTTTTTTCACCGCCCGGCCGCCGCCGGATAAGCGGCCGGGTAAAACATGGGAGGATATAATGAAGCTAAGGGAATTAAAAGATTTTCTTGTTAAGTATGATTTGCACTTGACAAGGAGAGAGATAGAGGAAAAGGGAGACACTAAAATCCAAAAGGTTTTCGTCTCCCTTATAAATAACCGTCTCCCTGAAGCAAGAGCTTATCTTGACAACGGGGAAAATGTAACTTTTTTGCCATTTTAAAACAATCAGAAGGAGGAATGATGAAACTTCTAACTGCAACAGAAGCGAGTAGAATAATTGGCCGTTGTGCCAAGACGGTGCAGCGGTGGATGCGCTTGGGATACCTACCCGTCAAGAAAGTGAGAGGTAGGAATTACATCTCGGAAGAAGCACTTTACAAGTGGCTGGAGGAGGGGGATAATGAAAAGAAGCTTTAAATGCCCTATACTGCACTTTACTCTACAAATCAATCATACAAGTGTAGTAGAAATTTCAAAAAAACTTGAGATTGATAAGGATGAGTTTACTTGTGATACTTGTATTATTGAGGGAGAAGGGCAATTAATCTTATGGATCAGTAACTCCTTGACAATACAGGAGTTTATGGAGTGTTACTTAACACACGAGTTGAACCATATATATAACATTGTCTTTAAAGAAAAGGGTATTAAGATAGACTATGAGAACGACGAGCTTGAAAGCTATTACAAGCAGTTTGTATATAGTAAGGTTTTGAATATTTTAAAGGAAATGGGCAAAATAGGAGGCTAAAATGAAAACTGTTAACATTAAAGGGAAAGAGTATGTTGAGGTAAATGAACGCCTTAAATATTTTCGGCAGGAGTATCCGTGGTACTCTCTCCGGTCTGAGTGGTTGCAGTTGGGAGAGACTTGCGTTTGTAAAGCAGTAATCTTGACAGATGATAATAGGATAGTGGCTGAGGGCACAGCTTCAGAAACAGAGGGAAGTAGTTATATAAACAATACATCCCACTATGAAAACTGTGAGACATCCGCATGGGGGCGAGCCTTGGCTAATTTTGGGATAGGGATTGATGCTTCTGTGGCATCCGCACAGGAGGTTGTTCAAGCGCAACAGCAACAGCAACAACCACAAAAACAGCAGAATCCTATTACATTGCCGGATGAATTAATAGAGTTGACGGAACGGGCAGGTGTTCCTGTGCCGGATACAACCAAGGTATTTAAGGCGAAGGGTCTTGAATACACTCGTGAAAAACTTAATGAAAGGATTAATAATGGATCTTAAAAAAATGAAAGACGAGTATTACCTTTATTTTACAAGAGAAGCCGCTATTCAGGCTGTAGAGGAAGATGGTCTTGCTTTGAGATTTGTCAAGAATCAAACTGATGAAATATGCAGGTTGGCTGTACAGCAAAATGGTACTGCTTTGCAATATGTAAAGAATCAAACTGATGAAATATGTAAGTTGGCTGTACAGGAAGATGGTCTTGCTTTGAGATTTGTCAAGAATCAAACTGATGAAATATGCAGGTTGGCTGTACAGCAAAATGGTTTTGCTTTGAGATTTGTCAAGAATCAAACTGATGAAATATGCAGGTTGGCTGTACAGAAAGATGGTCTTGCTTTGCAATATGTCAAGGAACAAACTGATGAAATATGCAGGTTGGCTGTACAGAAAGATGGTCTTGCTTTGAGATTTGTCAAGAATCAAACTGATGGAATATGTAAGTTGGCTGTACAGAAAGATGGTTTTGTTGCCTTGCAGTATGTTAATGAAGATGTATTAATCGACACAGAAGAGATGACCTTAGAAGAGGTTTGTAAAGAGTTGGGTAGAGATATTAAAATAATTAAAGGAGATGAATGATGGATCTTAAAAAAAAGAAAAACGAGTATTACCGTTATTTTACAAGAGAAGCCGCTATTCAGGCTGTACAGCAAAATGGTTTTGCTTTGAGATTTGTCAAGAATCAAACTGATGAAATATGTAGGTTGGCTGTACAGGAAGATGGTATTGCTTTGCAATTTGTAAAGAATCAAATTAATGAAATATGTAAGTTGGCTGTACAGCAAAATTGTCTTGCTTTGCAGTATGTTAATGAAGATGTATTGCAAGAAACAGAAGAGCTGACCTTAGAAGAAGTTTGTGAAGAGCTGGGCAGAGATATTAAAATAATTAAAGGAGATGAATGATGATTAACAAAGTGATACTAATTGGTAATCTTGGCAAAGATCCGGAAAGTTTTGCAGAGGGCAGACTTGTGAAATTCTCTTTAGCAACAACAGAGAAATACAAGAACAAAGACGGTGAAAAGCAGAAAAAAACTGAATGGCACTCTGTAAAGTGTACAGGGAACACGGCAGTGAATGTTATGAAGTTTCTTTCTAAGGGCAGTAAGGTTTTTGTCGAAGGGAAAATAGAATACTCGTCCTATGAAAAGGATGGCGTAAAGAAATACAGTACAGATATATTTGCTGAAAAGGTTAAATTTCTTGACGGAAAGAAAAAAGATCAGATGCGGCGGTCTGATGATGAAACAAATGATGATCTGCCGTTTTAGTGAATTTGATTAAGTATTGACAAATAGCAAACAATGAACTATCTTAATATAGTCGGGTGTGGAAAGCCCGGCTTTACAAAGTAAAACAAGGAATAAAAATGAAAAATTATGTAATTGACCGTAGAGAAATAAGTATTAGGGTTGCCTTGTTTCCCCTGATGCCGTCCAATCTTTACGGTCATTTTTTTATGGGGTTATTATGAAAATGAAAAATCCGAGAGAGTGGCTACATCCTAAATGTTTTGAAAAAATTAACGGCAAAGGTATTGACCGCTTGCCATTAACCGCTAAGTCGCTATATTACCATTTAAAAGATGCCTCTATTGACAATGTGATTAGTGAAGGGGATGTTGATAATATAGTTGAGAAAAACAATATGCCCAAAAGGCTTGTTGCTATGCTTATATATGAGGATTATCTTGACGTTGATGCGGACATGTTTACAATCCGGGAGGATGATGATGAGTAAAGAGAAGCCTTCGTATTATTCAGTGCTTCCGGCTAATGTTAGATATAATAAAAACTTGAAAGCTAATGAGAAATTATTATACTCTGAAATAACCGCGCTTTGTCAGAGTTCTGGATGCTGCTTTGCAAGCAATAATTATTTTGCTGATCTTTACGGTGTGACAACTGTTAGCATTAGCAAGTGGATAAATAATCTTATAAAAGAAGGTTATATAAAAAGGTGTTATAAATATCGAGAAGGAACAAAAGAAATAGAAAATAGGTACTTAACTTTAGTTAATGAGGTATTAAACAAAAGTTTAACACCCCCACAAAGAAAAGTTAATGGGGGTATTAAAGAAAAGTTTAAAGGTAATACTACAAGAGTTAATACTACAAGAGTTAATAAAGAAAAAAATAATAAAAAAAAGAAATTTGGATATTACCAAAATGTTTTGCTATCCGAAGAGCAGTACCAAAAACTCCAAGAAAAATACCCGGAAAGCTATAAGGCAAAAATCAAGAAGTTGGATGAAGGCATTGAGCTGAAAGGATACAAGTATAAAAACCACCTTTTAGCAATTTTAAAGTGGAGCGAAAAGGAGGAGAAAGATAATGGAAGAAGTCAATCAGATAATCGGCAGGTTGAGTCAGAGCACAGCAGAAGAATGCGAGAAAAATATGGGGATATGTAAATACTGTGGTGCAGAAACAGAGCATAACCAAAATTTTTGTTCTGTAAAGCATCAAAAATATTACAGTAGAACGACTAATATGCAAAAATATCTTAAATCTTGTGGTTGTCCTGAAAGATATTTAAAGGCATCATTTAAGGCTTACAAGGGTAAAGCGGACTTATCACCCGTAAAGCGTATTACTTCTGGCATTTGCTACCTTCACGGAGGCACAGGAGCGGGTAAGACATATATAGCCGTTGCATATCTTGCTTATATGTCAGATAAGACTCTTTTAAAGGGTCGTTTTATCAATTCGACACGTCTTTTTATTGAGTTGCGTCAGTCAATTTCCCGGGGTGATGAAGAGGTAAAACTTAAGGAGTTTACAAGTAATAATATTCTTGTTATTGACGATATAGGAACGGAGAAGCTATCTGATTATACTTTGCAAAGTTGGTATTATATAATCAATGAGCGGTATAATAACTTGTTGCCGACAATGCTTACAAGCAATTTAAGTTTGCGTATTTTAGCGGAAACCTATGGAAGCATAGGTGATCGTATAGCTTCCCGGATCAGCTCTGGTCTTGTTGTTAATATTGGTGATTATGATTACAGAAAAGTCAAGTAATTTTAAAAAAAGTATTGACTTATAATTTTTTTTTATTATATTTACAGATAGGAGGTTGACAGTATGAAAGAGATATTAAACGAAAATGTTGAAAAGCATCTTAAAGAATACAAGAGAGAAATTCCTGTATTCTTAAAAAAAATAGATGTTATAGCAATTGGCGAAGCCTATAACGAATTTGTTAAATCTACTAACGAGTATGGTGATATAAAAAGTTTTATTGGTTTTGATGCAGGTTTCCGGGCAGCATTAAAATATATGGAAGAAAAATTACGTCAGGCTGATACTGCTAACAAAGAAATAAACACAACAAATAAAGGAGGTTGACAAAATGATTATACACGGATATTCAGAAGAAGAATTAAAAAAAATACCTGACAATAGTGTGGATTTGATTGTAACATCACCGCCTTATTCAGATAGAAGAAAAAATACCTATGGTGGTATTTCAGAGGACAAATATGTGGAATGGTTTAAACCTGTCGCTATTGAAGTAAAACGAGTGTTGAAACCAACAGGAAGTTTCTTTTTGAATATAAAACCACACACCAATAAAGGAGAAAGAAGTTTATATGTTTTTGAATTAGTGATAATGCTTAAAAAAGAACTTGGGTTTTTATTTGTGGAAGAATATTGTTGGACAAAAAACGCATTTCCAACGGGGGCACACGGAAGATTTAAAAATGGGTTTGAACCTGTGTATCATTTCACAAAGGGTGAAGTAAAAAAAATGACTTTCAATGCTCTTGCTTGTGGAACACCTGTAAGTAAAGAAACTAAATCGAGAGCATTTGGAAAGAACTGTAAAACACCAAAAAACGGAAGTGGAATGGTTGTAGATAGAGATAATATGAAGAATTTAGATTTAGCAAGACCATCAAATGTTATTAATGCAAACAATGTAACCAACCAATTCACATCAAAAATGGAACACAGTGCCGTATTTCCTGAAAAACTTGCTGAATTTTTCGTTAAATCATTTAGCAATGAAGGTGATACTGTATTGGATTTATTTGCTGGCAGCGGAACTATCGGTGTTGTGTGTGAAGAACTAAACAGAAAATATATCCTTATTGACAAAGAAGAAAGTAATATTCAACTTATTCAAAAAAGGGTGGGAGAAAAAAGAAAAGAAAAAGATTTACAAGCACAAACTTTATTTGGAACACAGAAGTAAGCACTTGTAGGTAACGGTCGGCGGTATGCGGTCGTTGCCGATGTATCAAATTAGTAATAACTTAAATACGAGGACAAAATTATGAACACAAAAAAAAGTATCAACAAAGAAAAAGGCAATACCGTATCACCGCTTGTTAGCAACAGTACGGAGATTGTTGAAATGTTTGTCAGAAAGTGGAAGAATACAGACAAATACCCCTGCCCCAGATGTGGAGCAAAACTTGGAATGCCTAACTACAAATGTGAGAAATGCAACGTAGAGCTTAAGTTGAAGATGCGGTTTTAGTATTGTTGCATACAACAAAGAAATAAACACGATAAATAAAGGAGGTTTACAGGATGGGAAGGGATTATGAAAAGGAAAAGCTCCAAAATATTCTTAGTAAATGTAAAGAACGTTTATTAGAATATCCAGAGCACCTGACGGAACATAAAAAAATTAAACAGCAAATAAAAGATCTTAAAAAGAAAGTGGGAGATTATAAATGAATATTTTAGTTATCGAGGGTGGCGGCATGAAGGGTTATATCCCTGCTGTGGCGGTTCAGCAATCTTTACAGAATATAAAGTTTGATATGTATGTAGGTAGTTCTGTGGGGGGTATTCTTGCCGCTTTATATGCCACCGGATACAATCCGGGTTATGTAGCAGACATTTTTCCAGAAATGGCTGAAGAAGGTTTTAAAAAACGGTTTTGGGGTAGATTTACAAAAGGTAAATATAACGCTAATGCAATGCAAGATGTGCTTTCTAAATTCATTAAGCCTCATCTTAAACTTAACGAATTTGATAATATTGGCTTGTCAACGGTAATAGCCTCAGAGAGTCCGGCAAAAAATATTTTATTAACAAAAGAAAATTGCCTGTATTCTTTGCTTACAGCATTAAGAATGACTTATGCTGCACCGTTTTATTTTGGTTATTACACTTTCCAGGGGAAAACTTATGCTGATGGCGGCACAGGTAATAGTAATTTACCTTTAATTTTAACACTTGTAGATTTACTAAAGACAAAAAAAATTGAAGAAAATGTTAATATTTATTCAGTCGGCACGGGAAATTATTATCAAAAGAGAGATGTGAGTAAATTTGGTGGTTTTAGAGAGGCTATTGATTTTTTAGGTATGTCAAGAGAGCAGTCAGAAGACACGCAAATAAAATTATTAAGTGTCATTGATTGTATATTACCTATTAACCACAAGCATTTTGATATTGATATTAAAAAGAAATATGATAAACTTGACAAGCCGGAATGGGGTTATTATAAAGAAAAAGGGATAGAGCTTGCAGAACAAATAAATCTTTGGAGGAAAAATTGTCAAATATAGTTTCAAGCATTAAAATTGACACACTAAATAGAAGAAGAGGCTTCCGAAGGGATGAGCTTTTACACTCTATACTTTTGTATTCCGAAAATATAAAACCAGAGAGTATTGATAAAATAGAGCCCTTGCAAGGTGTAAAGAAAGTTATATTACCCGTGAGTAGTAAAGAGTTTTATAATATGAAAAAATTCCGGGATTATAACGGGAATAAACACCGTGTAAATTTCTTAAAAATAGTTGCTTATATTGATAGTAATGATTTATGGGACGAAATTGATAAAAGGGTAGTTGACTTTAAGAAAAAGAAAAGGGATAGACGAGCTAAAAGGTTGAAAAAAAGAAAGGGGAATATAACTTCAAAGGTGGAAAGGGTAAGGCAGGTTAATAATAGCTGTAAAGATATTTTGTGGAAAATAGGTATAAGTAAAGATGAAGTGCGTTTTTACTCTAAAAATAAAGGAGAAATATGAAATTTTGGATTAAAAAAAATAGTTTTGGTGAGATAGAGCCTTGTGATACAGTTTCTGCAGAGACGATGAGTTTTTTAAAGACAGACAAATGCTATTTGTTTGAGGCAAAATCACCACGAAATGTGCAACATCACCGGAAATACTTTGCTTTACTCAATGCCGTACGAATGATGCAGGATGAATATACAAATATCGAAGTTTTAAGATCATTATTGCTGATCCGGATCGGCTATTTTGATTCTTATTTTGATGATGGAAAGTATTTTTGCTTATCAAAATCAATCTCATTTAGTCGTATGAGTCAAGAGGAGTTTGAAGACGTTTATAACAAATCAATTGATGCTGCGGTAAATATGATTAATGAAATAAACGCAACAGATTACAATTCTAAAGATGTTGAAGATATGATAGATTATATTTTAAATTTTGCATAAGGAGGTTTACAAATGTTAGTTTTTATTTCTTTACTGTTTATGGCATTGCTTGTATTTTACTATATGGGAATGTTTTTAATTTACAAGCGGAAAAATAAACAATTACAAGAAATTACTTATTTGCTGCAAAGAAAAAGTGATTTTCATAGTCAGTTTTTAAGAGAAAATAGGTTTTGTAAATTAAATTAAGGAGTTGATATATGGAAAAATATGAGTGGTATGAACACTTAAGAAAAAAACTTTTAGCAAACGGTGTAAATATAAGAAAGAATGAGGTAGTTTTAAGGATTGTATTAGAAGAAATGCTTAATCCATGTTTTTGTAAAGACTGCCGCGAAGAAATCCATAAAGATATTGTTTTCGGTGGTTATGTTAAATATCAAGTGTGTGATAATTGTGGTGCTGAATATTGTATTGGTAAAGTGAAAGGTAATGAAGCATGATGTTCCCTAAAAAACAATACACAAAAGCGAGAAAAGCACGTGCTAAGGAAAGAAATAATAAAAAGAGCTCACACCCGGAATCGGACTTACAAAAACAAGTAGATGATTATCTTGACGTGATGCAAATACAATACATCCG
>Ga0209925_1001580_pt1 | contig 11382 bp, 11 predicted proteins | sample SalPonR2_A_D1_MG_FD_185702 | JGI IMG/M metagenome (GOLD analysis project Ga0209925, IMG submission 185702) | Salt pond soil microbial communities from South San Francisco under conditions of wetland restoration - Salt Pond MetaG R2_A_D1_MG... ...
CCTCCGGACGTCCTTCCGTCACCATCACCGTGAAATTTTTGTTGCTATGTGCAGCACGGATGAGGACGCCGGTGACGACTTCGGAGCGTCCGTGGGTGAGGATCATCATGCCATCTTGCACGAAGCTATGCCCGAGCTCGGCAATCCCAAGCCGGCTCTTCAAAGCATTCGCCACAAAATGATGTCCACGTGCGATGAAAAGTTTGTTCAGCGTCTCAAAATCAGGGACGTCGTCGTTCTTGCGTGTTGCATACCGGAAAAAAAGCTCGACGCAGGCACGGAAGGAAATGGAGGCCCGACCACCACTTATCCTCCGTTCATATTCAATTAACTCGCTCGTCGCTGCTTTGAGATCATTTTGAATTCCCATTATTGTGACCGCACGGCTGCTACTCATCACATGGAGGAGAGTCTGCACCCCTGCTATAGGGACGGGAACATTTTTCTCCAAATGACTTCGAAAGACGGATAAAAGAGGGTCATCCGACGATGGAGCTGAGGGATGGGAGGGCAAGTTTGAAGGGGGTATTGAAGGCTCAAGAGCTGCTTCCATCACAGGAGAGTTGGCTGTATCGAGGTAAATGGTGCATGGCAAGAAATACGATAAAGCATCAGAGTGATAACTGTAGGCAAGTAGGACGGAGGGCACATGAGCAGGCATCAGAATGAGGTAGTATCAGGGGCCGTCAGGGTGTCGCTCTCATCCTAGCGAGTGGCCTTTTGTCCGTACATTTTCCTCTAACTCCCGGCCTGCACACATATTTTCGACAGGTGCATTGGCAGGTACGTGAAACATATATATCATCATAAAGGGAGAATCCTTTTGAGAGGGTAGAAAGGGCCTTGGAGTCAGCAGACCTCGACCTCCCGCCACTGCCTAACGAAGCTGCCCTACTGCAAACTGCCTCTACTTCTGGACATTTTAAAACGATCAGCGCCTATAATCGTAAGCACAAGGGTATAAATGGCCAAATATCACATCCTCTTGCTCATTGGCTTGCTCGGTGCAACTGGAAAGAGCGTCGCAGCATTTCTGCTCCCAGTATCATTGGGACCTGCCTCAGGTTTGTCAGAAGTCACGGGGACAATAAAGTAATTGCCGTTCGAATCATACCGCCGCAATATTGTGCTTTCGGTGATCTTACATTTTATTCTCTAACGATTGGTATAATTGCTCTCTCTTCTCGAAAAAGATGCCCAACTCCCTAGTCCCCCCCTGGCGACCACTCTGGGGTACGGCATCCCCCGGAGCCCCTTCATCCTCTCGCCTCTGTACGCGGCAGCGGATACTGCCGTGGATGGATCGTCCGATGAAGACGACGAGGAAGTCGTGCCGGGCAAGATGAAAGTGAGCGAAATGAAAGCCGAGCTGGATTTGAGGGGCGTTACTTCCGCAGGCGTTGTCGACAGAGCTGAGCTGGAGGCTCTCCTGCTCAAGGCCCGAATTGAAGGGAAAGCACGACCTGAAATATTGGACACTTTTAATGAACAGCGGTAGGATTGGAGGAATTCTGGTGTAGCGGAGGGACGGAGGGGTGGGCGTCGTGCGAAGGAGGCGGCGCTGGGAACGATGCGTGAAATTTGACGGAAATACACGTGTGCACCCTAGTAAGAAGGATTGATATGGAACTGTCAATGGTAAACGTCGAAAAGAGATGCCCGCTAGGCTTACTCATTCCCTGTTCCATGTTTTCTCACGCTAGAGAGGCGGAGGAAGCGCGGACGGGAAAGAAACCAGACTTTGACTGGGACGCCGCGAAGGCGGGCGATGGTGCGTAGAATACTTCAACATTCAATAAAGGAGATATTTGTCTTGTATCGCCTCGATACCGTGATTTTTTATCGTCCCGTAAGGGTACTTAAACTCTACCCCCCTGACGCTTGCTTTTTTTGATTCAACAGGCAACCTCCCTGGGGGGGTGGACCCGGAGGCCTTGCAGAAATTGACGAGCAGTCAAGAGATGATGGAAATTATGAGCAACCCTCGGCTGCAGGTCAGTCTCAGAGCAATGACCGCGTCTCTCTGTACTTCTGTGTTTGACTCTCACACGTATCACAGGAATTGATGAAAGCTGTCATGTCCAAGGACCAGGACGTCATTCAAAAGTACATGGCCGACGCTGAAGTTCTACAACTTATGGCTCGCTTCCAAAAGCTATCAGCAGAAGCGGGTCTGGATCCATCCAAGTTTCCACCGCCCCCAGGGATGGAATGATAGAGCTGGACCATCCTTATGACGGCATTTGGGGGTCAGTCCTTCCCTTGAGAAGGGCAGTATCGAACAACATGAAGCTACAGACATTTGCGCGGATAATATTTAGATTACAGAGTATTCGTCTTGCTCCTCGTGCGAGGAAAAATTAGGCATGAGTATTATGGTGCCGCCGCTTGGTCGCCGCGGAAAAGACGCGACAATCAGCCGCGCCTCAAGAAAATAAATGAAAATCAAGGCGCGCCCTTCGAGGACTCAAATTGGATCTGTTGATTGGAGGCATGATAAGAAGAGGTTTCACATGCTTTCTCGGTTATTTTTTCTTTTTCGTTGGATCCAAAGATGTGACCCGCCTGGTCACCCTGTGAAGATATCTACGGTTCGCGCAAAACTTTTTCACGGATTGCGCATCATGGAAGGGCAACATTATATATATTCTAGGATGTACGTATTACTTTCCGAGAACCAAATGTTTTGAGCTGTAGCCTCCTCGTCCTTCGCTGCCGCAGTCGAGGTCATTTTGTTACCGACCCACCCCATTGAAGGGAGGCGTCAATAACGAATGTTTTCGAGCGAAAAACTCACACAAAGTGACAGACCCGTAGGAAAGATGAATACGCGTAATGCAGTCGATGTAAGCGTATTATTACTTTGTGGATGAAAAGGAGTCAATAAGAAGTTGGAAAAAAAATATGGCGAACAAGAGAGTTGAAGAAAGCTCCGAAGCGGATCGACTCCGTTTCCCTGCGTGCGCTATTTTATCTCTTTATGTCAGAAAGCATTGACAAGTGTACCATACGTATTCGGAAAGGAAGTAAAGTATTGGGTGAACGAGGATTCACAAGTTAAAATGCCACGAATGGCTCAGAAAAGCCTTGCCTTTTGTGGGAAGTCATACTGAGTACAGCACGTCGCCAGCATATAAACAATAATCCAGCAGTCATTATAAGCTATCTCTTCACATTTCGGCACACAGAACAATCAAGTGAATGTTGATGTCCTGATCTAATATTGTGGCTTGGGAATTCTTTGGCTTATATACAACACGAATACCCCTCTTCTCAAGAGATCGCTTGCCAGGCAGGGTGTTCAGCTTGTAGCCGTGACTGACTTGTATTTCGCAAACACTTCACCAAGCACGCTCACACAGATGAAACCCATGGGTATGGTTGATAAAATAACACCAGACCTCTTACGGGGTGTGGCCTTAGGCTTGCTGGGTGCCTTTGTGCTTGCCATAATGAGTTATCACCTCACAGTTTTCATATTCCGCAAGCGATTTCCAGTTCCTCCCAAGGGGGGAGCCGTCGTCATTACTGGCGCAAGCACCGGAATCGGCAACCATGCTGCACAGCATCTGGCAAGGCAAGGTTATATCGTATACTGTACCGTACGGAAGCCGGCAGACGTGGAAGCTATTCAGGCGCTAGGGCTGCCCAACCTGCGACCCATTATCATGGACGTTGCTCAGGCCAAATCCATCGAGAACGGGGCCGAAACCATTCTGGCAGACCTTTTGAAAGATAACATTCCCCTTATTGGTCTCGTTAATAACGCAGGCGTTGCACAGAAGTTCCCCTTGGAATTCCACCCTTTGACAGACCTCCGCAGCATGTTCGACATCCACGTGATAGGGCCTCTCGAACTGACCCAGCGCCTCTTGCCCGCCATTCGAGCCAACAAAGGTCGCATCGTCAATCTCTCCTCCATCACTGCACTTGTGCTTCTTCCAACAGGGGCAGCTTATGGTGCCAGCAAATTGGCTGTGGAGGGGATTAGCGACGGGCTACGGCGAGAGCTCGTCGACTTCGATTGCTCGGTGTCCATTGTACAACCCGCGTACGTCAACACGGCCATCTTCAAAAAAGTCACCCAAAGTATCGACACAAAAGTCGAAGTCTCGCCGGAAATCATGTCTACCTACGGGTATTTTTTCCGGACCGAAAAACGTATTAAAGACCGAGCGGCTGTGGACAAAGCAAGCCCCCCCTCTGTCACCACAGACGCGATAACTCATGCATTGACGTCTCCTTACCCACATACACGCTACATCGTGGCAAATGTGAGCGGAATACCAGCATTCTGGCTGGGCTGGTTGGTCTGGCTCTGTCCGGACCGGTTGGCGGATTTTATCATGGGAAAATTCTCGTGAGGCAATCCAGAAAGGATGGGGAAAGGCAATAGCGTCCTGCTCAATCCCTTTTGAGGTATGACGCGTGCTGCAGAAGAGATGTACAATGGTGGTATCATAATGCGAGGCTGTAAGCATGGTCAGGTATGAGAGACGGGGATGCATAGAAGGAGGAAAAGTGCTATTGTTCAAGCTCCGTGCTGCTTCGCGGAATAACTTGAACGCAATCAAGGATCTACGGGCTAAAGTGAAATGAAAATTATAGACAAGTACAGAGTCTTTGAAAAGATGGCCAGGATCATGTACGAGAAGGAGTTTAAAAAGAAGAAAGGGGGCAGTTTGGCCAGAAAAAATGAGAGTACACTCTCGTGTTGACATACTACATCGCGCTTATTCACAGAGTGTTTGTATACTCGCGTCGAATGCAGACTACTTTGATTAAGCAGGACGACTCCAGAGGTATCTGCATAGTTTCATGTCACATTTATTCTTCTGTTTCCCCTTCTCTCTTCCCCTCCTTTACTCTCCGCTGTCAGCAGCGTTGCCGCCTCAACCGCGTGCAGAGGTACCAGTAACGGTTGCGAGACACGTGGCCCGAAGAAATCTTCGGGAAAAGCCGTTTGATTCATTTTCAAGACTGCCCGAATGTCCGAGACGAAGGACGGGGATTCGATGGCCGGAGAAGTGGACGTTTCCAATTTGAGCGCCTCGTCCTCCAGGCAGGCCAGGGCCTTGATGTCTTCCGAACAACGGAACCGGAAGGGGTTGATGACGATGCTGACCTCGGAATTGGAGGCGGACGGGGCGGAGGGAGGACAGGAGAAAGAGGGGGCAGACTTGGGTTGAGGCCGAGAACATCGTGAGGAGTTCGCAATTTCCTCCTGATCGAACGCCGCCTCTCCGGCTTCTCCCGGAGAGTGCGCCAGCCGGACTTGCACGAGTCTACGAGACCCTCTTCCCCAAAGGCGGAGGGCACGAAGCGTCCGCATGGGACCCCGCAAGCTCTCTGGTACGTCTCCCGTGAGCACGTGCGCCCCAAAAAGATCACAGGATCCACTGGCTTTGGAGGGGGCCGCTGCGGCAGGGTTACGGGGGGGCTCTATTACAAAGCCCAGGGAACGGCAGAGGGGAGCGGGGACCGAAGGCGTCATAGAGGAGGAAGAAAAAACACTGGGGAGTGTGCACGTGTTGAGAGAGGAAACAAGTGCCAGCTGTAGGTTATACTTGTGCACAGACGTGGATTGAAAATGCTGCAGGATCGCAGCCGTCAAGAGTCCGCCCTCGCTGTCGCCCTCGTAGCCCCCGACCAGAAAGAGATCCAAGGTTAGCGGCTCAGTCAGCCGTCGAAAGCCACCTAGGGCATTCCCAGCATGCCTCTCCGACCGCAGCATGCTTTCTTTCTGGACGGCGTCTTCAACGGCCACTAAATCTGGCACCACCTCCACAGCGTCGACATGGGCCAGACCCACAACACCTGTACACGGTTCCCGAATGCCCACCAAATGGCACGTTGTGGCGTCGTCGCTGACTATGTAATCTATTTTATCCCCAGGTCCGACCACTGCCCATTCGTGCTGCATAATGTACAGGCACCGCGCGCGGCGACAACGGCCTTTAATCTCCCCTGCCCCTACTTTGTTCTCGTGAGAAGCGGAGCATGCGGCAGATAAATGGCCGATCAGGGTATTGCAGGATACCTGATTGGCAAACTTGCGTGTTCGCTCCAAAAGGGCAGGTAGATGGTGCTTAAGGATGTCAACAAGGAGCTGTCCAAAGGAAGCGGAGAGCAGGGGCCGGGGGCTTCGCTTGGCGTGTAACGCTGTCCGGGAAAGGACATTTATGTCCTTCTCAAGCCGATGCGAGTGAGAGGTGACCTCCACAGACACGTTTTCAATCAAAGAAGTGCCAGATGATGGAGAAGAAGGCGAGAGCAACGGCATTATTCCAGGGCCTTATCCTGTTTGAAGGGGAGGGTACGGCGGCGCAATTAAAGAGCTTTCTTGGCCATCTTAAGCATCTTCATAATGATGTCCACAAGTGCACCATGTGGACCTAATTATCTACATGGAAGTATTATGTATCAGTACTTTAAGATATGAGGATATTTTTTTTTGCGATTTTTGAAAGAAGTTTAGTTGGGCAGCACGGCAATTCATTACTTAGCCGGTAGAGAGGCTACGGTCATCACCGGGAATAAATGTCATGAGTTGCATTTGGTAACGCTATTCATGCGTGGCAGTTCAGATTCAAATGGTGATCTATAAAGCGCCGCATCCCGTTTTCAGGGGTACTTGAATAGAAGCTCGCTATGGGCACTTTCTTATCCATCCCTTCCACGGGTACCACTTCGCAAAGCAATCGCTGTCACAAAACAGGGTCATTTACAATATGCTTAAAAACCGCGACCAGTCGCGATTTAAGGCTACAAAGGTTATTGCACAGGCCCATGGCACATCGAAAGATACTACAAAGACCCCACACGGACAAGAGAAGGACAGGGACACATGAATATGTTCCTTCGGGGGGGGGGCGGCAGAAGGATCGCTCCTTGAGGAGACGAGAAAGCATCTCGCCAAGAACCCCAGAAAGTGGCCCGACATAAATCAAGACTTGTGTCCGTCCTCCCGACAATAACCACAACAAAATGATTTTAACAAAATCTTTGCCTGATGATTGAGTTGTGACAGACGTGGCATAGATTCTTCGATGAAAATTCGTAGGCCTCATTTTTATGGCTAGTATCCTCCTATTTTCGAATAGAAAAATATTTCTGGTCAAAAAAGAGACTGTGTCGATTTTTAAGTTCTTCTGAAATCCTTTGACATAAATTCTAGCTGTATGACTCGCGTACTACAGTCGTGTCCTAACTTAACATGTCTGGCGGAAGCTCTGTCGACGTGAGTTTTAATGTTGTTTTACGCTCCCATCTAGGGAGGACCTTTACGTTTTAAAATGCAAATCTTCTCCTAAATACATAAATTCAAATGTCAAAATGCTCTTGTTGGACATGGAAAAAATTGGTGCGAATGTTCATCACGTATTTGTCAAGGAAGGCTACTTTTATATTTCAAAATAAATGCGGCCGATGAGCGTCATGCATTTAGACATGAATATATGCGGTCGACCACCAGGGATTGCTCGTTAATGATAATTTTTTGATACATAAAGCATGACTCAGGTTTGTATTATTATCAGACACGATATCGCTCAAATGGAAATGAATCTATACCTCTATATGTCCGACTCAATCCGATGCTGACTTACTAGTAAGACACGCAAACAATTCTATTGTCAGGGGCAATCTGGTAAGTTTATCCCAGCCATGCCAGTCCTCTACATAATAGATATTCAAAGCAGAATGTGGTGCTATCAAGAATCAGAAGTGTTCATATTTTGGAAAGAAAGCTATATCTAAGGATATCTTATCTCACTCTTCGTGTAACAAACAGACAGCAATCCGCCTTAAAACCACTAAATATCAGCAGACAAAATAGTAAGAGCTCTATTAAATCATTTTTTGTCTACGACTACATCTCACACATCGTAATTTTCCCAATACATTTATTGCATTGGCACAGAGTTTCGCAGAATAACTTGAATTATTGACTCAAAAGTTTTCATGAACGGTGACCTCATTTGCAGCTCCAATCCATCGTGTTGGACGAAGGTCTGGGTTACACTTGTGGTTACGATGGGAGGCTCCAGGCACAACCCCTTTTATTTGAATATGCACAAATTTGGAGGATTCAATCTTACCACAGAAACTTTGTTTTTGCGGGTTGGCTCCGGATCACAACCATATTGACTATATAGGATCAAATGTATCCCAATCAGTCCCAGTAAAGTGAGGACGGGAGTAGACTTGAAGAGAATGAGAAAGGCCTGTTTTGAAAAGAAGTACCTGATTGTTTAGTACTTCCCTTCCTTTCCGAGAGTTGGAGACCAGGGGTTCCTCCAATAGGATACATTTTTTAAAACTTCTTGCGCGTTTGGTCGTTATTGCGATTTTCTCGGGCGATAGATTTTGGTTTTTCAGAAGATTATTGAGTTGTTCATCCCAATAAATCTCTTCGATACGTGCAACGATATGACATCCGGTCCTCATGAAAATATGATACACCATGCATTCAGGATCTCTCCGTCGTGGCTGCACAGAAGTGTTCCTTTTTTATTTGTTTGAGTGTGCGTGCGTGTGTGTGTTTCTGTGTGTGTGTGTATGTGTGTGTGCATGTGTATGTATGTGTACGTGTGTATGTGTGCGTGTGTGGAATATTCCCACTTTTGCAAGAAACCGAAGCATCCATTGCAGAAATGAGGAATCCATGGCTACGGTCCAAAAGGTCAAAACTTAACACTCAACACTTAACATTTCATCCCCTGTTTTGTTGTATGTTATTGGTCTTTCAGTATGTTTGCGTTTTCTCCAGGAATATCACAGGATTAACTTTCGTCAATCTTTTCATTCCTGAGCATGCAAGGTTTTCATATTTTATCGAAGCATTGCACGACGGAGCGCCGGTTCAAAGACTGACACTATACTGCCTTCAATACTGACATCTCGTATCTCCTCCCTCCGTAGGGATGCAATATGAAGGACTAAATCACGAAACGACGCAATTCTATACGAAGTCTTGCCAATAGTCCAGCAGAACGATGAGAAGTTCTGAACACAAACTTGCGTTAGCCGATTTCGTCCACCGCCTCAGGACATCAGTCCACTTCTCGCAATTGGCCCGGTTGTGTCTCAGAGAGCAGCAGTGTGAGTTGCAGCTTCACAGCTGACACGTATTTCCCATGCAATGCTGTACACTTTGGAACTCTGTGAAAACTTTTCTTCTCAAGTCGTACTATCTTTGAGTGTAGACCGTCTTAGAATACTATTCTTCATATCATTAAGCTCGCAGACATGGCTACGGGCAGAAGGACTAATGGGTTTGCGAGTTTGCACATGTACAGGCAGAAACGAAAAATAGCCCACGGTTGCCAAAGGAAATCATCGAAGGCACCTGTGCTCGGGTACAATGTTCGAATATCTGTCACAAATCATTCCAATATAATGTTGATAGGTGTGAAAGATCCAGCGGAGAAGCAACAATAGCATAAAATCAGTGGCGTAAACTCATACAATCTATAGTAGCACGGTTCCAACATTTGTGGAAGGATCCTGCGCACCTTTCACAATTATTGCGCCATGTCAATTTCCTCGGGCGCGACATATCTATGGAGCTATAAGCTGGAAGACTCAAGGCTCACGATTTTCAAAGGAGGTACGCCTGCGATACGCCTGCACTTTCCCCCTACGAAGAGCAGATAGTAGATCAAAGAAAGAATTCCCCACATGACATGTCCGTGTCATCATCTTCGCTGTTTTATGCTTGGGTCTGACACTGAATATTCTACTGGTGATCAATAATCTCTGCAGTTGGGCATTCGTCTCGGACAGATAACATAAGAATATAGCCTTTTCTTGTACTTTCTTTAATTTCTTGTATAACACTTAATTTTTACAGATGCAAAACGCGCTTTCTCATGCAAAATGAGTCGACGTCTTTAGACTTACGCTTGATGCTGAGACATCATTGCCTCTAATTCTGGAGGATGCGCGTCCAAGTCATCATCATTACCCAGCATTTTCACAGCTTCGTAGTTGATCTTCTTAGAAATGCGCTTCTTCGCCAAATGGTTAGACACGGCGATCTCAGCAGGGGACCTTTCGGGCCCTGCTGGTGTAATGGCACCTCCCTCCCCTGCTCCTTGTTGCGCTCCTGAAACCACAGACGCCGCCGCTGCCGCCGCTGCTGCTTTCCTTCTCTGATTGCTTTGGCCCGGTGGCCTGTAATTAAAGTCTTCCTCTGCTCTCTTTTTCACAGCTTCCTCCTCCGCCTTCTTTCGTGCTTGCTTTTCCAAATATCCTTTGTGGACTTCATGCCAGACCTTGCTCAATTTCTCTACCTCAGCATTCGACCGAATGTACTGCGCCGTATCATCCGTTTCTTTTGCCTCGTCCTGCACTACTCCATCACCTAGAAGCGCTTCAACGCCGCTTTCTGACAAAGCTATCTCTCCGCCCTTCTTTCCCCCATGCTGTTGACGACCAGGTGCCTGACATCCCGCCGCTGCCACTTCTGCCACCGCGATCTTCTTCGCTTTCTCCTCTTCCTCATCCAACAACTGATCCATCAGCTCCTTGTGCAATCCCCCGTCAAAATCTCCCACCCCACCTTCTTCATCCTCGTCTTCTTCCTGAGGGAGAGGGTCCTCTTCCTGCGCAATTTCTTCGAGAGGCTCCGACCTCCGCACTCGTTTGCTGCTCCGTATTGTGGCTACACTTGCTCCGCGTCCCCTCCCACGGCAAAGCCCGCCTCTTTTGCTTCCTATCGTGGCAGCGGCGGCAGCCACAGCAGCGACTGCGGCAGCGGCGGCACTGACAGTACAGGGGCCCGACGGGGTAGAAGAGTCTTTTAACGTCGCTAACCTCTCCTGCTCTTTGGCCCCGGGCCCATTCCTCTCCTCAAAATCCTTTTTCCCTTCCTGCAATGCTTGGGCTTCCTTCATTTTCAGCGCTCGCGTGAAGGAGGGCGGGTCCGCCTCCCCCAAGTAGGACCCTGGCCCCTGCCTCCGTGTCAGGTCCTCAAAGTCCGAGATCGCCATCTCCGCCAACTCTTCCCGGGACATCATCCCTGAAATCGGAGTGCGTTCGAATTCGTCCACGCGTTTCTTGATTGTATCTGGCGAGACTCGGACGATCCGCCCGACGTCCTTGTACGTGCGGGGTTTTTCGTGGTAAACTGCCGAGAGATAAAGGGCAGCTCCACAAATGCCCGAGGGCCGGCGTCCAGCCTGAATCCAATCGCGTTGCATGGACGCGACAAGACGAAGGGCGAGTTGCGAGACTTGGGTCTGTTCCTGCTCGCTGCCAAGCTCAAGACGGGCCGCGAATCGGTGGATGTAGATGGACGGATCGATAACAGCCAGGTTGAGACCGGTCAGCTGCTTGAACTTGAGGAAGGCGTGGCCCAGGACGTACACGTTGATTTGC
>Ga0209925_1001584_pt1 | contig 11343 bp, 4 predicted proteins | sample SalPonR2_A_D1_MG_FD_185702 | JGI IMG/M metagenome (GOLD analysis project Ga0209925, IMG submission 185702) | Salt pond soil microbial communities from South San Francisco under conditions of wetland restoration - Salt Pond MetaG R2_A_D1_MG... ...
CCCCTCCCCACCCTCCTCCGCCCCCAAAGAAGTCAGCGCCATGGGTCGTGCCTTCTCCTTCGTCTTCACCTCGTCCACTTCGGCCTTCAAAGTAGTCGCACACAGCGTTCGTCAAAAATGAGCTACTTTTGCCAAAAATCGGGCGCCACAACGTGCTGTAGAAAAAAGACAAAACGGGCACGGAGGACAGGAGCTCGTGGAGTGACCAATGATCGACGTGATGAGAGATGCGCATCGAGCCCGTGCTGGTCTCTGGGGCCTCGCTCTCGGTCTCCAAGGTCAAGATTGTGATGGTGTGCAGAGAGAAGGCACACAGGGACGGCAAGCCCCGGGGGAAGTATTTTATCTGCCAGTCAATGACTAGATGATTCCCTCCACGGGTGACACTGCGAGTCTTGATTTCTGCCCTGGAGAAAAGCCCACGCAAAGCACGGAACTGGCCCACGCAAGCCTTCGTATCGTGAGTGACCGTGACCAGGGGATCGATGAAGGATGCGGTTTCGGGCACGTAATGCTTTCCAAACACCGCCTTCACATCTCCCGTTAGATCGTACAATGACTTCACCGCTGTGTACAATACGGTCGCATCATTCATGCTCTCCTTGGAAACAGTCCTTGAGTGAGGGGGGCGGGAATGCGGCCGTGAGGGGGAGACAGGGATTAGCGTAGGCAACCCTGCCGAAGAGGGAGCGTACGGCATTTTTATTCACGTGCCACGTTCTGATGTATTCCAGTCGTGCGGCCTGCAAATTTGTCGAATTTAGCATACCGCGGAATTAAAAAGAGTGAGCGTACGTCCAGGAATCGATGCATGGCGTAGATCGCACATTACTGTCACTCAGAGGATGCTGCTTTATTTTTATGCCCAGACTCTCGAAGACATCGCTTGCTAGATCACGATCGCCCCAAAAATTCCTGAAAATTAATACACTCCATCCTCCTCTTATCATGTCGCGGTCTCTAACGCTGCCACGACAAGATTTACCCTCCTGTTCTCTTTTCTCCAAGCGACTGGCCATCAAAATCGGGAGTAGCTCCTTTTTTGAACGTGTGCAAATAGCTTTCGGCCGCTCTTCTTCATATAATCTTCATTTTTATCTCCCTTGCTTCAGAGGTTTTTGGTCTTCTCATCAAGTGTCTGTGGTACATGCCATATGTCCACTCCGACAAGAAGCAGCTTCGGGTGGATTGGAAATCTCTTGTCTGCTAACAGGATCCTACATACTGGCATCTTCGCATCTTCTTTTCCGCAATCATGATGCTCGCCAAGCCTGCCAGCGGCACGAGTAAATCATTAGGGAAGATTTTGAACAAGCACCCCACCAAGCGTCATGGGGGGCTAGCCTTTAGTCAGGGCTCGGGATTCGTCCCATCGGTGGTCGCCGGTCCCAATGACGCGAGCACCGGGACGGTGGATTGCCTTATGCCGACTGTTGAGCAATTTGTCCGGGCAAGGGACTATGCGGGGGCCTTGGCCATCTTGGACTTCACGCGCCGTATGGAAAGGGTCGACGGAGGCTCGACACTAGAGTATTTGCTATGGCGGGCGTACTGCGCTTTCCATATGGGAGAGTACGAGCAGGCATTGCATACGTATGAAGGCATCCTTCGCGGGGAGCACTGGGCGTCGGACGGAGAGGGAAGGGACTTGAAAGACAAGAAAACTCAGAGTCCAAACAAAGGCCACTCGCAATGCACGGACGGCACGGCAGAAGTAGCAGGCCCTAAGGCAGACACGTCTCTCCCGGAAGTTCATTTGTTTCGGGCATGCTGTCACTACTACATGCAGCAGTACGAAGAAGCCGAGCGCGCCGCCATGCATGGCCCGTTGGAGGAAGGTGGACTGCGCACCCGTCTTCTCTTCCACATCGCCCACAAGCAAGGGAACGAGACGAAGCTCCTGCACTTACATCACCAGCTCAGCGACGGCGTGGAGGACCAGCTCTCTCTGGCTGCCATCCACTACCTCCGCTCCCACTTCCAAGAGGCCGTCGAGGTCTACAAGCGGCTCCTCCTCGAGCACAGGGACGACGTGGCCCTGAACGTGTACGTGGCGCTGTGCTACTACAAGATGGACCATTACGACGTGGTCATGGAGATCCTGGCGGCCTACCTCCAGGCGCACCCGGGGTCCTTGGTGGCCCTCAATCTGAAAGCATGCACCACCTACCGGGTCTACAACGGAAAGGCTGCCGAGGCGGAGCTCCAAAAGGGGCTTGGGGAGGCATATGGCGTGGACTTGCAGGAGCACGCATTGCTGAGGCATAATTTGGTGGTATTCAGGGGCGGGGAAGGGGCTCTTCGGGTCCTTCCCCCCCTGGTCGACGTGATCCCCGAGGCTCGCCTGAACCTGGTCATCTACTACCTGCGGCACAACGGCACGGAGGAGGCCTTCGAGCTGATGCGACATTTGGAGCCCAGCAACCCCCAAGAGTACATCCTGAAGGGGATCGTCAACGCCGGGCGGGGCCTGGCGCTCGGCTCTCGCGAACACTTGAAGACGGCGCAGCAGCTGTTTCAGCTCGTGGGTGCCTCGGCCAGCGAATGCGACACGATCCCCGGGCGGCAGAGCATGGCCTCCTGCTTCTTTTTGCTCAAGAATTTCGAGGACGTGAACACTTACCTCTCCTCCATTCGGACCTACATGGGCGCGGACGATGACTTCCATTGGAACTACGGCATTTCCCTGGCCGCCGTGGGAGACTATCAGGCGGCCGAAGAGTCCCTCTTTGCTGTCCGTAACGAAGAATACAAAGCCGAGCCCGCTTTTCTGGCTTGGCTGTGTCGATGCTGTATTATGAACGGCAACCCGCATTACGCCTGGGAGCTTTATCTGCAGGCCGACGCGACGGCGGGGGCCGCAGCGACTTTTGCACTTTTGCAGCTTGTGGCCAATGACTGCTATCGGATGGGCCACTTTTTACTGGCGGCCAAGGCCTTCCACGTGCTGGAGCGCTTGGACCCCGACGATCCTGAGTATTGGGAGGGGAAACGCGGGGCGTGCGCTGGAGTCCTACAGCTCTGCTTGGCGGGGACGTTGCCCAAGGAGGAGCTACAGGAAGCGATGATTTTGCTCCGGGAGGGAAACGTGAACAACCCCCAGGCGGAATACATGCTGAGGGTCATGAAGAAATACGCTATGGAGTGAAGCCCCGGGGGAAAGAGGAGGCACCGGAGGCGCATGTGATTATAAACATGTACATTCAACAAACCAAGAAATAGAGGAAATATATTTGGAAGAATTCAGCTTTACCACGAAGAATGTTGCTTCCTCTTGGCGCATCAGTGGGGGCACTTCATCCGTGCACTTGCGGCCACCGCCTCAAGCTTGATCTCCTGTAGCGCAGGGCTGCCTCTATATAGGACGGTGAATAGCCCTTTAAAAGCAACAGCGATTACTGCGAATGCGGGCGCTTAGAGCCGCTTGACTGTATCGCTTTTTGTCTTTCTGGTTGTTTTTCATCGACCTGGAGGGGCCCGAAATGCGGTCTTCGAGGGCTAACCAGACACAGGGCGTTGGCCATTGATATTTCGCTCCCCCCTTCCCCTCCATGTAGCCATTACCACACAATACAAAGCTCCCCCGACTCTTACTGGCATGCTTGTACAGATTTTGTCAGCCGCTACTTGTAGTTATCGATCATTGGAGGTAGTTGACTGGAAAGACCACTTGATACGAATACCAACAAAACACAATACCCGCCGCATCCTCCGCCTTCCTACAACTATGCTTGGTTCAACACGTTGGCAAACTTATTACGCGCTATTCAGGGTTAGCTGGCAATCTCTCTAGCCCCAGAGGTCCCTCCCCAGCTCCTCGCCGGGCGGGAGATGATGAAAACGTGCCAGGGAGCGGAGGAAGAATCACAGCCCGTGCTCCGACTCGCAACAACTGCCAAACAAGGCACATCCGCCCTTCCTCCCTCGCGCTTTGGCACTCATTTGACATCAATGCACCCTGCTTACGCGCGTGGAAACCGGTGACCCCACCAGGTCTTGTGGCAGCATGCATTGCCTCTGATCTTCCCGTTTGACCTCCGAAACCAGAGCTTTTCCGCTGACCTCACGCACGCCCGTCGCATTTGTCCTCTTTCTATACCCACCCAGGCGCGCTGTCCCGCTCCACGCCACTGAGTGTCAAATAGTGGTTTCGAATCCTGTTGTCATGTCGACTCCGGCTGATAAAGAAGTCCAGGTACGTGGTTGCGTAGGAGAGGAAGGCATCTGTGGTTTGGATCCAGTGGTCTTAGGACCACGATACTAGATGCCGTGTATGTAAACCGAAAGGGCAATTTTTCATTCTGTCTTCATCAACATGCATCAACCTGCAGCGGAAGAAAGCGTACAAGAAAGGCATTGACTCGGACGATGCACGTCGACGTCGAGAAGAAACGCAAATCCAAATCCGAAAGAACAAGCGGGAGGAGTCACTAAACCAACGCCGACGCACGGATGACTTGGGAAACGCACTCGGTGTAAACAATGCGGGCGCGGGGGGGGGAAGCGCGGCTTTAGATATGGCTCAGCGCCTGAAAGAAGTGCCAGCCATGGTTGCGGGGGTGTCATCGATGGATCCGGCCGTGCAATTAGAAGCCACCACGCAGTTTCGCAAACTGCTGTCCATAGAGAAGAATCCACCGATTCAACACGTCATAAATGCAGGAGTAGTGCCGCGGCTTGTGGAATTCTTGCAGCGGCAGGAGAATCCCCCCTTGCAATTTGAAGCGGCCTGGGCCTTGACCAACATTGCCTCTGGGACCTCAGAGCACACCAAAGTAGTGATCTCTGAGGGCGCCGTACCCATCTTCGTCCAGCTTTTGAGCTCTCCCAATGACGACGTCCGCGAACAGGCGGTCTGGGCCCTTGGGAACATAGCGGGCGACTCGCCCCAATGCAGAGACCTGGTGTTGGGGCAGCACGCCTTGCTCCCCCTCCTCCAGCAGCTGCATGTGAATTCCAAGCTAACCATGCTTCGAAACGCGACCTGGACTCTGTCCAACTTTTGTCGAGGAAAGCCCCAGCCTGACTTCGAGGTGGTCAAGGCGGCGCTTCCCACCCTGGCGCAGCTTATCTACTCTCCCGATGAGGAGGTGCTGACCGATGCCTGCTGGGCCCTGTCCTACCTCTCGGACGGCCCGAACGAGAAGATCCAGGCCGTGATCGAAGCCGGGGTCTGCAAGCGCTTGATTGAGCTCCTCATGCACCCCTCGTACACCATCCAAACGCCCGCGCTCAGGACGGTGGGCAACATCGTGACGGGAGACGACCTGCAAACGCAGATCATCATTGGCTACCATGCCCTGCCCTGCCTCCTCGCCTTGCTCAACCACATGAAGAAGACGATCAAGAAAGAGGCATGCTGGACCGTCTCCAACATCACGGCCGGCAACAAGGACCAGATCCAGGCTGTGATCGACCAGGGGATGATTCGCCCCTTGATCGGGCTTCTGGAAACAGCCGACTTCGATGTGAAGAAGGAGGCGGCCTGGGCGCTTTCCAATGCCACCTCCGGTGGAACGGCGGAGCAGATCAAACATTTGGTGGAGCAAGGCTGCATCAAGCCGCTCTGTGACCTGCTGGTGACCGACGACAACAAGATCATCTCCGTGGCGCTTGAGGGCTTGGAGAACATCTTGAAGGTCGGAGAGCGGGAAAACAAAATGGTTGGTGCGGAGTACAATGAAATGGCCGCCCTGGTTGCTGAGCTGGGTGGATTGCAGAAGCTGGAGGAGCTTCAGAACCATTCTTCGGAGCAACTGTACGAAAAGTCGGTGAGCCTGATTGAACGGTTCTTTGGAGTGGAGGAAGAGGCAGTGGAGGGAGGGGTTGCATCGCAGGCACCGCAACCGAATGGCACTTTCTCCTTCTCGACGGGGGAGATGGGTGGAGGACCGGGCGCCGGTGGAGGTGTGGGCGGCGGTGTCCAGCCACCCGGCAGCTTTAATTTCAACATGGGTTAGGGTTGGAAAGGGAGAAGAGCGAGATGGCGGAGTGGGGAGGTGCAGTGTGGAGGAAGCCACACAAAGGTGAAGGGTGCTAGTGGGCGCATGAGTTGCATGTTAGGAAGGCCGCACGTGACCTCGAGTGGAACCAGCTGGTGGGTCCTTGGGTGAAGAGGCATGCAGCCCACACCATGCCCGCCGGCTCGGTGCGATAGACGTGGTCACAAGCTTGTGTAAAATGGCTGGTGTGTTGATTCTGCGGCGCGATCTCTGGTCGCCTCCAGGTGCTTCTCGGAAGAAGAGGTCTTTGGTCTAGCTTACACCCTTTCATATCCTCCCGTTGTTGCCTCTCCCGAAGCCGAAAAACAATGGAGAATTCTATACATCAGTATCGGGATGCTCTATCAAATTTCACGCATCAGTTCTTGTCGTCGAATGCTTTTTTCTTTCTGTTTTGGACTCCAGTTTTATGCAGTTGTCTTGCACTTCTGTACGGCGGGTGTAGGCGGCTCCTCCCTTTTTTCTTTTCAAGGTGTGACCCGATCGCAGGCAGCACAAGCGGGCGTGCTTTCAAGCATTTGCTCTCCATGCAGACCTTTCTGTGACCACCACTAACCCCGTTTCCCGTATTTTACCTAGGCTCCACATTCAGCATTTCGCAAGCATTAAGTTTTCTTGTCCGCGAGCACTTTTCTCTGTACCACCTCCCTTCTTGCTCCGTTTCTTCTCGGCACCCTCCTCCCCGACGTTGCCAATTTCCTTCGAGACTGCTTTAGAGCCCGAGACCGCCGACACAGATGTCGCTTTGTTGAATTGAGCTTGCTTGCTCTTGAGCGCGGGGCCGTTGCCGAGGGTGCGGGTCACCGTCGAAACGCCGTCCACAAAACGTGTCCGAAAGATAACGTTGGCGTTGTTGAACATGCCCTCCTTCAACGATACGACGATGAATTGCGAGTGAGAGAAATGGGTGCGGAGCATGGCCCCAATATTTTGCGTGTGCGACAAGTCCAAGGCGGCGTCCACCTCGTCCAAAATGTACATGGGCGCGGGCTTAAAAAGCAGCAGGGATAATATGAGAGAGAGGGCCAACAAAGAACGTTGTCCTCCGCTCAGCTCTGTCAAGGTCTCTTTCCAGACACTCCCAAATGCGACCTTTACCTCCAGGCCTTCCAACACAGAGCCTTCTTCCACCGGATCCAGCTTCGCGTTCGTTCCCGGCAAAAGGGTTGAGAATATAGAGCCGAAATCTCGATTGACCTTGACCCATGTCGTCTGCAGCGCCTCATTCTTCTTCACCTCCAGCTCTTCTATCACGCTCATCATTTTTATCTTGTCATTGTCGATCACTTGGAGCTTCTTGCCCAGCTCTTCATACTCGGCCTCCACCTTCTCTATCATGGCCATCACCTTTTTGTTGATGTTTTTCGCCAAAGTCGCCTGCTCTTCCTGTAGCTTCCCCAGCAGATGATGAGCTTTGGCGGGTTTCCGGGCTTCAAAATCGTAGTCCGTATGGGGCCGTCCAAAGAATTGCTTCTCCGTCTCCACCCACGGATGTTTCTCCAGGAGCGCGCTTAGGGCGCGTCGAACCGCTGTTTTGTCCTTTTGGAACCGACCGATTTTGTTTTCAAGCTTTTTGCTTTCGATTTCTGACGCTGAGATTTCTTTCTCGGCCTTGGTTTTCTCAGACTCCAGCTTGTGAATCTGCTTGTCGCACACAGCCACTTGTTGCTTTGCTTCGGCCAACGTATGCTTCGCTGTTTCGTACGCCTCGCGCTTTCCCTTCAATTCTGTATCCATGGCCTCCACTTCCGATTTCAATTTCGACAAACCCTCCCTGGATGCAGTCAGCTGGGCTGCGACGCTTGAATCCTCCCCCTCGAGCTCTTTCACTTCCAACTCAAGCTTCTTCCGGCGATGTTCCGCTGTGTTGACTTCGGTGGCCGCGGCCTCCTGTGCCTTCTTGGCCTTTTTCAAATCATTCTCCAAACCCTTCAACTTTTCCTCCCTTTTCTTCCGCAAACCTGCCTCCTGCTGCTGCAACGTCTTGTGTCGAGCTGCCGCTTCGACCGCTTTGGCCTTGGCCGCCGCCACTGCGGCTTTCGACTCTGCAAGCTCTTTTTCTTGCTTCTCCACCTGTGTTGCGTACATCCCGTGCACACTCTGCGAAACCCGCTCTTCCAACAAGCGAAGCTCATACTCCTTCATCTCCAGAGCCGCCGTCAACTTGCCCCTCTCTTTATCGGCGGAGCCCTGCTTGGCCAGAGCGCTTTCCAGCTCCTTGACGCGGGCCTCGAGGGAAGATAGCTCCGCGGTAGCCCCCTTTAGTTCCTGGAGTTTTCCCAAGATAGAGTTCCCGATTGGCTTGGACCCCCCCGTCAAAGTGCCAGATGGGTCGAAGGAGTCCCCTGCCAGCGTGACGGTGCGCCGCCCAATCTCCTTGTTGAAAGTTAGTGACTTGGCCACGTCCAAGGTATCGCACACAAGGGTGCTGCCAAACACGTGCTCCATGGCGGCGCGCACTTCGGAATCGTAACCGACCAATTCCAGGGCCAGGCGCGCCGTTCCTCCCTGCCGCTCCGCCAATTGGGTGGCTTTCTTGAGACGCCCCGCCTCCACGACGTGTCGGGAGATTTTATTCAAGGGAATGATCGTCACGCGCCGCTTTAGCCCACCCTTCTGCAAGAGCAACTTGCCCGTCTGTTCGGTGTCGGTCACGACCTGGTAGAGCTTGCCCCCTGCCACGACCTCGATGGCCGTGGCTGCGGAGTGGTCCTTCAAATTCAAGAGCCGAGCCACCGTTCCTTTGACACGGGATCTGTCAAACCCCTTTTCAGGATCACGGTACTCAAACGCCAGCCTGCCTTCCACTTGCGCCGCCAGGGTCTCAATCTGGTCGCGCAACGCGTCCCGACGGGGTTCGATATCCTGTAGCTGGGCTCGGAGCTGGTCGGCGGCGGCTTCCTCCGACCCTAGGGCCTGCAGCTTACCACGCAAGTCCGCCACAGCGGATTTTAGGGCCTCCCTGTCCTTCTGGATCTTGACGCCTTCCTTCTCCGATTTTTTCAGCTCCTTCTTGGCCTCCACGATGGCTTTTTCCAAATGAGTGATCCGCAGGCCCAAGCGCTCTGCCTCCCCCTCCGCAGCATGGGCTGCCTGGCTGGAAGAAGCGATTTGGTCGGTCAAAGTGGCAGCGTCCTCCCTGTCGCCACCCTCTGAGGTTCCCGCACACATGGCCTGATAGGCATGGTCCATTTCCTGCAGAAACTTATCCTTCTCCAGGAGCACCGCCTGCGCTGCCGACACCGAGCTTTCGCACGCCTGAAGCTCTTTGACCTTCTCATTGAGCGCCCCGTGAGCATCCCCCACCTGCTGCTGCATGGCCTCCAACGCCTTCTCCTCCTTATCCAGGGTACTCTTCTTGTTCTTCCAATGCGTGTTTATCTTCACCAGCTCCTTGGAAAGTGATTCCTCCTTCGACTTTGCCTTTTCAAGCGCTTTGCCATAGTCTTTCTCCCGCAGGTCGTGGAGCTTGGCCGCCTCAGCACCTCGTTCTTGCACCGCCGCCTTCAGCGACTGGACAGTTTGTTTGAGCCGGTCCCGTTCAGTCTCCATACCCAAGAGCTCTTCTGCAGACCGGGACACCTCCTCGTGGTATTGTGTGTACTGATGCGCGACGCACAGCCTCTGGAGCTTCTCGATCTCTGTGTTGTTCTTCGACCACTGCAAATAGTGCTTGCGTTCTTTGCGGAGGCGTTCCAGGGTCGGCGTGATCTCATTCACCAACACCTTTTGAATCTCGGACATCTTGGCCGCCTTCTTTTCGATGGTCTTCAACGCGGCTTGCTTCTTGTTCTCGAACATGCGGGTCCCTGCCGCCTCCTCGATCATGCCCAGGATCTCGTGCGGCTTCATGTTCAATACCTTGGTGATCCGACCTTGCATGATTAAAAAGTGAGGGTTGTTCACATTTAGCTGGACCGAGTGGAACAGATTCTGAACCTGAGACGCCTGCACCGCGTGGCCGTTGATCAGATACTTGTTCTTGCCCCCTATCACCACCTGTCGGGTCACGGATATCCGGTCAAAGTGCTCATAGCCGACGGGACTGCTCTTTTTGTCCGCGTTATTAAAATTGATGGTAGCGGTAGCCTTGGTGACTCCTGCCTGCCCTTGCTTATACACGAGCTCTTGGAGGTTGCCAACTCGCACGTGCGAAAGGTTGGAGATGCCGAGCACGAAGCAGATTGAGTCGAGGATGTTGGATTTGCCGCTTCCATTCAGGCCCGTTATAGCATTAAAGCACGGGTCAAAGCCAGAGACGACGGTACGCGTCGCATAAGATTTAAATCCATCGATTATGACCTCTTCAATGTACATGCTTCCGAATCAATGACGGGCCAAGTTGGTGTCTTCTGACCAATGCAAAAGAACGAGCGGGAAGGGAAGCGAGAAAACGCTGCCCGGAAGCCTCGCCCCAGAAACGGCAAAAAGAGGAGTCCGGTGAACTTCGAAACTACGTGTATATAAATGTGTAGATTTGGAGAAGTATTGATAAGCGCATCACATGTCAAGCACACGCGAAATGCTTGACAAAGCATACGCTCGCTTATATGACGCCGGCAACGGAAAGCGGCAGACAAACAAATGCTGAAAGATGGACGGTAAAAATGGAAAAGGACATATAAATGCTGCGATATACGAAGCAGAACTAGCTAAAGGTCAGCCACTTCTGTTGGGAGAAGGAATGCGCAATGCGTCTTCCACCGCATTCCTCCTTAACACGGGTACGCGGACTTGGCCTGGAAGCACACCGGAAGACACAATGGATTTTGTAAGACGGGGCACCTCGAGGCCGATCAGGACGTCCCCGACTTACTCCATCTCATCCACGGATTTCATGCGCGCTAAAAATCCCGCGTGGCAGGGATGATTGTGCCTGCATGTGGCATACAACCATGGCCTGGCCATCGCCCGAAATTCTTCCGCGAGCGTCATCGGAGTCGGCGAATGGCGGGGCAGCAGGACGAAAGGGAGGACAAGCGGCGTGAATTTCTGGAATTTGGACACCCAGGCGAGGCAATGGTCCATGTGATGTTACTATAGAGTATGAATTTTACCTTTTCCATCATTTTTTGAGTTTAGATCAGGTATTTATGAGACGTCTTACTGGTGTAAAGCGGCCGCACAGCGCCGGGGCTGCTGGGGCGCAAGACGACGGTGGCCGTAATGACACAAGACGGACATCCGCGCCACCTTTTTTTATGGGTGCTAACGACTCTGGCAGTAGTAGATTAAGCAGGCGCCATGGAGAGGACGGAATTCAGTTTGCTGAGTCCTCCTACACGACAACCGGAGCTGCAGCCCCCGCATTGGCAGCCTCAGCGGTAGCTGACGACGAGCC
>Ga0209925_1001586_pt1 | contig 11341 bp, 8 predicted proteins | sample SalPonR2_A_D1_MG_FD_185702 | JGI IMG/M metagenome (GOLD analysis project Ga0209925, IMG submission 185702) | Salt pond soil microbial communities from South San Francisco under conditions of wetland restoration - Salt Pond MetaG R2_A_D1_MG... ...
AGACTGGCAATGTCTTCAGTTGCATGAAAGACTTCATCAGCACCAATCTTTTTTGCTAAATCTAACCTGTAAGATGATAGATCAGTTGCAAAAACTTTTGTGGCACCATATGCTTTTGCTAGTTTAATATGAAGCAATCCTGCGATACCGCTTCCTAGTACAAGAACAGTTTTTCCAGGTTTGAAATCTGCTTTATGAAATCCTCTTACCACACAAGCAAGTGGTTCAATAAAAGTACCCTCATCAAAACTTACATTTTCCGGTAATAAAAAGGTTCCCCGATCCACATTAATTGCTGGTGCTTGTAAATATTCAGCAAAACCACCGGGATAAAACTTTGTTGAATGAAGCATTTCACAAATGGTATGTTCTCCTTGTAAACAATACCTACACGTATTACACGGAACGTGATGAGTGACAAAAACGCGGTCTCCAGGTTTGAACTTATCAACGTTTTCTCCTGTTTTTTCAACGATTCCTGCGATTTCATGACCTAGAACCAGTGGTGCTTTTTTGATTCGATACCATTCCATGACATCACTACCACAAATACCACTGGCCATCACTTTAACCAAGATTTCATCTTCACTAATTTTAGGAATATCTTGTTGTTCAATACGAACATCCTTGTTATTGTAATACATTGCTACATTCATTGAATTTGAAATACTAATCACCATACAGGCAATAACTTAGTAATCAAAAATATTTTGCCAACAAATATGGCATCAATAATAATCAGTAATAAGTGAGAAAAATATGAAAAACTAAAAAAGACAAGGGGTGTTTTGTGAATTTGTGAATTCTTATGAAAATTGGTATTCTCTTTTATTCCAAATCAGGAAACACAAAACAAATCGGTGAACGAATCAAAAAACAATCTGAAAAAAAGAATCATTCGGTTGATATCGTTGAGGTAAATCCAGAATCTGAACCTGGTTTTTTTAAAGCTAGTTTTTCTGCAATCAGACAAAAACCACTTCCCATTACAAATGATACGTTTGATGTTTCATCGTATGATATTGTTTTTGTTGGTTGCCCTATTTGGGTTGGAAAACCTGCTCCATTAATCAAAACCATGATTCAAAAAACAACAGGATTTAATCAGGCAAAAGCAAGTGTATTCATAACTTGTGGTGGTGGAGAAAAGCCTGGTTCAAAAGCAGTTGATTTAATCAAATCATATTTACAAGAAAAACAAGCTATTGTGCTTGATGAAACATTAATTGTTCATATGGATAGAAAAGGAGAAATAAGAAAAGAAATCCCTTCTGTTGAAGATTTTGTTAATAATACATTAGAATCATTGTAACTAGGATTTCTTTTGTAATTTTTTTTATTTTTTTGCTTTGTGTTCTTTAAATAAATCATATGCTTCTTTTGGCTCGTATTTTTTATGAACAACTGCGTTAACCGCTCGCATCATACCAACTGGATCAGTACTTTGAAAGATGTTTCGACCCATATCCACGCCACTTGCTCCAGCTTGCAATGCATCATACGCCATTTGTAATGCATCTTGTTCAGGTTGTTTTTTACCACCAGCAATCACAATTGGTACTGGACAGGTATCAACGACATGTTCAAAATTATCACAATAATACGTTTTTACAATATGAGCGCCAAGTTCAGCTGCCATTCGACTTGCAAGACTCAAATATTTCGCATCCTTTCCTAAACCTCGTCCAACTGCAGTAACAGCTAGAACTGGTATGCCGTATCGTTCACATTTGTTGATATATTCAGTCATTCCAAGCAATGTGTCTCGTTCAAAGGATTGTCCTACCAAAATCGAAAATGCTACTCCTGAAACATTTAATCGAATGGCATCATCAATATCGACCACGGTTCCTTCATGTAATAAATGATCCTTGTTCAAAATACTTGTACCACCAGAAACCCTAAGAACAATAGGTATGTTTGTATCCGGAGTAATATAATTCCTCAGTGCCCCACGGGTAAGCATTAAGGTGTCAGCATATCGTAATAATGGTTTTACTGTTTTCTCAATATTTTCAAGTCCTGTTGTTGGCCCCATGAAATAGCCATGGTCAACTGCTAGCATTACTGTTCGACCATCTTTAGGTCGTATAATTTTTGATAACCGGTTTTTCATTCCCCAGTCCATAAGATATCAAGCCTCCAAAAAAAGGATATAAGCCATGAATATTTAAATAATTGCCATGTGAATAGGAGGAAAAGCAAACCTTTTATGATACCTGTTGATACACGTGATGTAGATGTGTGCGGGAGGCATATATGATGTCTGAAATAGAAAATTTGAAACCTGATTTATTATGGAAACAATTTGATGAAATTAGAAAGATTCCAAGATGCAGCAAACACGAAGGAAAAATCAGAGAATACATTGTAAACTTTGCAAAAGACCATAAACTAGAATACAAAGTTGATGAAACTGGAAACGTAGTCATTAAAAAACCAGCTGATAAGGGCATGGAAGGCAAACCAATTGTTGTCTTACAAAGTCATATGGACATGGTTTGTGAAAAGAATAATGATAAAAATTTTGATTTTTCAACGGATGCTATCGAACTTGAAAAAAATGATGATATCCTCACTGCAAAAGGTACAACACTTGGTGCTGATGATGGTATTGGTGTGGCAACAGCCCTTGCAATCTTAGAAGATGAATCATTAACTATTGGTCCGGTTGAAGCATTGTTTACTGTTGATGAGGAAACGGGTCTTACAGGAGCATTTGCGTTGTCTAGTGATATGTTAGAAGGTAAAACGTTGCTTAACCTCGATAGTGAAGATTGGGGCGTCATCACCGTTGGGTGTGCTGGTGGTGGCAACTCGGAAATTTCCCTTCCAGTTTCCATGGAAAATGCAGATGATTCCGTTACTTGGATGAACGCAAATATTGGTGGTCTTCGTGGTGGACATTCTGGTGTAGATGCTAACGAACAAAGAGGAAATGCTGTAAAACTTCTTGCTCGCATTCTTTGGAAAGCAGATAATACGACAAGTGGAATACTCATTTCAGATATTACTGGTGGAGATAAACACAATGCGATTCCTCGTGAGGCCCATGCAATCATTGGAGTTAAGGATAAATCAGCAGTTGAAAAAGTAATGAAAGAAGAAGCTGATTTCATTGCAAAAGAATATAAACCTATCGATCCGAAATTTTCTTTTTCCTTAGATAATATAGAAGCGCCATCTCAAATGGTATCAGTAGACTCAAAAAACAGACTGTTGAACATTCTTCAAAGCCTACCACATGGTGTTGAAAAAATGAGTTATGATATTGACGGGCTTGTGGAAACTTCAACGAATTTAGCGAAAGTAACACTTGAAAAAGATCATGCGCATATCTTGTTGAGTTCTCGAAGTTCAATAATGTCAGCACTTGAAGATCTTCGCAATCATATTCATGCAATTGTTTTACTTGCTGGTGGATCTGTTGAAGAAGAAGAACCATATCCAGGTTGGAAACCAGATCTAGATTCAAAGGTATTGCAACTCGGTAAAGATTTGTATAAAAATAAATATGGAGAAGCACCAGTTGTTGAAGCGATTCATGCAGGATTAGAATGTGGTATTATTGGTGAAAAATTTGGTGGAATGGATATGATTTCAATTGGGCCAACTATCAAATATCCTCATTCACCTGAAGAACAAGTAACCATTAGTACGGTTGACAAATTCTATGATTTTGTGGTAAACATTTTAGAAGAAATCGAGTAATAACCATCTCATTTCTTCCTCATTTTTTTATTTTTTTTGATTCGACAACATTATATTTTTTTTGTTTGGGAAGTTCCAAACAACTTCGATTACTACTTAATATAAAAAAAAGAATACCTTTTTTTGAAGAGGAAAAATCTGCTCCCTTAGCGATCTTAAAAAAAATAAAAGTTGATATGTTATGAAGCAAAATAAAGATTCATTCATTCAAAAACATTGGTTGAAGCTCTTAATAGTATCCCTATGTGTTGGTATTGTTTTAGTATCATCACTTTTTTTTGTAAATATAGGAATTGTGAATGCAGCATGGAATACACAAAGCAACATCGAAGGATTTAAAATCAATAATTCTACTGGAGCATTACAAGAAACACTTTACATTTACATCGATAACACTAGTTTATATGCTGAACAATTACGATCAATGCTTTTAGAAAACTTAGCCACACAGATTACATCAACTAAACAAATGATAGTGCTTAATGAGACAAATTACACAGATGATGCTTCTTTTTTAGGAATCCATGTTACTGAAAAATTAAACCAGTATTATCCATGGTCATCAACATGTGAATATACTATTTTTTATTATTTTTCAGATGTGGGAAATACTAACTATTTTATGGGTTTTAAAACAGCAGAATCAATGTATGATCATCCCGCAGTCGTTTTTAATTCAAGTGATGGAGAACAATTACTCAACATCGGAGATATTTCTATTCAAGGATCATTCAACGGGTTTTTTTCAAAGCCGAGAATGGATGAAATGATCATTGATTATATTGCTAATGAAATCGTTAAGCAAGTTGATCAATAAAAAATGTAAAAAAATTTATTCAATTAAAAAAAGGAAAAAGAAAAGTGTTGTATCTTATTGATATCCACCGATTTGAAGACTTGGATCTCCAAGTAAAACCCATTGTTCTACGGCTTGAGCATCAATTGAATCCCAGCCAAAATCTGGAAGCCACCAGCTTTCTGGAAGTGTGAAATCCTTAAAGGTATTCACATAACTCATTTGAGTTTGGGCATAGACCTGACCAAGGGTTTCATAGCCTTTGTCTCCATAGTTTTCACCGTATTGTTTGAAGAATTCAGAACTTATCCAACCATCACCAGCACCCACAGTGCAAAATTCTCCTTCCCAGCCCCAACCAAGACCAGTATTACCCATAGTGGCAATGGATCCAGTTTCTGGTAGTTGAACGAGGTTCCAGCTCCAACATTGTGGAACAGCGGAAAAATAAGTCCACATGTACGAATTTTTACCAAAGAGCAACAGATTCCAATAATGCATCATAGATGGAATAAGAGATACATTGAATTGGCTGTTATGGCATCCACCAACCACGGTGATTGGGAATTCATTTGTATTTTCTAATTCTTTCATCGGCCAGATAGGTTTTTCAGTGATAAATGGAGGAAATGATTGAAGATTGGATACAACCAGACCATGAACTGATGCAGGGCCTCTGTTACCTGGTATTCCGGGTGTTTGATCGCCCCAGTAACCTGGGCTTCCATGACCTGAGAAAAAGGCAAATCCACTCCCTTCATCAAATGCTTCTTTTACATCTTCAGGACCTGTGAATTTTCCATTTGAAGTCCAAATGATTTCTTTTTCAAAATCTTCAGGTATATAATGCAATGCGCCACCTCTTCCATGTTCAACTTCTTCACCAGTTACCCATTCACCTTCATAGTATTGTGGTAAGTCCTTTCGCCATTCGGAAAAGATTTCTTCTCCGTTATCATCTTCTATCCAAACACGAATATCAGTTAAATTTCCATATGGTTTTGGATCATATGTTTTACCGCGGATAGTTAACACTTCATCAACATAAGATACATTTGCCCACCAAAACAAGGTGTTACAGTATGCTTCACCTTCACTTGGAGTATACGTAACATCTGTATTCCCAAGAATGTCTCCTTCAGAAATCGATACAATTTCAGCAATTGGTGGTGCAGGATATGCATTTTCACCTTGAAGCACGGGATTTAAGTGATCATCATGATTAAAAGTAACAGTGGATTCAACCGTTTTATCAACACTTATAGATAGTTTATCGACTGGACCGCTTTCGCCTTCATCGTTAAAACTTTGCGCACAAATAGTGTATGCACCATCAGTAACTTCTGAAGTATCCCATTTTATATTTAAATCAAATTGATCAAGGAATCCATCACCAGAGTATACTACCATTTTTTCAAACCAATCTGATCCATACGTTGTTGTTTCATACGTGATTATTTTGTTTACAACGTCAGTAACTTCTTGTGCATCTGAACAAGCAAGCCTTCCGACTGCAACATCTGGAGCGTAATCAATAACATCCTCTGGCAATGTCGTTGCTACACCTGTTTCATCATCTAGATACCATTCTGATAAAATGCCATCTCCATCGGAATCCCAAGTTTCAAATTCTCCTCCTTCTTTATACACATCTGCATAATAAAGATCACTAATAAAACCTGGATCTCCTCCAGTTTTTACATTAGAATATCGAACAGGAACATGCCATCCTGATAAACCAATATTTGCATTATCTCTTGGTTTGGCATAAATGGTTGAGGTTAATCCACCTACTAAAAGAACGTATTTATTATTATATTCTTCAAGAGCGTATTTTATGTAATATTTAATTTGTTCAGCTTCATCAAATCCAGAATATTCATCATAAATTTCTTCTACTGGTTTCAACGTTGTTTCAACACCATAATTATTCTTATGATCAATTAGTGGTTTCAATGCATCTGAAAATGAAGTTGGGGCGATGATAACCATATCGTAAGATGTAGTTTCTGGAAATGGATCAGTTTCCGGTTGGGTATATGAGATACTAATATCAGCTTGATTGGTAATAGTTATTTTATTTTCAGCCGGAGTGTATTGAATAGGATAGAAATGAACAGTGACAAAAGTAACATGTTCAAACTCTTCATTGATGCCAACACCAACATTGACTTTGTAGTTTTCTGAAGGATATGGATTAGAACTTTGATAAACCGCTTGATCTTTCTGAGCAGATATGCTTATTTCATCAACATCAATAGAAGATAACGGCAGTGGTGCAGGTGATGGTTGGATCTGTTTTTGTATGAAATGTGTAGTAGTCTGGACTGCTGATGTAGTAACTTTGATATCTGTTACACCAAATGGTAATTCAAACGTCTTCACCGTTTTAGGAAGAACTGGTTTTCCAGGATTAAGTAAATAATCAGTAGTATCAGCAAATGAAACCTGCACATAATTTTGATCTTTTTCTTCAACAGTTAACTGACCTTGATTAAGTATTACCGTCTTATTTATGATCTCAAGATTAGTAGATTCCATTGGTTGAATTGCTGCTGCGCCTAAGCCTCCTAGGACAAAACAAAAAACAATAAACAAAGATGATAGTTTTTTCATTGTTATTCCCCTTATATTTATAATTTAATCTTATTTATAATATTTAAAATAATTGGTATAATGTCCAATAATTGAAAAAAATTTAGAAACATGAGACTAATAAAATTAACTAGGCCGTCTATTCCGATAAAATAAGTGATTCATTGGAAAAGATTTTTGAATCAAAAAAATATCTCTAATTAAGATGTATTAGATACATATCGCGGATATGATCTAGTGGTTATGATAGTGGCTTCCCAAGCCACTTACTCGGGTTCAAATCCCGGTATCCGCATAACTTCTTAGAGAAAAGAAAGTAAAATCTGTTTAAGAATTGGATATTGTTCCAATAATTGTGTCATCCAATAATAATTATGTGATTTTGGCATTTGAACTTCAAGTGTTGCCCAATCACTTTCCCCATCATGTTCATCTCTTGCTTTCGCTCTAACAATGTAAGTGTCTTTTTCATCCCAACTATGAGATATACTTAATGCTTCGCCAGAGGGAAGTGTTCTTGTCCAGCCATCTGTTGTTCCGTCATCCCATTCAATAAAGTAGGATATTTCAGAGTCTTGAACATCAGTTGACATGATTTCATATTCATAACTAGTACCTGGTTCTCCTTGACTTGGTCCGTTTATGATTGGTTTACTTGGTGGAGTGTTACCAATAACTGTTATTTTTTCTGAAAAAGCAGTTTGGCTTCCAACCAAATCTTCAGCTAAAACTGATACTTGATATGAACCCGTGGAAACAAATGTGTATTCAATACTTACGGGTGTTGAAGCCGGTGCATAATCAGTCCATTTATCTACGTATTCATCACTATTGAAATCCCAGCCGTAACGAACTGGATCATCATCTGGATCAGTTGTTTGGGTTGTAAATTCATAAGGTACACCAATAGTGCAAACATTTGGTCCATCCGGAATTTCCGGTATGTTTGGTTCATCGTTTCCTGATTTTGCTGGAAGGCCTTGATTCTTCCAATCAGTGATTCCACCAAGCATATTGTACACGGTTCCATTAAACCCTCTACTTGTTATAATGCTTGCTGATGTTGAGCTTCGACCACCAGATTTACAATACACAATGATATCGTTTCCATCATAAAGATTTAAAAACTCTTGATATCCTTCATCATCAACAATATTGTTTTTTTCAAAATGTCGAGGATATTCAGGGAATGGTGTGTCAATTCGGCTTGATACCCATTCGGAATCAGTTCTAACATCAATTGGGAGTTGTATTCCATTTGAGGTATCGGAGAGTAAATCCCATGCTTCGTTTACACTTATATCAATATATTCATCTTGTGCAGTCATTGTTTTTTGCGGTGTTGTTGACAATGAAATTTCAGTTGAGATACCTATCGGCAATATGAGACACAGGGTGAAAAGTAGTACTAACAAATATTGGAAATAATTTTTTATCTTCATTTTTTTACCCCCACTTATTTTAATAAACAAGTGTTAATTTCAATACTATTATATATTTTCACACTAATAAAACTTTAGTTTTTCTATGTTAAACTATGAACCTATGGGTCAAATAAGGAATCATAAACTCTTTTAACAAAAAGATATTTATAATTATTTATGAGTCAAACATCATTGTTATTGATAAGTAATTCAACATTACACGGCAGCGGATATCTTGATCATTGTGCCGATGAAATACAATCATTTCTTAAAAACGATTCAACTGTTTTATTCATCCCTTATGCCCGTCCAGGTGGAATTACTCATGATGAATATACAGATACTGCAAAGATTCGTTTTGAAAAAATGGGAAAAATTCTTCATGGAATCCACGAATTCGAAGATAAACAAAAAGCGATTTTAGATCATGATGCAGTATTCATCGGTGGAGGAAATACGTTTGTATTGCTCACTATGCTTTACAAAAACGATTTAATTGAACCGTTAAAAAACGCGGTAAAAGACGGCATGAAATATATTGGAACTAGTGCTGGGTCAAATGTTGCTTGTCAAAGCATTCAAACAACTAACGATATGCCAATTATGTATCCTCCTTCTTTTAAAGCACTTGGACTTGTTCCATTCAATATCAATCCACATTATATTGATCCAGATCCTTCTACAAAGCATATGGGTGAAACCCGGGAGAAACGCATTCAAGAATTCTTCATATTCAATGACATTCCGGTAATTGGCCTTCGAGAAGGAGCTATGATTCATTTTAAAAATGATTCGTACACAATCAAAGGAAAATATGGTGCCAGAGTATTTTCTAAAAACAAAGAACCAGTTGAACTGAAGACCGAAGATACCATTGATTTATAAGATTGATGGGGCTTTTGGCCGGTTTTACAAGTAAAACGACCGATTAAGTATCGTCGCCCATCCAAATCATGAGAAAAACAAATCTAATTAAAATAATGTTTGTTGTTTTTTCATTTCTTTAATGGGTTCAAATTTTTTTAGCATTGATTCAATCCGTTTTTCACTAAACTGATATTCCTCTGTAAGAAAATAAACGAGTTTTTGTTCATCTGGTTGAGACCAAGATAATTCATAATCATCAGTTGTTTTTGGATTTAAAAACATAGACCTGATTTTTTTGATTTTTTCAAAAGTGGGTGCTTCATCACTTCCAATCGTTGAAAGAACATTTTCAATATTTCCATTTTTTTTAATGAGTTTCAAACTTTTTTTTGGACCAATTCCTTTAATTCCTTCATTGAAATCCGTTCCCATCAAAATTGCCATATCCACCAGTTGTTTTTGTGAAATACCAAGTTTATCAAGGGTTTGATTTAAATAAATTCGTTCAGGATGAACCTTCACATACGCTTTTTTACCCGGAAGTTTTCGTTTGGACGAACTGGTTAGATTACGAATCAATACTGGAGAACCAATAAGTAAACAATCAAAATCTTGTGATCCAACACCATACGCATCTCCTTTCCTAACCATGTAACTAGCTTGAGATTCTCCTTCTTCAGGAGCTTGCACATATGGAATTCCTAGGATTTCAAGTAATGTTTTACTTTGCACTACGATCTCATCGGTGACTCTACTTGTTTGTTGAGCCTTAATTCGTGCTTTCGCTGTATCTCCTTTTTCAAGTGCTTCTTTCCAATCTTTTTCAGCTTGCAAACGTCGTCTATTTCGTTCATCAATTGTTTGTTTTTTTAATTCATGAGGTTTTCCATCAAAAACATAAACTGGTTTTATTTTGTTTTGAACTAGATTAGCCGTTCGATAAAACAATCCAGAAAGATGTGACGTGATTTTTCCATCAGCATTTTTTAAAGCGGTTCCATCACGTTGTCTAATTGTTGCCAGGAATTGATGAAGGACATTATATGCATCAATAACAATAATTCGATCATGCAGGTCCTTAAATGAAATCTGTTCTGATGGAAATAACGATCCTAATTTAACACCCATGCCAACCACTAAACAGTATCATTTCCTATTTAAAAAATGGTTTGGTACGAATATGCTGAAACGATAGATTTAAAGGAGAAGCAATTATTCAGATGAATTGATGAAACGAGATCTTATTTCAATGTTAGATGTAAAAGAGGATTTACTTGACATTATAAACCTTGGAATTGATTTAAAAAAGAAATCAAAAAACGGAAAAGATACCTCTCTTTTATCAGGGAAAACCTTAGGGATGATCTTTGAAAAATCAAGTACCCGTACCCGAGTTTCTTTTGAAGTTGGCATGGAAAAACTTGGCGGTCATGCATTATTTCTTTCAAAAAATGATATTCAGCTTGGTCGAGGTGAAACCATTGAAGACACTGCTTTAGTGCTTTCTCGATATATTGATTTGATTATGTATCGAGCAATGAGCAATAAAGCCATGAAAGAACTAGCAACTAACGCAACCATTCCTGTGATTAGTGGACTTGATGATATTGAACATCCATGTCAAGTAGTCACTGATCTTATGACCATTAAAGAACACAAAGGAGACCTCAAGGGACTTAATTTCGTGTATATTGGTGATGGGAAAAACAATATGGCAAATTCATATTTACTTGGATGTGCAATCGCAGGGATGAATGTAAAAATCGTATCGCCAAAGAAATATTGGCCAGATGAATTCTTTGTTGATGAAGCAAAAAAATTTGGGGTAACCGTTGAAGTAACTGATTCCGTTGAAACTGCGACAGATGGCGTAGATGTTGTTGCAACAGATACTTGGGTTTCAATGGGTGATGAAGAACAAAAACAACAACGGCTCAAGGATTTCAAA
>Ga0209925_1001593_pt1 | contig 11324 bp, 6 predicted proteins | sample SalPonR2_A_D1_MG_FD_185702 | JGI IMG/M metagenome (GOLD analysis project Ga0209925, IMG submission 185702) | Salt pond soil microbial communities from South San Francisco under conditions of wetland restoration - Salt Pond MetaG R2_A_D1_MG... ...
GCAGAGGGGGCCGAGCGGGGAGCCGCCTCGGGCAAGTGCACGCCGGGGCGACACACGTCCTCGCTCGCGAAGGCTTTCCACACCTCAGACACCTCTCCAGATTTGCGTCGGACCAAAATCTTCCGCTCTTCCTCATCCACCTGCATCACGGTCGCCTGAAACCACAGGTTGTGGTGGCGAAGCTCCACAGGCATGCCCACGTAAAATTGCCGCCAGTCCGGCGACTTGGTGTGGAGAGGCAGGAGTGCCCGGCTTGTCACCTCCTTTTCCGTGTCCCACCTGTCCTCCCAACATCGAAAATGGATCCTCACGCGGGGGACACCTTGGCCGTTGGTTTCGAGACGCTCCACCACCACCGAGTCGAACCACCTTTCTCGGTCGTGAGCATCCAGGGCGTCGCCCTTCTTCAGCGCAAAGCGCCAGGCCAAAGTTTCCACAAAGACACAGGCCGCTGTTTCTCCATAGAATATATCTTCTACGGTTTGTTCCTTTGAATACATTTTCGAAATGTGCTTCATTTCAGGCACCGCCCCATTGTGGCTATCGGCGGAGGAGCTTGTCTTCGCAGGAATCTGAGGACGGACGAGTTCGTCAGCGCCGTCTCGATCCGAGGGTACGTCCAATTTATTGCCATGGCTTGTCTTGTTCCCTTTGGAGGCACACCCGATCAAGTCAAGCGTGTTGAAACTTCCCAAAACCCTCTCGTTTGGTGGGTGCTTGCATGGCCCCATTGGCTCCTTCCCCCCCTCTGCCTCCTCTGTGCTCTCAGCCTCTACATCCTGCCCCACCATGGGCACCGAGTACAGCTCTGCAAACTTTATGTCGATTCCTACTAATTGACAGACGTCCTGCACGAATTGAGACGCGGGGGTGGCCGATTCTACCACCATCTGCCCACAGTGTCGCTCCCTGGCAGTCCCACAGTCATAAGTGGAATCTCCCGACGTCACCTCCACGACGTAGGGAAACAAGCTGACACGGTTCTCGGCGACGGAGCCACGACCGATAGTGATGACAGAGCGGGGAAGATCCGGCCCTCCAGAATACCACTCTTTCAAAAGCTTGTAGGCAGTGGCCGGGAGCAAGGCGAAGTCCACGTTTTGCAGCACTCCTTTCCGTAGTTCCAACACCTTTTCAAAGCCTTCCCGGGTCTCGTCCTCCTCCTCGCACCCGGCGGGTTTGTGCACGCTTTCGTTCCTCTCACACCACCGTCGCTTACGATCCTTGTGAACGAGGTCCGTATTATCAATCCTGCCCGGGTGCAAAGCTTGGTGACCGCCACTCGTGGAGTCTTCCCCGTCGTATTCCACGTAACGTTTCCAACGCTGCCACCACGACGAAGCAATAGGATACCAAGTGTCGCCAACACGCAGTGCCTGTGTCTCTTCTATTGCTGACCGAACGCGCCGACGTTGCTCTGCCACAGGCGGGGGTGAGGGAGCTCCGCCCGGCGGAGCCGGACGCAATTCCTTTTCGAACTTTTCAGTCCCCGCTGAAGCGTTGTAACCCTCTCCTCCGCTTTCAAAAGCGGCCCGGGCATGGTTCATAGCAATGTCTTTTAAAAGTCTGTAACAATATTGTGCAAGAGGGGTGTATATATGGTAAAGAATCAATAAGGGGGAAAGCGATGCAGCGCCATGCGGGGCACGTATGATGAATAGACCGGGTATACCAATAACAACAACAGGAGAAGGGAATTCCACGTCATTGCGACCATATGTACGGACATCACTGAGAAAGAGAAGGGAGGCATCAACTCGACCCCCATTCGTCACCACCTCCTTCAGCAGGTTCCACGACCTTGCTCGCAACCGACATGGCTGGGCCCACATGCCTGACCCATCCCTTTTCCCCTTTTCAAAGCCAGACACAACAAGGAGCACATAAATCTCGCACAAGGTATGAACGAGCACTAAGGAGGGTGAAATCGCTCGTCAAAAACAAAAGCTTGGTTGCTGGCCCGCGGGCACCGCATTTTCTCACCCCTGAAAGTGTATTCGCAGGCGAGGACGCACAAGTCCTAGCTTCCCGCAACACACGAGCACTTGACCGCTCAAATATAACCATCCACACGCCTTGAATCGCATCTAGCCCACATGTAACGCAAATTGTGGTCCTGCACGCTGTTGTGTACCCTTCGAATGCCGCCTACGATGGCACGCCAACGAGTGGTGTCGCTCGCCTTATGATTCTCGCTCGCTCCTCTTCGGGGCTCGCCAAGAACTGAAGGAAAACAAAAAACCCACAAAGCAGGCAGGCATGATACACAAACTCACTTGGGCAGTATTGCACAATGATGGACAGGTGGGGCAGTGGGAGGTGTCGCAGTCGAATGCGGTCTACTCGGGCGTGTGAACGAACTTTTTCTGCGTGGTGAGTGCGTCGTCTGTGTCGGCTACCTGTGGCAGTCACATCTCCAGCACCAGCACTATGCAGTCGCAGCATGAAGGCATGAAGAGTGCAAGGATGCAGCCTCCGACATTCCACAGCCAAGCTTTTAGTGTTCTGCACGAGAAGTCAATCGCAGTAAGTAAAGTGGAGTTGTGTCCGAAAATGGATCTACTCGCTTTGCTTAGGACGGACGGGTCCGTGGTAGTGCTCCGCACCATATCGTGGCAAAGATTGAATACGCTGCCCGCAGCCACTCTTCAGGATGAAAAGCGCGTCACAGCAATGTCTTGGAGTCCGGATGGCAATGTGCTGGCTTTGGGTCATGCGCAAGGGGCCATTTCTTTTTTGGACGTGGAAAAAGGCGAGCGTGCCAGACAACCACTCGGCGCGCGTCCCGCTTCAACAGTTCAGCAGGGGGTGGAGGCTTTGCAATGGTTCACACAGCAACGAGAGCCTGCGACCATGTCATCGGAGGACTGGGAGAAAAATCTAACACAGGCCGCAGGCAAGTACTATTTAGACCGGGATGCCGTTTTTTGGGAGGAGCTGCCCCCTCTAGGATTGCAGAGTGGCAGTTTTGCAGTGCCCAGGCACGTCAAGCAAGACAGCATCGAGGCAAAGTTGGCAGCTGGTGTCGCGTCCCTAGATGTGCTTGTGGCTTGTTTCCAAGGCGGTCATATATTGGTGTTTTCATCGGGCCTTCTCCCTGTGGTGAGCTTGAGGTTGCGTGACTTTTTCCCTCCGACCCCGGCACCTTCACTCGCCGACGAAAACGGCAGACATATTGAAGTAACGTCCCCGGCTTCCATTCGCCAAGCTCGTACAAACGTACAGCCCACTCCGTCGCCTGCGAAGCCAGCCAGCTCCCCTCCTTCCATACTGTTGGATCACCCCTCCCAGTCATTCCTTCCGCGCGCGGCATCGCCCACGCTTTCCCCGCCGGCCCTAAGCGTGCAATCACTGGCCGCCTCGCGTGATCTCAGTGCGATGGTGTTCACAATTGCAGCAGGCGAAGGCTCGCGAGGCGGCGTTTCCACGCTGGTGGTGCCCACGGCGGTACTCTGGACCCATCGGCATCAGCTCAGGCCCTTGACGGTGGAGTTGGCGGCTGTGTCCGGCCTCGTCAGTCACCTTTTAGAAGCCCTGGACATGGCAGAGCGACAGTGGAACGAAAGCGTTCGTACCCTCGATATCAAGCTGGAGCTTTTGAACGGTCTTTTGCGCGATTACGCTTGCGAGGCCTCAGCCCGAGAGGCGCTCCTTTCCTTTGTCCTATCCGGGGTCGCCTGTCCTGCCCTAAGTCAGTACCTGAGTCAAAACGGCTCGGAGCCACAACAGCAAAACATGTTTCGTCTTTTGAAGACCATGGATGACAAGATCGCCGGCGTGGAGGGTCTTCTCCGCGAGCAAGTGGCCCGCGTGGGGGAGATGATTGCTTTCCGTGCTGTCAAACTCCGGGGGCTCGCGCGCTCGGGGCCTGACTACCAAGCGCTTGGACTGTCTACGAGTGCACTGTCAGCGCTGATCAAGGCCGCGGGGGACCTAAGTGTAAAAGCGGAAGAGACGTTGCGAGAGGTGCAGAGGGCCCGGCAAAACATTAAAGTCTTTGTGCTGTGGCTCCTGGACACTATGCAGCACTTGCCGCCGACGGGGACAGAGGAGCCTCCCGCCGCTAGCAAGCGTTTGACGTTCCGCCATTCCACCAAGCACACACGAATGCTCCTTTCTTTCCTTCGCAAGCCTGTTGCAGCGTCAGCACCGACCGATTCCGAAGATGCTCCGGGTGAGAAGAGGGCCGCAGGGCCGACGGGCAACACAGAAGCAGTCATCGCCGTGCACATTTCTTCGTACTTCAAGGACCAGCCCTTACCAATGCCTCCGTCCCGAATTATGACCACATCGGCACCTGCCCGGTCACCAGGATCGTGCGATGCCGTGGACGGGGGGGCAAAGGAGGGGGCGAAAGGCTTGGCGTCCGTCTCCCTCCGCACGCAGGTCAAGTGGGTCTTAGCTCGTTTCGAAGCCGTGTTCAGACGGCCCATGGAGGCAATTACAGACCGCCTGTCTTCCCCTTATGTGCTCCTCTTGTCCCAGGGGCCCCTAGCATCACCACCCAGCCTGTACGCCCCGGCCCGGTCTGACCCGTCTCGCATCCTCATGGCCGCCGTGAGCTCAGGGGGTGCCAGGACCATTGTCCTTTCTATTGAAGTCGGCGCCTTAGCTTCGCGCATGCGGTTAGGCGCGGAAACACCGAATGGAATACCTCATGTCGAGGTCACGGGCCTCTCTCTTGACGCGCCTGCCGGCTTCTCGTTTCAACAAGCTGCCCTCTATGGAAGTCGACCTCACATCCCCTCCTCCAATCCTGAGTCAATTGTGCTTCTGGTCAGAGAAAACGTGCAGCCTTTCGAGATTCGAACTCCAGCGGAGCTCTGGAAACTTCCATTGACCAGTCTCCTCACTCATCTGAATCCGGTGGACAAGGAGGGCGGGGCTCGAGCCTGTCTCCTCGACGGCCAAGGTGCGCGAAGCTTGCTCCCGTGGGAGATGGTTTCTAATGTAAGGACTCGGCAAGTGGCTGCAGTTGCGCCCAGAAAGCTTGCACTTGCCGTCACAGGCTGCCGGGGGATAGCGTGTGTGACGTCTGAATCAAATTTTTTGCTGCTTGCTGACCTGGAGGAGGACGAGGACGAAGACGAGGAGCAAGAGGGAAACGAAGGTGAAGGACAAGGGGTTGGAAGGGTAACTCGCCTACAGGAGCAATTGGATGGCCTTGCTAACGAAGTAATGCAGGTCGAGTCAACGATGAGGATGGAGATTGTACAGGGAGAGGAAAATGAGGATGCGAAGAGCGCTTGTTGATGTGTGGCTTTAACAGTACTAAGTAGTGTACAGATGGTAGAAGGTATGATCACTTTGGTCGTGCTTCGTGTTTCTTTTGGGATCTGTTATGCTTCGCAATCTGACTGCGGCCTAAATATGCCAGCTTTCAATGCATCTGTTGTAGCTAACGCCCCCTTTGCGAAGCTCCCAACATCGCCGCCCTCACACACCCACGCCTATGCCGTAGTATATGTCTTGCTGCAATGCCCCTGTTCCCCATACCCCGCCTGGATCACCCTCTTCCTGATCCTCGTTTCCACCATCCGCATCTGTGGCCGACTTCTTTTCTGGATCATTCGCGGCCAAGCCTTGTGCCATTCGCGCTTCCTCAAGAGCGGACTGTAGTGACGTTAGCCGGATGTCCGCCGCAATATCATCATAGACTTCCTCAATTCGTCGCATTTTCCCCTCCAGTCTTTTCAAATCCGCTAGCAGACGCTTTTCCACACCGCGGCAGGTCGATTCCAGGTTGTCCTGAATTTCTTTGGTCATGACACCCAAAACCTGATCGACTACTACGAGACCTACCATTACAGCGCTCTCCGCGTTAAATGGTTGCGGAGGCACAGGCGGAGGATAATACTGCCGTTGTTGCTGTGGATTATAGTTCTGGATTGCCGTGGAATTGGTCCTATCCAAAACGCCTCGCTTGCCCGCACCCGTCTCGGCTTTCATGTTCAGCTCTCCCCGTTTCTTCGCCTGATCCTCCACAATAACGCTCACCTTTTTGATCAATAACGATTTTTCCCCAACACGTGGGAATAAAAATTTAATTTGAAGTTGCCATACCTCGACATGGGAAAGGAGCGATGCATCTATGCGAAAGGCAAAGAGGCCAGGATACTCCTCCGAAGTTTGGCCCTTGAGAGTGGTCAGGTATGTATAGCTCATTCCCGTCGTGGATTTTCCCCTCATAAGGTTTACAACTATTGTTGGTGCTGCACAGATAAGATCTAATTCCTGAACGCGGGCCTGATGTTCTAAGGCCACGTGCAAGTAGCACGCCCGTGCCGTAGGGTCCGTCTGTGTCAAGGTCATCTCAGGGATGGTAAAAATCTCACCAAAAGCAAAACGCCCAAATTCTTCCAAGGGTGGCATGGATGACCAGTTGCTTTTTAAATACGGCATATCTGCTTTTATTATTGATAAGAGGTGAAAATGGATGTGTCAGTAAAAGACCTGACAGGGGGTCCTAAGAGTAGGGCTCCGTCATGTCCGACGACTGACGACATTGCGGTACGAAAGACCTTCATGGAGGATAAATTCTCAGTAAGACGAGCAAAGAGTCACGAAAGGTTATTTCATTTGATTGAATCATGGACGGAAATCATTTGTGCACCACTTCATCGGCTCGGCCTGCCTTTTAGAGGCATAATGTGCGCTTTTGGAGGTAAACTCTGGGGACGCTTTTGAAATTCAAATATCCGTTTGAGAGCCGAACGTTTCCTGAGAGGCCGGCCGACATGCCCTGGCAGTCTAACAGCACTCTCATCGTCTATACCGAGAAATTTCGCTTTCGACGAAATTCTATATTTGTCATAAGAAGAGTCGATACTTACTTATCGGCGCGCACGGCTGATAACGAAAAAGATAAGTAAAACCAATCATGTCTCTGACCATTTTAACATCCTTCAGGAATCAGCTCATCTGTTATGTTACATTGTACAATTTTTCGCATTTCAATACATTTTTTTATCTCTCCTGCACTGTTGATGGTTCTACTGCATCCGATCTTTGAGGGTGTACATGCCGGCCCTCTAGGCTGAGTGATGTCAAATTCTGCCTCGTTACCATAATATTTCCGTCAATATCCTCCTCGCGTCCGCCGGAACAATTCGGCGGCCCCGTAGGAGAGTCGTTAGCTTCAATACCATGTGCTAAGACAGCTTTTTTGTCTCCATGAGGATGTCTTTGCTCGTTATGCTGGTCATTCTTTCCACCGCAGCACTGTCCACTCTCATGCATTGATTGACGACCATCGTGCGGCATTATGAAATCATCTTCCATTTTCAACCACAATTTCAGACGAAATGCATCCACGCCATTCAAGTAGTATTTCAATAAACGCTCTTCTCTTGCAAACCCTTGCCGTTCGTACAAGTGCAGGGCCCCAATATTGGTAACTTCCGCTTCAAGCGCTACCTCTTGACAGCCGATTTCTACCATGCGTGCCACTGCCCTGCTAACGAGCTTCCGACCTAGTATCAAGTAAGGAAGGATAGAGGTTATAAGATTTGATAAAGCATGTTTATTGTGAGCATCTGCCACGAAATTGCTTGCCCGAAAATTGCTCAAGAAAAGGTGACGCCCTATTATACGCAAGATATGTTGGTCGAAAGACGAAACTCCTTTCCATACAAAGCACACACCCCCAAAAAAACATACGGCGTTAAAGATACGCACCGATGCCTGCCCTTCGGTATGAGGTCTCAACAGCCAGCATGGCAATGTACCCACACAAACCCTTTGAGTCCTGACTTCCCTCGTTATCTGCTTTGCCCACAATGACACCCACCAGTTTCCGGTGTTCGTTATATTCATCCCTATCCATGCTCTCTGCGGAAGCTTTTTTCAAAGAATATTGGTCACCTGCAACAGCTTTTGATGAGGCGTCGTCGTCGATGTACGCAAGAAAGCACAGGTCTGGCCAACCGCAGAGAAAATATCTGTACGTAAAAATGGAGTATGGCTCCGACAAATCTCGATCTACCAATGCCATGATAGCGCCAAGCTGTTTTTCGCTCGAGTAGCCGACATATTTAATGCGGGCTTCCAAGCTGTGTGTTAGCGGGAGGAGGGGATCAGGGCTAAAGCGACATCTGCCGAAGACTGATGCCGCACTCACCTTGACTCATTTTTTTGCTCTCGATTATGTTGTATGCTTTCCAACATCACTTTATTCCCGTCGGCGTATCGAGTAGCACCTGTGGTGGTTGTGCCCGTGATGGTGCTTACTGATGATGGGACACAAAACGTGCGCCGCGGAGAAGTCAATGACCGGTCGATGCGATCTCTTAGCAAGCAATCTCCAACACATCAAATCTTCGCAGCAATTCCTCTAATCCTCCACTAAAAGAAGAATCCCCCTCTGAGTGAAAGAGGGCGGGTGGTGAGGCTTGCTGCGCATTATTTGATCCATGTCTCGCCAAAGACACTCGGAGAAAGCGTCATCGCCTGCAGCCGTCCTTACCATATTTATCGGCCAATTAGAAGCCATACGCCCGCCGCTTGAGCCCTCAGGATGCTGAAAATAATCACTTCCACGACGCACACGTGTTTACAGGGGATGGACGCGATGAAAGCGCGGCCAGATTGTCCTCGTCCCCCGCCGTGGCCCAGTGTGGCGGCATGTTTGAAGGACCTGTTGGGAGGTACGGGGGAGGGCCAAGGGGAGGGGATAAGAGATCACGGGAGCCACCGGTGTCGCGACGCGTATGCGTACTTGTACAATGCCGTGGAAGCGGTTGCCCATGAGGAGGAGACGCCCGAGGATTTGCAATGCTTAATTCCGTCTCAAGGGCCTTCTGTTGTCGGTCATATCACTCGGGGATTGCTTCCCGCTGTTCACTCTCCGATCGACTTCACCGATCAAGTGGCGGCAGCTCTGCCTCTATTGACCGTGCTCTTGAACGACAAACGCTGCTGTGCGCAGCTGGCCAAGAACAATCGTGCCGATGAACGAGTACTTGGCGTACTGTTGGACATCTTGGAGGGAGCGCAGCAACAACTGGTCACCAAGGAAAACCAAGGTGCCTACCATGTCCATCTGATAGCCCTCGCGGACATCTCTTTCACTGCCTTCGACACGCTGGCGCATCAAGCCTGCGATATGTCCCATCTCTCGGAAGAAGTCTTGCTCAAGATCCTGACTGTCCTGCGTCTCGGTGTTGCAGGGGGCTTCGGAAAGTGGGCAGCTCTGGTGCCCGCACGATCCTTGCAAACCTCTATTAAACTGCTACCCCGCCTCGCTCCGAATGCAAGGGTGGCCGGTCACGTGCGAGGACTTCTGAAAGCCATCCTTCTTCGTGTCTTGAAAGGTGGGAGTCGTTCCAGTAGCCCCACCGCCGAGGCTTTGAACACGGAGGAAATCGGGATGGCGGTCACAGCTTTGGCACAAGCTCGGTCCACGGCGCCCCAAGCTCTGCTTGTCCGGGATCCAGTCTCAGGGCCGCCTCCAAGCGACGCGACGTATTGCAGTTTTGTGCGGAGCAATTTCGATGAGAAGAGACTTGAATGGCTGCAACGGCACGACTTACCACTGGCAGTGCGGGTGGTGGAGAGCATGCTCCCTCTTCTCGGTCCAGCGGGTCTCTCAGACGGCAGAGTTATGCGGAAGGTACTGGAGATCCTCAATCGAGCTATCAGAGGTCCCAGCACCCACGGGGCGGGTCTGTGCGCCGAGACCGAACTTCAGCAAGGCCATGTCGTGAGGCGGGTGGCTCTGGAAATCTGGACCTCGTCCTACGTCCTGTCTGTGGCCCGTGACTGGGACATAATCGTGCGGCGGGTGCAAAGAAATAAGTCGGGAAAGGAGGCTTTCCTTAGGCAGCTTCTGCGAGTTTTGTGCAAGCCCTTGGTGCACTATTTTGCGAGTGCGCCGAGTGGAAACGCCTATCAGGGTGAGCAAGACAGTCGGGCTTCACGGCTGATGCTAGCCATTCTGAGCAAAAAGGAATGGCAAGTGTATCTGTGGGGAGCACTAAAATGGGGCCGTACAGAAGAGGCATTGCAAAGCGTGGGCAGCAGGCGGGATGGGAGCGTGCGGGGGGTGCTCTTGAACATGCTAGCGACTCGCCATAACGACCATGGAAATGACCCTGCCCGCCACCGATTCGAGGATGGCTTGCGTTGTTTGTCATTTCTTGTTCCGGGCGCGCTTCCTGAATCCCTCCTTCCACAGGGCAGTTGGACGATGCCGGATCGGCAGCAGATACCACCCTTAGAGGGCGAGACGCAGCTTCACCTCCTGATCCTTGCGATTCGAGTCTTGGCACAGCACGAGTCGATCAGCAAGTGTTATTTAACATTTTCAGACCTCCATCAAGACGAGAAGGGGCCTTCAATAGAATCAGGACGGCCACCTTCCCAAGGCCCCGCGTCCCTCTCCCTCCTCTCTTCGCCGTCGCCGTCTCCCGGGTCGGTAGAGGCCGCTGGCTCGATAGCTGGCCCCCCGCCTTTGCCGGAACGTGCCATCAAAGCCGCGTGGGGGCACATGCTTCGAAGCCTGCTCCCAGCTTTCGTTCCTGGAGCCCTGCCAACATTGCTGTCAGCGTCGCTGCCATCGGCGGATAGTAACAGAGTAGAGCGCCGAATTCCCCAAGAGATGAGTGTCGCCGTCGCGGGAAACTGGGTGGATGAAGCCTTTGAGATTCTGCTTCCTCAAAGCACGCCCGGAGAAAACGGTGTTGGCAAGGGCCTTCCACTCTCCCTATGTCATACTCTCGCGGACGAGGCTCTTGAGCTGTACGGGGCCTCCGACCTCCTTGTTCAGACCCGGCTTTGGTCCGTGGTACTCGCTTGTACGTACGATCCAGCCCCACCCCCTGTCCCCGTGCCGTCGACAGTTTTGGGGCCCTCGTGCGAGGCCGCCGGGGCCGTGGGAGATTCGCAGGCAGGAAAGGCTGCGAGTTGTGGGCATCATGCGACCTCGCCTGTGACGCTTGGCTTCGTCTTGATTGGTCTCAAGGCGCTTCTTTTTCGACCTTTGCCTTGGAACACCCCCCATACCTCGTCCCTGCCGCTCTCACCCCTCCCTCAGCTCATCCTCTTCCTGGCGGGAGCACTCCGGCGCTTGACGAGCTCCGAGGGAAAATCCCAGGGGGGGGATCCTCGCAGCCCGCGCCCTTTCCTTCATTTGTACCGTCTGGCGCTGCTGCGCCTCGTGAGCGAGGTGGGCACGGTCGGAAAGAGGGGCCCAGCGGCCGAGACTACGCTGCGACAGGCATGCATGGTCCTCACCATGCTCAGCCACTTCGCCACGTCTCCCTTTGCCCATGTTGTTTTTCAGGATGCCTGGATACCCGGACAAGGGATGGGGGGGGGGATCCTGG
>Ga0209925_1001599_pt1 | contig 11303 bp, 19 predicted proteins | sample SalPonR2_A_D1_MG_FD_185702 | JGI IMG/M metagenome (GOLD analysis project Ga0209925, IMG submission 185702) | Salt pond soil microbial communities from South San Francisco under conditions of wetland restoration - Salt Pond MetaG R2_A_D1_MG... ...
CATCTGCTGGTTCGAGAGACATGTTCATGATCAAGCTGGACCCCGATGGCAATCCTGTGTGGGCTCAGAGCTTCGGAGGCACAAGTTTCGACCAAGGAAATGGTATTGCTGTGGACGCATCGGGCAGCTCCTACACTACCGGTTCTTTCCAAGGAACCATGATGGTGGGCAACACGACTCTCATCAGCTCTGCTGATTCGGGAGACTTGTTCATGATCAAGCTGGACCCCGATGGCAATCCTGTGTGGGCTCAGAGCTTCGGAGCAACTGAGTATGACGTAGGATATAGCATTACTGTGGACGCATCGGGCAGCTCCTACACTACCGGTTTGTTCGGAGGAACTATGACGGTGGGTAACACCACCCTCACGTCTGCTGGTTCGGGAGACATTTTCATGATCAAGCTGGACCCCGATGGCAATCCTGTGTAGGCTCAGAGCTTCGGAGGCACTAGTCGCGACCAAGGCTTAGGTATTGCTGTGGAGGCATCGGGCAGTTCCTACACTACCGGTTATTTCGAAGGAACCATGACGGTAGGTAGCACCACCCTCACGGCTGTTGGCGATAGAGACATTTTCATGATCAAGCTGGACCCCGATGGCAATCCTGTGTGGGCTCAGAGCTTGGGAGGCACTAGTCGCGACCAAGGCTATAGTGTCGCTGTGGACGCATCGGGCAGTTCCTACACTACCGGTTATTTCCAAGGAACAATGACGGTGGGTAGCACCACCCTCACATCTGCTGGTTCGGACGACATTTTCATGATCAAGCTCGACCTCGACGGCAATCCTGTGTGGGCTCAGAGCTTCGGAGGCACTAGTCGCGACCAAGGCTATAGTATCGCTGTGGACGCATCGGGCAGTTCCTACACTACCGGTTATTTCCAAGGAACAATGACGGTGGGTAGCACCACCCTCACATCTGCTGGTTCGGACGACATTTTCATGATCAAGCTCGACCTCGACGGCAATCCTGTGTGGGCTCAGAGCTTCGGAGGGAACGACGACGATGAAGGAAATGGTATTGCTGTGGATGCATCGGGCAGTTCCTACACTACCGGTTATTTCCTGGGAAACATGACGGTGGGTAGCACCAGCCTAACGGCTGTTGGCCTTACCGACATTTACATGATCAAGCTCGACCTCGACGGCAATCCTGTGTCGGCTCAGAGCTTCGGAGGCACTGGTGTCGACGTAGGAAATGGTATTGCTGTGGAGGCATCCGGCAGCTCCTATACTACCGGTTTTTTCCAAGGAACTATGACGGTGGGTAACACCACCCTCACCTCTGCTGGTTCGGACGACATTTTCATGATCAAGCTGGGCACCGAGGTTCTGTGATGTAGACGTTTCTCAAAAAAGATCGACGCGAATCACCGAAAGACACTATTACAGAAAATTATAAACCATTATGTGCTGTGACATATCATGACATGAATCGCCAAAGGCATCTTTGTTTTCAAAAAACATATCTTTGTTTTCTCGAGTGCATCCGTTGAAACTTGTGCAATGAACGCATGTATGTAACGTGGCTCAATTGCTTCGTGTGCGTCCCATATTGTCCATATTCCGAACAATACCATCCGTGTCTTTCCATCCTGTTGCCCCCACTTGCGTTTGATCCTCCCTGACATGATCAATGCTGCGATCATTAGGTCGATCATCTTGATGTACACCATCTTCGACGCCATCATCCTCACTTGTATCAGTAGGTGGTACCTAATCCTCCTAATGAGCCCCACTGTTTTCATAGACCCTATATTGTCCTCTTCTACATCGTCGTGTATTCAACTCTAATAACTGGTTGCTTCTATTTCGCTGCTGGAAACTTTGTCTCATCAAATGTCACATGTCCAGATTTGATGTATTTTCCAATAGAAGGCATATAAATCCGAGAACATTTAGGGTTGTTCCCTACGTCATCATAGCCAATCACAATTCCCTCTAGAGAACGATCATCGAATTTTCCTCTCGTAACAGACGTATCATGGACAAATGCCTTGCACCCCAAAAATCTGACCTGCTTTACATTCGCATGCTGCCTGAACATTTTGCAGTAGGGCGTTTCACCCCCACTCAATGCAGAAGTTCTAGCTCGGTTTAGAATATATGTCGCAGTTTTCAAAGCTTCAGCCCCGAAACGTTTTCCCAGTCCAGCCTGTATACGAAGACCTCGAGCCATATTTGATAATATGTGCCATGACTTCTCATCTTGCCTGATGCCACGGCTCTTGCAGAAAATTTTGAAATCTATCCCAGTGTGTTCACCTCCATTATCTGATCTAATCCCAATCAAAGACTTCACTTTGCGATCACGGAGTAATCCATTCATATGCTGAATGTATCGTTTCAAGCAATCTAGAGATTCTGATTTGCGCCTCATTGGATATACCACCCTCCATCGGGTGTAATCATCCGTAAATCCAATGGCATATCGTGCGCCTGCAGGTGATTCTACCTCTACAGGTCCAAGTACATCTATATGCACTAGCTCGAGAAGCTTTTTCGCCCTCTCCCTAGGCTAGGTACCGTAGCTCAATTTAGTTTGTTTTCCTCGTTCACACGTTCCTCAAACACCGGGTTTCTTAATCCCTTTTGGCATGCCGGTATCATCAATTTTACCCAGTTGTCTCAGCTATTCATGATTAATATGACCGAATCTCTTGTGCCATGGTTCAGGTGAGCTAACAACATAAGCTTCCTCACGAGTTTTGCCATAGAAGTCTATCAAGTATATGTTATCTACTTTTCTTATCGGTAAGCACGTATCACCTTTCTTAATTATACCCTTCCCTCTACGGATTATTATATCTACACCGGCTTTATCAATTCTAGCCTTGGATAATAAATCATGACTCAGACTACGTACTACTACGACGTCCTTAAACATGACTCCTTCGATAGTACCATCGCAATGTTTCACATTCATGAGCCAGTCTCCAATGTGATTGATGTACTTCAAGCTTCTCCCCATTTGCCTCATATACGTGGCAACTGTGTCGTCTGACATTATTCAATCCTTCGGTATCCCTTTTCATGTGGGATGTTAATAAGTCATGCAGATCCACGGTACTCATTAGGAGGAAAAGGAAAACAAGATACACCCGCAAAGGCACACCGCGTATTCCGTGGATTCCCCTGCCTTGAGGCTCACCTATCGCCTTTGCCCACAGGGTATGCTATCGGTGCTCCATCATGCTACATAGTGTTCTATCCCTCTATCTCTACCGAGGAAGATCGATCACTCTCGTCTCTACACAAGGTCGTTTTTAACAGAAGGCGGTGATGATTTCTCATGAGGTTTGGTTGGCATGACGCCTGTGAGAGTGAAGGAAAGCGTAGCGTCGTGTGTGCTGTTAGACAAGCGTAGTGATTCTAAAAATGTGTTTTTTCCATGCATTCTTTCTCTACTGGTTATCTCTTGAAACTAAAATTCTATTGCAACTGCCCTTATAATGACCATAGGCTGTACAAAGCTGGAGCACCCACAGCAATGTGGCTGCTAAGTCCTCTACCACGGCGTCCAGTCCCTCCAGCATTATGCAAGGCGGTTGGTGAGGACAGGGAAAACATGACTGGAAGAATGATAGTTTTGCTTGCAAAAGAGAACAGCAACGACAGAATGAAAGGTAGAGGGGCTGAGCAAGGGAGGGAGCGAGGGGGAAGAGGAGGAGGAAGGTATTAGGCCAAAGCTGAGCTGCTCATACATTGATGGTCGCTGTTTTACGTCACAAGCTGGAATATCGGAAGGAGAAAGCTGTGAAAAGGATTGCATGTGTAAGTTTACAAAAGTTGATGACAAAATGGATGGATTCAAGAGGTAAATTAGAAGTAAGAGGGATAAAAATAGGTGATGAGGGTACGTATCCTCCGATATCATATTTGTGGGAGGATGGCTCATGACGTCGCATTGCTTCATGCATGCTAAATTTCAACCTTTCTTTTTCGTGGTTTTAGCTCCACTACAATCCTCGATGTGCCTTCTCGCTCATTCGTTGTTCCTGTCGCTGTCACAGTTTTAGCGGAATCACGGGACCTACCATGTGGGTGCGAGGGGGTGGGGACTCGTTGGTCCGACACCCACTGGAGCGTATGGAGGATGGAGGATGCCTTTGACTATCACACAAACAACGCTACCAAACGAACATGTCCGACTGTGTCGCGGGGTGACGGAGATAAGCACGGTCATGCACATGGGGCTACTGCACCCTCACATCAATCTCGGCGGTACGAGACATCAATAACCCTACCCCTGGGATGCTTCACGCGGCCCATTGTCTGTAGATGGTCCATGCAAGAGGATGAAGCCTAATCAGCTCTCTGAAGGAACGCCTACGGTCTTCAAGATGATCACAAAGAAGAAAAAGAATACCAGGGAGGCATCCTCGTCGTTCAGAGAAGTGACTAACAGGGATTCAAGCAGTAAGAACGCCGAGCCAGCCACCTGTCGCATGTCCTCCTTTCTTTTCTGTTCTCAACCCCTTTCTTGCCTGCTTGCCTCCTATACCCCAGCCTTCCACCCCATGACACGCTCCCTCCATATTCTCCCTTCTTCTCCCATCCAAGCATGCTGCCTTTCTTCTCTCCCCCAGGCTTCCACGCTGTCCTTCCCCCTCCTGCCCCCTCGGCACGTGCCTTTTCCTCAGGACGGGAGGACCGGAAGGTCGATGCAGGGGTCCGAGTCGGGGGATGGAAGTCTCAGTCGTGGCCCTCCTCTTCTTTGTCCGTATGTACATCCCTTCGCCCTGGCCCCCTTCCTTCCCTCCCTCCCTCCCTCCCTCCTTCCACCCGCTTGCCGTTGTGGTCAGGTCGTACTTAAAGTAAGGATCGACCGCGTCCTTTAATGCCTTCCGGAGCGTGTAGAAATCCTCCTCCTTGTCCAGACATTGCGACCTGGTTTTGCTCAAAATCACCTGGTCAGGGTGGGAAGGGAACATGGAAGAGGGCGCGGCAGGTGGGAGGGGGAAAAAGAGGGAAGAAGAATGTGATGAAGGGGGGGGGATAAGGAAGGAGAAAAAGATGTAAGGCCCCGGGGCCTTCGGGTCCAATCATCTCGTGGGGAAGGGAGAGATGAGCGTGCCAAGCTTGGCGCCTTGGTTCTCCCTCTGTCCGGTAAGGCGATCCTGCTGATGTGGACACTCTGGTCTTCTCTTAATGGCTAATTCTGCCTAATACTGTGATTCTTTGTGGACGCCATACCAAGGCAGCTGTACGGGGACCGCTCTCTCGCACGAGTAATGACACCGACCTGACGTTCGAGACCTTCTCACCATTCTTCTCCAAGTCCCTCTCTGGCCCTACTCTCCCCTCGTAATACTTTCTCTCCTACACCTGCTTGCTGTCCTTGCGTGCCCCCCCGTGTCTAACCGTAAACTACATCCCTTCCCTCGCATCCATCTACCGTCCACCCCTCCCCCTCCGTCAATGGGATGAAATCCACCGCATAGATGCCAGAGAACTGCTGCAACAACTGCACGCCGAAGCCCAGCATGGTCCTGTACAACATGAATTCCACGGGCGAGACCAAGTCCTTCCAGGCGCCCTTTTCCATCTGTGCCTCCGCCTGAGGGAAGAACACGGGTAGGAAGCGCGCGCAGGAGGACCTTAGTGCTGGAGGTGTTTCTCGATACTTGACCAGGCGCTCCAACCACGCACACGGGCATCGTCTTTCTGTCGGTCGCAACCCTCCTTCTCACCCTCGACTCAGGCCTCTCACCCACCCTCCCGTTATGTTCACGATGTGGCCTCATCCTTTCCTCTTCTCACTCTCGGCAATCCTCCCCCAACCCCTCATTGTCCTCGAAACCGGTCCCATCCAGGACCTCCTCTACCTCCACAGCCTCCTTGATGCCTGCGAGCTCGCCTTCCACCTCCTCTTCTTGTCGGATCCGACCCAAGGAGGCCTTGGCCGCCTCACTCTTACCTTGCGCTACCAGCCAGCGGGGCGACTCTGGGAGACAAATCTAAGGTGCAGTATGGCACGTCCAGGAGGAAGAGAGAAGAAGGAGAATCGTTGGTACGTGTCGGTGAATGTGAGCTTGAAAGAGAAAGGCGTCAACCCTAACAGAAAAAAATACAGGGAGGAGGGAGAAAAGGCAAGATATGGAGAGAAGGGAGGGAAGGGGAGGGTAGAAGGGGAGGAGGGAAAGAGGAAGGTAGTATTAAAGGAAAAAAATGAATGCCAGCACCGCTGATGATGATGATGTGTCATTGTCGACGAATATGCAAAGACCTGACTGTTTCCGCCCTCCTCCCCTTCGTACCTTCTTTCCTTCTTCCTTCCCTAACCTTGCAAACTCTCGGAATAGATGCTCACCTTCCCTAATGCGCCTGTTCCCGACCCCCTCTTTATTTCTAGCAGAAGCTAGGGTTTCCATTTCATGCTCAGAAACGTGGAAGTAGGAGGGAGAAAGGACGGGAGGCAAACAGGAGAAGACGACGTCCGTAACTGTCTCTACCCTAATGCTGGCCCTATCTCAAGATCCTATGCCTGAAACCTAACCCTAACCCAGCGCGTAACAGGCGAACCTTGTTGTGTTGATGATAGAAGACGGTGAAAGCAATTTTTCGCCGTGGAAAAATCCCTACTTCTAGTTTTCGTTATTGGTTATATTCTTTGGTCTCCCGCAATAACGTCGTCCACACTTTCTCAACAAACAATAAATGCTTTGAAATATCCAGCACGCGCTTCCAATCAATTCAGAGCCCCTCCTTCACCTACGTCCTTTTCCGATTCCCATCCTGCCCGCTCTTAGATCCATCTTTCCTAGTCGCCCGAGCTCGTGCTCGTCTTGAAATCAACTGCAACTTCTCTGCTAATGTCGTATCAGTAATCCATACTTGAAAGAGCGCCTTCATATCCTCGAGGGAGACGCCCTTTGTTTCAGGGAGTAGAAGCAACACGAATGTGGCCATGAAGAAGCAGCACAAGGCGAAGAAGAGAAAAGTGCCCCATAGATTGAGGCTATCCCGCCAAATTTGGAAGATGAAATGATACAAGGAAAATGATCGATGAGTCTGAGGGGCGATGGAAATGTATAGATGATGGAAAACCGACTCACGAAGCTTCCGTGCGTACAGGCGCCCGGGGGAAGCACTACTACCTGCTCAGGGCCAACATCCTCCCAGACGACAAATACTTATGTATATATATACATGTGCATATACATATATATATATATATGGTGCACGGATACAAGACAAAAAAGTGGCCAAGAGACTCTTATGGTCTCGGCCCCGTAGGGGGAGACAGGGAAGAACGTACGAAAGGAACCACGGCATGCATAAGCTGCTCGCATCCCTCCTTCCACCGCCCTTGTCGACTACTCACTTTTCCGGGAGGATCATGACAGGCACGGCTTTTGCGATGCAGAAGTTCGTCAGCCAATTGGCAAGCGTGGTGATCGTCATGCATTTGCCCCGAAGGCGCTGGGGAAAGATCTCTGCCGAGACGACCCATGCTAGTGGCCCCCACTACAACGTAAAGGAATGGAGAAAAGCAGGGAGAGCAGCGGTAAGGAGGACAGCAAAGTAAAAATAATTGAAACACGGGGGTGTGCTAGAAGCGGAGATAGATCGAAGAGAAGGTGTCAAGAAGCGTAAGCAATGAAGGAGAGGGGCTTTTGGAGAGGGATCAGAGGAAGGACCTTAAAGGCAGACCAAATTGCAGCGAGGAAGGAGAAGCTGAGAACACACTGTCTTACCGAGTAGGCGAAGTTCATGACGTACAGAGCTGTACAAGCAATGATGACGCCAGCGAGGCGCTTATCGTTCTGGTAGTCAAAGGCAGGGGAGGTGAAGAGCGCAAAAAGGGCTAGTGACAATGAAGGAATTGAGGGGGCGAGGGTAAGATGCATCTCAGCGTACGGCGAAGACAAAACACATTCGGTAAACGAGTGTGTGGATACGGGGAAAGGAGATGCGCGCTAGGAAATGGAGATACGATCATGGAAAGGACTGTACAAATCAGAATAGACGAAGGAAGCGAGCCACTACAAAAGGCAACACCCAGAAGAAAGCCTCAAATCTACTCTCCGTCCAAAGTCTCCGTCCCCTTCCCCTGTACCACCCCCCTATTTTCCTCCTCTATCCTGAGCGCGCAGCCATTCAAGTACCCTTTGAACATCGTCTCCCCAATCCCTCATATCCGCGGATTGTGTGCTTCACTCTCCTTTGATCGAGGGGTGCACGTCCTCAATCTCGCACAGACAAGACTCTACAATGCCCTATTTCCTTTCGGTCCCCCATATCGAACATGGAGTTAACTCACTAGCCTCTCGCATGCGGACCTCTCACCCGTGAATAAAGCCATCCCCAGCCCTCCGCAGACAAGAAGGAGCCGGCGCCCCGCCCGGTCCACCAGGTAGAGGGCAAGGAAGGTGCTGAGGTAGTTGACGAGGGCCACGGCCAAGTTGGCGAGGATAGCCATCTCAGAGGCCAGGAACTTCTTGAAGATAACGGGGGCGAAGTACATGACCTGCGGCCGGAAAAAAAGCAGAGGGAGACGGGAAGGGACAACTAAGCGTTGCAGGCGTTGGCACCGTGATTGTCCTGCCGTCCGGTAAGGCATCCCTGCTGATGTGGACACTCCGGGCCTCGCTACATGGTTTATTTACCGAATCCCGTGGCTCTTAAGGAGCGCCATGCCGGGCATGCACTGCGCGGGGACCACTCTCTCGCACCATTCAAGACACCGACAGGACGTTCAAAACCCTCTTACCATTCTATTCAAGATCCCTTCTGGCCCTACTCCCCCCTCGTTACGCTTTCTCTCTTACACCTGCTTGCTGTCTTTATGCGTCCCTCCACGTCTATTCGTATATCACATCCCTTCCCTCGCATCCATCTACCGTCCACCCCTTCCCCTCCATTTATAAAGGGTAACCCACCGCATTGATGCCAGAGAACTGCTGCAACAACTGTACCCCGAAGCCCAACATGGTCCTGTACAACATAAAGTCCACGGGCGAGACCAAGTCCTTCCAGGCGCCCTTTTCCATCTGTGCCTCCGCCTGAGGGAAGAACACGGGTAGGAAGCGCGCGCAGGAGGAGCTTAGTGCTGGAGATGTTTCTCGATACTTGGCTAGTCGCCCCAACCGCGCACACAGACATCGTCTTTGCGTCGGTCGCAACCCTCCTTCTCACCCTCGACTCAGACCTCTCACCCATCTTGCCTCTATGCTAACGATGTGCCCTCATCCGTTCCCCTTTCCGCCTTTGTCACCTGGCCCCCCTCCCCTTCCCTGTCCTCGAGCCCGTTCCCTCCCAGAACATTCCCTACCTCCACAGCCTCCTCGATGCCTGCGAGCTCGCCTTCCACCTCCTCCTCTTGTCGGATCCGACCTAAGGAAGCCTTGGCCGCCGCACTCTTACCTTGCGCCACCAGCCAGCGGGGCGACTCTGGGAGACAAATCTAAGGTTGAGTATGGCACGTCCAGGAGGAAGAGAGAAGAAGGGGAATCGTTGGTACGTGTCGGTGAATGTGAGCTTGAAAGAGAAAGCCATCGAGGGAGGGACAAGAACAAGGAGAAAAGGATAGTGGCGCCTGTATGAAAGAGGATACGACGGGTGATAAGAAGGCCTAGCAAAGAACGATACATCTCGATAGAGACGATGAAGATGGCCAGAGCCGTCAATTGCACCAAAGGAGACAAAAAGGGGGAGAGAAAAGCAGCCAGCCAACCAGAAATGTCCGGTCTGCCCTACACAACTTGACAGAGCAGGCCGTGAAGACCACTCCCTACCATCAGGAGCATGAGAAGGAGGGAGAAGAAGCCCTTGCCACCGTAGGAAATGCGCCAGCCTTCGTCCCAGTGCTGCAAGCCCACGTTCAGGCCCCCGGCCAGTAGGATGCCGGCCGTGATGGAGAGCTGCTGGATCGAGACCACCAGACCTCGAACCTGGAGGAGGAAGGGAGGAAGGGAGCGTGGGAGGGAGGGAGCACTTCGGAAGAAGAGAAGGTTGGAAGGGGTGGAGCAGGTAGGAAGTTATGGAGGGAGGGAGGGAGGGAAGGTAAAAGGAACGTCGAATGAGAGGTCGGCTCACCTTGGGGGGCGCGGTCTCTGACTGGTACAGAGTAGCTGCCATGGACAGTCCGCCTACACCTGGAAAGGAAGGGAGTAGGAGGGGAAGCAGAAGGGCTTGGTGGGCGAGACGCAGTCAAAACAGGCGGAGCGCCCAGAGAGTTCGAGCGGCGTTTGGCTATCTCGGAGAACGTCCAAAACCCTAACAGCGAGCCAGCCCTACCACTCATCACAAGCAATAAGCGAGCAGGGAGAGGAAAGCAGCCTCCCGGGCCGCCGCCCGAACCTACCGACGCCGGAGATGAAACGGCCGGCCAGAAGCATTTGGTAGCCGCTGGGGACAAGCTGGATGACGGCGCCGACGGTGAAGACGAAGGACAGGAATATGATGCAGCGTTTTCGACCCATGAAGTCGGTCAAGAAGCCCGAGGGGAGCGAGCCAACGATGCAGCCCAGGGAGAACATGGCGGTGATCCAGCCTGTGGGAAGGAAGGATCGGGGAGGGATCAGGGAGAGGAAAGGTCGGACTAGCTGGAGAGAGTGGCTCAATGATGTGGACCGCGGGCAAGTGGCTTCTCTCGACAGCAACTTCTCTCCTCGTCTGATAGCAATATCGATGTCGCTATCAGCGATCGAGGCTCTCGACGAGTCGCCTGTACGCGTGCTCGGCCATCGTATTCACTGCCCACGCTCTTCTCCTCCCCGACCAAGCCCGGTGCCGAGGCCGCATTCTCGTACCTACCTTACCAACGCACACACCTCTCTGTCCCGGGCCATTCAAAGTCCTCCCTCCCGTGCATTTCCTTCTCCTTGACCTCCTCCTTTTCTCCTCATCGGGTCCTTCCTCCTTTCCTCCCCCCCGTTACTTATCCCCTTTCATCTCAGAGGCCTACCACCCGTGCCAGCCGTCCCTCCCTCCTCTCTCTCTCACGATAACCTTTGTTTTCAAGCCCTTCGATTCCCTTACCTTGTTGGTTGGCCACCCAGGCCGGATCGGACTTGTCGCCCAGGGCCGGCCACCCGAAGAACCGTCTGAAGCCCGCCATTTCGAAGGTGCCTCCAGAGCCCCCTGAATGGGAAGGGTCGAGGCGTGAACGTGAGGCGGAAGTGGTGTTCCTTGGCTGAAGAAGGCCGTGGATGACCTTACATTCACCAGTCTTCCACTATGTGACTGGCGGTTCCCCTCCCCGCCCCGTTCTTTCCTCCCTTCCCCCTTACCAATGTCGTAGCCAAAGAGAAGGCCCGACAACGCAGTGATATTGGCAATGACGTAGACAAAGCG
>Ga0209925_1001602_pt1 | contig 11288 bp, 13 predicted proteins | sample SalPonR2_A_D1_MG_FD_185702 | JGI IMG/M metagenome (GOLD analysis project Ga0209925, IMG submission 185702) | Salt pond soil microbial communities from South San Francisco under conditions of wetland restoration - Salt Pond MetaG R2_A_D1_MG... ...
GGGAGGGCCCCCTCTACTTTCCGGGCGCCTTGCCGCCCCCCCAGCGCGTGGACCTAGGGGAGGAGGAAGCGCTGTACGTCTCCCTGATGGGTGGCCGGCGTCTTCCTCGATGGGGTCTGGAGGGTGTCCTTCTTGCCGACGAGGGCCATCAGGTTGACCGGGCGGGGTCTTTGTGCCATCCCAGCGCCCTCGCGTCGCCCGCGAAAAGCGTGAAGGGCCTTCAACAGCAAGTGGCCAGCCTCCAGGGAAACGTCCAGGCGCGCCTGCAACGGGAAAAGGAACTTTTGAATTTGAACCGGGTCTTGCACGACCGTTTCAACCAGATCCGATCCCTTCGCGTGAAGGAAGCAGAGAATGTCGCGGGGAAAATGCGAATGGCCGCGGCGGAGTACGCGCGGCTGGGTCGGTGCCTGGAGAGGCTTCAGGCCAGGGAGTCAGAATTGAGGGAGATGGCGCGGCAGGAGGAGGATGTCAAGGGAGAAACGGAAGACATCATGAGGGAGGCGGCACGGTTGAGGGAGGAGAAGGCGGAGGTAGAGGACCGGCGGAGGCAGGCCTTGGAGAGACAGGAGGCATTGGTCACGCGCCTGGAGGCTGCCAAGCGCGCGGTGGCGGAGGGGATGGCCTACACCGGGGCGGACGTGGAGCTGGCGGAGGCGGAGGCGATCTGGCGGGGTCTGGAATCCGCCGATGCCTTTCGACGAGCATGGATCCGACGGCCCGACTCGGCATTGTCTCGGCTTGTGCACGCGCGGGTGTATCAGGAATGGCCCCGGCGGCTGTGGTGGCAACGGGAGGCGGAGGCCCGCATCGCGCAGCATCATCTCCGTGTACTCCAAGTGCGGGCTTTGGCCGGGCTCTGGCGCTGGCGTGCCCGCTCCAATGAGGCCCATGCCGCCCGGAAGGTCTCAGCATATACCACCTCGGGGATCCAGACCCGGGTCTGGGGTCGGTGGCGCCGGGTCACGCGGCGGCTGCGGCATCAAAGGCGTCTCCGGGCCGTCCGTCTCCTGCGACGCGTGCGAAACGGGCTCCACGAATGGCAGGCTTGGGCGGTAAATCGGCGGAAAAGAAGGGAAAGCCTAAAAGAAATGGAGGCCCGCAGACTGTCGCGTCGCACCCTTCGGGCGTGGCACAAGGCTCTGGCCAAACAGCGCTTTATGGGCGCGGTGGATCGGGAAGTCAACGCCTCTCTTTGGGCCTCGGCGACTGGGGAAAGGGACGGCAACATGCACGATGGAATCGACAGGGAGGCTGTGGCCGCGTGCGCCAAGGCGGATCGGCTGTGGCGCTCGTTCGTCTGGCGGCGATGGCGACGGCGGGCACGGTGGGCGAAGGCACAAGAGCAGGAATGGGTCAACAAGGTGGAAAAGGCACATCAATTGGCCGTAGTAGGAAGAGGCTGGAGCGAATGGCGTGCGGTTTGGAAGAGACGCGAGTTGGAACATCGTCTGGGGGGGCGTGCGAGGGATGGGCGAAGTACGCAAGTGCCGAGGAGTTTGTGTCGACTCGCCTCCCGGATCGAGAAGCATGCGTTGGCCCGCAAGGAACACGCCTTCGTCCGGTGGCGGCTGGAGACGTTGTGGGCACAGGAACGAAACGATTTAGTGGAGCGCTTGGTCCTTATCCTGATTCGGGGGCACCGACGGCGGGCGTTGCGGGAATGGCAATCAAGGGTCGTTCAGATGGCGCGAAATGAACGCACTCTGGTCAAAGCCAAACGCCGGTATCGAAAGCGGATGATGGAACAGGTGCTGTGGGCATGGGCGTGCCTGGCCAAGCGGGAACGGGCCCTGCGACAGACCCAAGCGACCGTGACACAGCGGATACGCCAACAGCGGCAGCGTTGCGTCCTCCTCGCCTGGCGTGGGGCGTGGCAAGGCCGGCAGGTGGAGGCAGTTGCGGAAACGCAGACACGCAGGCACCTGCAATGGTATGCGGCAACGAAGGAGCGGGAGGCCTTGAAACGGGTCTTGCGACAGTGGGTAAGCTGGGTGCGCAGGAAGCAGCGAGAGGGGCTAGGAGGCGGTCAGGCGGTGGGATATCAGGGGGGCCTGGGGAGTATGGGCGGGTCTGCGGTGACTGGTTATGGTGTTTCCTTGAGGAAAGCTCGAGGGGGAAGGGATGGGAGGAACGGTGGGAAGAAGAAGAAGGACTGCGGAGGAGCCCAGCGTAAGCCAGAGGGCGGTAGGCATCAGGTCCTGCAGCAAGTTGAAGGAGAGCTGTCGGAGGAGGCCGGCCAGGGGGAAGACCTTGGAATGCATCTGGGGCGTATGCCAGAGCAAAGGAAAGGAAGATATCGGGGGCAAAGGGAGAGGGAGCCGGGACGGAGGCCCTCCGGCCACATCCGGGAACCTCGAAAAGGGGCTGTCAGGACCAGGAAGCTCCAAGGACTTTCCCCGCAACTCCAGGAAGATCTCAGAAGGAAGCGACGACAATTGGAGGTCGAGGAAAGTAATAGGGTAAATGAAACCTTCCACAACACCTTACTTCTATTGAAAGAGCTGTCTGCGGAGGCCGAAGGAGATGATGTCAGAGAGGGCATGCAACTTGATGAAAGACCTGAGCGCCATGTCGCCGGAAATAAGATCGTACCCAGAAATCAGATTGAAGAGTTGGTGGAGGGTTTTGGACGGGCGGAGCAAGGCCGAGAAAATTTCGGGGAAGAGACATCACACCGGGAGCTGGCAAGTGCGGAAGACGAGGTCCGTAGGTTGCGCGCGTTGGTAGCAGATCTTGAAAAATCCGCTCTTGGAATTGAAGGGGTCGAAGGGCATAGAAATTCTCCTGAGACCTATCTAGAGTGCAAGGCGCAAAGTATGCACCGGGAAAATTGGATGGTGCAAGAATTGGAGGAGCGAACGCCAATTTGGGCACTCGATGCGGATCTCCCGGGATTAGCAGGAAGATCAATTGCCAACGAGACTCACATGGAGCGGATTCCTTTAGGGCCATTGCAATCCCGCAATTTGCAAGGCATCGCTTCTGGTACGGGCGCCAAATGTCTGATTGACGTGTTGCCAGATTCGCCTGCACAGTTTCAGGAGCATTGCGAGAAGGAAGTGGGCGCAAGTTACCTCGATGACGAGGAAGAGACAGACCTGGAGGCTCTCGAAGTCATGCGCGGGGAAATATCCCTCCTGGAGCATCGTATTAAATTTCGATTTCAGCAAAAATCTGCACGGGGAGAGATTTGTGCGGCATAGATAACCAGACTGTCACAAGGCTTGTCGCTGGAATGATTGTCGACGCAATGGATAGCAGCTCAAGAGCGAAGCTTGTACACACTGTACCAAGAAATTAAAAAACTTTAAAGTGTAACATTTCATTGGATACTGACATAGACACGATAATGTGGCGTTTTTTGGGGGGTTCGAGTGAAATCTCTGAGCCATCCAATGGGGAGGTTGGGCTCGAGTGAGAGCGGCACGGTAGCGATTCCTGCCGTTAAATTCGGACTGAGGTGTGTCACCTATAACAAGCTTACGTGGGCTCTCGCACATTTGTAGCGAACACATGCGCGACCAATATCCCATATGTCTGTCCATATCTTTCATTCAGTAAGGACGAGCGTATAGAATTTATAGGCTCGTGTCATGAATGCCTCCGATACATCGCTCTAGGCAAAGTGCGTAAGTGTTGCTCTCGTCTCCTGGTGCATAGCTAGCTTCCGTGCTTGTAAATTACGATTTTCTTCGCTACATTTCATCACCAGTGTTATTTTGACTTGTTTTGTTAGCCGGTTGGGCTGTCTTTGCTTTTATATTTCTTTTTAACACACAGGAAATGGCGAATTTTGCTTATTCAACGTGTGTATTTTAAAAATTCAAAATAAGAGGGGGAGAGCGAAGAAACGATCGAGCAGTTGAATTCGTCGCCGTCCTTTGAAGCATTTGGTATCGCACCCACAAATGATGTTAAGCGTCCCATTACCAACGTAATTTTTTTTGGCACGCGATAAGTTGGTGCACAGAGCTTTATAACTTTGTGAGAGAGGATGGCTTTTTTTGACATAATACGGCCGCCTTTCAATAAGTTCGCGATGCGTCAAGGAAGGCGAAGGGCTGGCGGGACCATCGGTGACGCGATCACCATTTGTATTGAAGCAGAGCGTTTATTATCTCAGCGCAAGGTCAAAATACAACGAAATGTGCATATGGGCAGTTTCTAGTGTGCTGCACTGAGATGTGCCGCATACAAAAGATCTTCTTGACCATCGCGGACAAAACAAAAAAGGTTCTCTCAAAACGAACAAGCAGCAAACTAAGGCCCAGTGCACCAATTCTGGCCAGGAGATGCTTTATTTGTCGATGCAGCATACAATTGAGCGACATTAATAGAGAAAAGGAAGGGAATCTGTGGGATACGGCCATGTTTGCGTGTGCTATCCATACGTTGGAAAAGACCGCTGCTTGTGCCCTCTTTATCCGCTCCTATATACTTATCCGTGTGATGTCGTACAGAATTGAATTGACTCATCTTGGGATTGACACTCATCTATCACTTACGTGCAACATTCTTTATCGCTACCCCATTCGCTCGCAGAGTCCTAATAGTCGCACCAAGTTAGTACCCGTTTTCGCATCCGACGTACAAAATGTCATCTGTCGCAGCGCCACTCTGTGCAGCTAGCAATAGCAAGTCTGTCATGAGTAGTATCCTATCTGCACCAGCGGCTTGGGCTGCAGACTCTGTATCGCTCCCAGCCAAAAAAGAGTCTTCAAACAAAGCAACGTCATCAACGCCGCTCAAAAAACGGAAGTCGTCGCATGACGACACGCTTTCTCCCGGCATTGCGTCTTCCGAGCCTCCCATCCGACGCCCAAAATACGCGCCGACCGCCCTCTCTCCTGGAAAGATTTCCGCGGCTGTCACGGGCGCCGGGCATCACAAGAAGGTCTTGCCTACGATTATCCGCATTGTCGGCGCCTGCAATGAAAGCCCCAGAATGGGTGTCAAACGCCGGGCCCTGACCGCACATCCCTCTTCTTGCAAGCGGGTAAAAAGCATGGTTGCCGAGGTTGTACACCCCCATGGTCAAGACACGCAGCCGCCACCGCCCCCAAGGCCCCTCGAAGAACCCTTCATCCTCGGCGTCCCCCCCACGTGCAGCAACAACAACAGCAGCAGCGGTAAAAACGGCAACAACAGCTCCAGGGTAGCCAAAGCAATGAAAGACATCGATATGCAAGTCAAGAGCAGTAATGGAAGCATGAACGGGAGCCCTTCGTCAGGCAGCGTCAATTCAGTCAGTACGCCGTCCAAGTGCACATTGTCTTTGCGATCCTCTTCGCAAGGAAGCATAAGCCCACCCACATTGAGAGGGAGGGGCTCGGCAGCAAAAGAGCAACCGGCACCGGAGCCAGTCCCAGTGGTTCTTACAGAAGTCATGGAAGATGCCATGGATCGGATCTCCACGAGGCTCCTCGCAGACGACTTGGCCGGCATGGCCCAGCTGCTCTCCTTCGTCGCTCAAGCTCAAGTACAGTGCCAGGAGCATTTGGAACTCTTTAACATGGCCATGAAGAAAGTAAACGAGGCTCCTGCGCTACGAAAGGATTTTTGCGATTTCGAGAAAGTCTGGAGCTGTGTGGATGTCGTGTATGGGCGGCGACCCTCGGCGATTTTTGCCGATTTAATAGACCCTCGTTTTCCTGTGGTACACACGTACCACCAACACATCTTCTTGCGCCTATTCATGCACTACGCTGTTACACGCCTGCAACTGCTGCGAGACATGGTGATGGAGAAAAGCGGGGGTCCAGACGTGGAGGAAGTAGGCTTGGTAGATACTTTCCTAAAGTTTTGGTTCCAACGGGCCCCTGCATACCTATGAGACTGAGGGTCTCACACAGACAAGCCTTTCAGGACACACGTGCTTCTTCCTGCCTATTTAATAGGGGTATGGAAATTCTGGCTACCAGGGTAAAAACCATCTTAAAATGGCTGAAAACTTTTGTCGTCCCGCTATGGGCGAGTAACCGCTATTTGAGAGTTATGAGTACGAAAATTACATATACTTTTTTATATTTATATACAGACGGGACTTTATGAATGAGAAATTAGGCTGAAAAGAATGGCAATCGGGTCGTCTAGCCATAGAATTCTGCCAATGGCTATATAGCCCAGGGGTATCGAACTTTTAAAATATGCGTTATCAAGCTGTGTCTCACACCTTCATATATCCGTATTGGGGCAGCAGCTGCTTGCTCAAGTCAAGTATGCGCTTTGTAAAAAAGGCTACTCCGCACATACGTGGAAAATACCAAGCGGATTTGCTACATAAACGCACTATAATGTTGGTCATAACATCAAACGCGCTGTCTAAGCTTGTAGGCAATCATAATGATAAAGTGCTTAGTGAAAAAGAAAGATCTTTATCAGCAACATTTTGCTTACATTTATATCCATTGTAAATCACGTAGACAACATGTCAGCGTTTTAATTCAGAGACTTTATCCTAGTATTCACGCTAGCCCGGAATCACATTCGCAATCGAAAGTTTGAGCTTCGAACAAAAAAAATGATGTCCGCTTATTTGCTCCCCCGGGACATCTTTTCGAGGCAAACGCACCATGAAGAGTCGCCGCGATGCCCACAAAATGTTGATACGCACGATCAATGTTAAGTCCAAGCTTGAAATTGGTCATGGTCGTGTGAAAAGCATTTGCTTCGTTCTTCTAGACAAGTCTTTGTAAAATATGGCCAACCTCCTGCCCTCTTTCTAGCAGTCAAGCGACAATAAAGCAACACGCATTAGCGTGCTGCAAATCGTGCGAAGCTTCAAAGCACTATCAAATAATGTACAACTAGAACTCAGCTATGGAACCCTTTGGTTTGCCATTACAACGCTCCCTAGACTTTGCCCTGGTGTTCAGTCTCCTCGCAGGTCGCTCATTGGAAGACGTTAACCCGGAGCTTCTGAATCGCTACACAAAAACGTTCACTTTAAAAAACTCTACCGCTCACGTGCTACCGACAGACAGTCCATATGTCTCTTCGCTCTAGTGCATCGGCGACCACCAAAGGCCAACGCAACTATAGGAGTATGCTGCGGCGCGTGTGGCAGTTCCTCCTCGACCGCTTTCTCGTGTCCTTTAATGGCCTGATTACCGTGTGGCGTCTTGCCCTGCATTGGGTGAACAGTTACATTCTATATTACGACTACGGAGGAAAACCTGCCAATGATTTTCATCATAAGGCGGTTTTAATAGGAGACGGATTGGCGCAAGGTTTTGGGTCGTGGGTTTCATTAGGGAACACGTCGGGTCCTATGCGTTACCTGAACGAAGAAGTGAGGCGGAATGCGGCAGTAAAAATGGAGTGGGTGTTTTTTGAACGCGGAGCTTTACATAGCACCACTCAAGATTGGATGCCTCATGAAAGCGAAAACAAAGGCGTGGGGACGTCCGAAGCGGCGAGGCCGGAGCCACAGGGTGAAATTCGCGGAGACCACCCAGAAAGCGAAGACTCCTCCCTCCTCCAGCCCCTCCCTGCGATCAAGCCCCCGCGGTCGCTGTTGGATGCCGTGCTCTCAAGCCGAAGTGGGCGCGATGCCTGCGTGTACATCGTCATGGTGGGTTTGCAAGACCTTCTCCGCACGAAGGATGCCGGCGCCCTCTCGGCCCTGGCGGCTGGGGGAGACGGAGCGACACAGACCGGGCGCATCCTCCCTTCCACTGCCCTTGGCACCAACAGCGAAACACACGGGATGGACAGGGAGCCTTCGAGCGCGAGGCCTTGGTGTCGAACAGTCAGCCACCTCCGCGCCATCCTCCTCCACCTCTTGGCTCAACCCCACAGCCCGCACGTCTGCCTCTGCACGCTGCCGACGGTGGGGGTGCCTTCCTCCCTCCGCGCGCGGGCCATCAAAGGCGTGAACGCCCAGATTGCCTCTATGGTGCGGTCTTTGCCCCCTGTCCCTTCACCTGCCTCCCATCCACAGGCACCGCGGCCTCCAGTCACCCTTGTGGATCTCAGCCAGCGCCGAGTCTCACGCCCGGAGGGAAGGGCCTTGGACGGGGTGCATTTCAACTCGACGGGGTACAAGAGCATGGCAACGGCGGTCTTGGAGGAACTGGCGCCGGTCATGGTCCGGCATGAATGGGCCATATTGCAGGGATTCTTGTCGGGGAAAAAGAGGAGGGACAAGAGAAGGCCGGATGGGTGGCTGGGGGGGTGGCTAAGGAGGGGAGGAAGGGAGGGCGAGAAGGAGAAGGTGGGGTGAGCGAGGGCAGAGGGCCTAAGGCCCACGCATGTATTCTATTTTTCTTTGAGTGCCAACAAATGCATTTACCCGCCAATTGCGACACACAAGGGGCTTCGTTTGATTTGCATGTGGTCGTGGGGTCCCGTGGCTGACCCTAGTAGGTGAAGGGGGCGGTGTGCCTCCTGCAACGGACGCTCGCCCCCCCTGTCCTTCCTATTCCTCTTCGCCGTCCGCGTCATAGCCTCTCTCTCGGGGCAGGTAGTGTCTTCGAAGCGTCCGCCAAAGCTCCCGGTCCAGGGCCAAGCCTTGTCTCAGCACCGCGCGGGCAACACCCTCCCCTTCCCCTCCCTCTCCCTCCATCACGTCCCAGCTGCCTTTCAGTACCTGGTCCTCCAGCTGTCCCGGACCCCATGACATGTAATTGAACCACCATTTGAATTGTGATCGATCCAGTCCATGCTCTGCCTTGTTTTCTGCGGGGGCGAGAATTTGATGGTCAGTGGGATGAGTTTCGTAACAATGAGAAAGGGAAGGGACAATGGACTGGCGCGGAGGGAGGAGAGACGTGGAGAGCATTGCGAGCCATGTTTCTTCAGCTGCATGCATGCCTTAGCCATAACGACAGCGAGCAATTTTCTGTGGTCAAGCCACAAAGAAGAGACGCCACACATGGTTGCAGGGACATTGCGCCCGCCTGTCCCGATTCACGTACCCTCCTGCTCTTTGAACATGGCTTCCGCTCCACTCAAACCCCCATAGTAAAGCCCGCCACCCACGGATCGCACTCCTGGCACGTGCTTGTACGGATGCAACAGCACGGCCATGTCTCCTCCTTGCTCCCCGCCCAAAAAGACGGTGTGATTCGCGAAGACGGATGCCGCAAAGGGCGGCGCGAGCTCGGACAAGGTAAAGGCGGTCGGCTTCTCCAAGACAACCCCGCGGGAGCCAGTCTCAGAATCATGCTTGTACAGGAATAAGCAGCTTTTGCTTGTGAAGTGGTTGTACTCCCATGGTTTTGCTACCAGGATCTGGCCTTGTTGGAGTGCCGGGGGTACGCCTGCAGGGAGGCTGCGTATATTGATGCCTTCAGCGAGCAATGGTTTGTCGAGTGAAAGCGTCGTACTCCGGCGACCACGACGCTGCGCTCGTGACCCCTCAAGTAGTTGAATAGACGAATGCAAGTGGTGGAATGCGGAGATGCTAGTGCTTTGGACCAGGAAACTCAAGCCTAAAATAAGGGAGAGCGTAAAGGGCATCCCCCCGCCCCAACCCCCAGCTCTGCAGCTCCTCCGGTTGGCTTCAACACACCTTTTCAAGCAAACGCCGGGTGTGAGTGACCTGATTTTTTGGTATGTTTTTTTGTACACATAAATAAAAGCCCGAGGGGGGAGTGAATATTTAACCTATGTCTCTTTTTAGGCGGCATCGCCCAGAAAAGCTCCAGCGTGAGGGATCCGGCGATGGCGGCCGTGTCGCTTTTAGTGCAGCAAAACCTTACACGGCACCTCAGGCCCCGAGTATTTCACGGTCTCATGTGTCGTATCAGGCCGATATACAACTGTGCACGCTGTACGTGCCCTGTAGCGCGGAGGTGGAGAGTGTTCGAACACGTCAAAAAGGATACGAGGAACCGAATTCGGAGCATTGCGATGAAGCCCGTGCCGTAAATTATTAGTTAGTTCCAAATGGTATTCACCCTTTGACACGACCGCGCGAGCCACCCCGAGTATCGTATGCAGTGGTACTCCAACGTGTGAAGCATGTATCCCGTGTCAAAGGATTGTTGGGGACCCTTGGCGTTTCTCGGTTCAGTGATCTCCCGACACTGATCCTAAGTGCTCGCCTTCTTGTCCTTTCTATTTCCTACAGAGTCTTGCGCCTCCAGCATTCGCCCGCCAAGCCTGGTTCACATCCTAGGTCCCAGTATCATGATACGGTATTACATTCCTGGCGACGGGGACGACGCGTCGCACCCAAACATCTTTCATCTCCCACCATCGGTCCAACAACCCCCCCGGTTGCGGGACGTTCGACAGCACTTCCCGCTCCCAGGCGGCTACCACTTCCGCTTTAAGACACGATTGGATGGAACCCCCGACAAGAAAGCGGTCTGGATGGATGTCACGGAGGACGCGGCCGAGCTTCCTACTTTTGACGGATTTTACATAGCCAAGGTGTCACGGATGCGCATGGAAATGCCGAGCAAGCCCACGGCGGCGGGGAGTACGGGTATGTCTTCTTCTTCCTCCTCCTCCCCCACGTCTGCGGGTTATTCCAGGACAAGCCAAGCCACAGGCCCAGTCTCAGCGACCAGAGCGACTCCCTCCGCCTCCCAATCCCTGCCCCTCCGAGGCAACAAGGGACTTGTGTCGCCGGCCTCCGACAATGATCCGTTCGGGCTCTTTCACGAAGCCCCTCCCTCGTCCTCCACCTCCTCCTCCTTCTCAAAGGCCCCAGCGAGTGTGTCTGGGAACAGCAGTGCGCCCCACGCGACGACGAGCAGCAGCCACCCCGCGGCTCGCGGCCATCCACCGCACTCTACTCCAGGGCCACAGGAAATGTCTGGAGGAAGCAAGGTAGCTGCAGGAACGGCCGCTGGTGGGAAAGGAGATTTACTAGATTTTGATGCCTTTGGCAGCCAACCGCCGGCTCCTTCAGTGCCACCCATGAGGGGAGTGCCTCCCATGCGTGGAGTGAGTCCACCGCAGCAGCCACAGCAGCGGCAGACGGGCTACCCTTCCTCGTCCAATGCGACCGGGGGATGGATGTAAAGAGAGAGGTACGACTCCTAACAGGGAGTAAAGAGGAGCCCAATAGAGGGCCGCTCCCGACGTCTGAACCAAAGCAAAATAGGGACCACGAAGAACACACTTCTTTGATCGGGTTCGCAGTCATTCAACATGTTATTTAAACACGCGCCTTTGTACACTGTGGCTTTGTCGTTCGTCCTCCACATTTCTCACCCTTTACTGTCCTCCTTCCTCTCCTCTGCGCACCGGGACCCTTTTTCCCCAGCACCACCCTCCGCGCTGTCTTCCCCCTCCCCCCCCTCTTGAACCGCGGGACCTGCTTTGTCAAG
>Ga0209925_1001604_pt1 | contig 11279 bp, 13 predicted proteins | sample SalPonR2_A_D1_MG_FD_185702 | JGI IMG/M metagenome (GOLD analysis project Ga0209925, IMG submission 185702) | Salt pond soil microbial communities from South San Francisco under conditions of wetland restoration - Salt Pond MetaG R2_A_D1_MG... ...
AGCCTGTTCCCCCTGTTACGAGTACCTTTCCTTCCATTTGGTATTATTTTGACACTACACAAAACTATCAAATTATTGCCTTATTCAAACTATAAATTATCAAAAACATATAGATTTTTACTATTTTAGGGAATTTATGTTATTGTAAAAAAAGATAAATTATTTCTATATTTGCTCTAAACCTTTAACCTAAGATACTTTGACGGTAAATTATTACATAACCAAACTGCTTTTATCAAGAGAAGGACTTGTAATTCCGGGATTAGGGAGCTTCACTGTTCAGGAAAGATCGGCACGGATCGATGCGGATAAAAATGTAATTATCCCTCCTTCAAAACAATACTTCTTCAATCCAAAAATAACAGAAGACAGTGATGAGATCCTTACAAATACAATTGCAAATGAAGAAAATACTTCCTTTATCGAAGCTAAAAAACTAGTGCATGCTTTTACCGAAAAAGTAACAAAGGAGATCAACAGCGGTGAAAAATATGAAATAAAAAATATAGGATATTTTTATAAACATCAATCCGGAAAAATAAATTTCAGCCAGTTTGAAAAATCTGACTTAACAAGCGGACTGAAAGAGCTGGAAACCGAACCTTTTGAATTAATCTCCCAACCCGGGAAAACTCAACCCAAAGCACCAGAAAGAGCGCCCAGGGCAAAAGTAAATAAAACAACCAAAGCACCTAAGAAAAAGAAAACAAAAAAAGTGCTGATAGCTTTAACAAGCACCCTTTTAATTTTAGTACTGGCTTTTTTTGTTTGGTACCTCGACCTGTACAAAATGGTTTTCCCTGAAGAAAACAAAAAGAAACAGGTAGTTGCTGAGCAAACGACAGATCAACAAACCGGACAGGAAACAAAAAAGGATACCAGTGATGCCAAACTGGAAAAGGTAATTAATAAAATGACGGATAAGAAGAAGGCCTTAATGTACAAGCCAAAAGAAGAAAAAGAGGTCAGAGATTCAAATAAATATTACATTGTTGCCGGCAGCTTTAAAGTAAGAAAGAATGCCAGCAAATACATGAATCAACTTACGGAAAAAGGATTCAATCCCAGCATTTTAGAAAAAGATAATTTATTCCGTATTACATTGAAATCCTTTAATAATAAGGAAGATGCACTCGTGGCTTTATATCAAATGCGGGATACCGGAAAACATAAATCTATCTGGCTTTTAACTGTTCCGGGAAAAGAGCAGCAAGAGAAGACTTCTCATTAACATGAAAAGTTTGTATCCCCAGTTCTTGTGCGGTTTCAATATTTATTATAGAATCATCAATAAACAAGGTTTCCCCGGGAACCAGGTTGCTGTCTTTCAGCACATACTCATATATCTCAATATCAGGTTTCCGCATGTGTATTTCGTGGGAAAAATATGCTTTCTCAAATAAATCTTCAAGACGCCTGATACCATGGGCTTTATACAATATCTCCGTGTATTTTGCCTTATGAATGGCATTGGTATTGCTTAGCAGGAAAGTTCTATAATCCTTTGACCTTTTCAGTTCGACTAAAAGATCAATTATCTTTTTGGGAAAATCCAGCAGTAGTGAGTTCCAGGCTTCTATTACAGATTCATCTGAAACCTCCTTCTTGCCATATCTTCTGATTTCATCCAGAAATTCATTTTCTTCAATTTTTCCTTTCTCAAGATTATCAAATACTTCACTTTGTTTTAAATGACTGTACAACTCCTCAAATTTGTGAAAACCGAGATCATACATTCCATTCACAGCTCTTTCAGGATCAATGTTCAATAAAACACCTCCTAAATCAAAAACTATATTTCTAACTGATTTTAAGTTATTTAGCATAAACAAAATTTTCAAACATCAAAATTAATTGATTTTTGCTGCTTAAGTTCATTTTTTTTATTATTTTTTGCGAAAAAGGAAATTAAGGATGCACATTCATGGCAAATATTTTCATACAATATGGCTTAACAAACAAAACCATCATATTGTTGAAATAATTGATCAGCGATATCTTCCCTTTAAAATAAAAATAAAAAAGCTAAAGAGCCCGGAAGACGCATATGAAGCAATAAAAAAAATGCTTGTACGGGGAGCGCCCTTAATTGGGGTTACAGCTTCCTTTGGTATGTACCTGGCTTTGCTTGAAAACAGAAAAAGCCGGCATCCGGCTGAAAAGATGCATGAAGCTGCATCCAGGCTGAAATCTGCAAGACCTACGGCTGTAAACCTTGCTTTTGCTGTGGATCAACAACTAAAAGCCATTGAGCATGGAGAAAGCATAGAAGAAAAGATCAACCTGGCCAAAGATACGGCTTTGAAGCTTAAATCCACCGAAGAGCAAAGTTGCAAGAAGATCGGAGAAAATGGGTTGCCCTTCATTCGTGAAATATCTGAAAAGAAAAACGGTGAGCCGGTTAATATTCTGACTCATTGCAATGCCGGATGGCTGGCTTGTATCGATTACGGGACAGCCACAGCGCCAATCTATTTGGCTCATAAAGAAGGCATCCCTGTGAATGTATGGGTGGACGAAACCCGGCCGCGTAACCAGGGCGCTCGTCTTACTGCATTTGAAATGAGTGAGGAAGGAGTATCTCATGCCATCATTACGGATAATGCCGGGGGGTTACTGATGCAACAAGGGAAAGTAGATATGGTAATTGTTGGCAGCGACAGGACAACTGCCAATGGAGATGTGGCCAACAAAATCGGAACCTACCTGAAAGCCCTTGCCGCAAAAGACAACAATGTTCCGTTTTATGTGGCTTTACCTCTCTCTTCTATTGATATGAATATTGAATCGGGTATAAACGAAATACCCATTGAGCAACGATCAGAAAAGGAAGTAACTCATATTGAAGGACTGAATAAAAACAAAATAAAGAGCATCAGACTAACTCCTGAAAAAAGCAGGGCCGTGAATTATGGGTTTGATATTACTCCTGCAAAATATGTAAATAAACTAATTACTGAAAAAGGAGTTTGTAACCCGGATAAACAAGAAATTAAAAAACTGTTTTCATCGTGAATCAAGACAAAGAATACATCAAATTCAGATATGAATGGGACAACCAAGGCTTCTTTTTCCCTGAAAAATCCTTTGAAAAAATTAATTACTGGAGGAACAAACTGTATGAAAAAAATCTCATCGGAGCCATAGACAAATTCATTGGTTTTGGCAACATTAGCCTGCGTATAGATAAAACCAACCAGTTTATCATTTCAGGTTCTGCAACAGGATTATACGAGAACCTGAACAAACTATCTTATGCAAAAGTAATTGATTTCAACATTGACAATAATTTTATCCGCTGTGTTGGCGGAACAAAAGCAAGTTCGGAATCTTTGACGCATGCTGCCATATACCAGAACAACCAATCAATCAATGGAATTGTGCATACCCATCATAAAGGATTGTGGAAAGCCTTGCTTCACAAAAAGCCCACAACATCTAAAAAAGCATCATTCGGAACAACTGAACTTGCCAGGGAAATTGAAAACCTGGTGAGGAAACCAGAAACATTAAAGGAGAAAATTATTATCCTGGGCGGACATGAAGAGGGTATTCTGACTATTGGTGAAACATTGGAAGAAGCCGTGAATACCTTGCTGAATGAATTCTATCAACTTGAAAATTAAATATAAAAAAAATTATATGGCAAAAGTAGGAATCATAGGAGGATCAGGACTTGAAGATCCTAATATTTTAAAGAATCCTGAGGAAAAAACCATAGAAACACCTTATGGAGAAACTTCTTCAAAGCTTACAACAGGGATGATTTATGATACAGAAGTTGTAATTTTGTCCAGGCATGGTAAAAAGCACACCATTCCTCCTACCCAGGTTAACAACAGGGCAAACATCTATGCCCTGAAACAGGCAGGGTGTGACAATATTCTTACAACCACAGCCTGTGGCAGTCTGAAGGAAGAAATACAACGTGGCGACCTCATTATACTGGACCAGTTTATTGATTTCACCAGGCATCGAAAAATATCCTTTTACGAAAAATTCGAACCCGGTGATATGAAACACACTGTCATGGCTGATCCCTTCTCAGGTTTTATGCGGGAAAAACTTTTCGAATCGGCCAAAGAACTGGAGCTCCGGTACCACCCCAATGGCACTGTAGTTACCATTGAAGGGCCGCGCTTTTCCACCCGTGCAGAATCCAGAATGTTCCGAGCATGGGGCGCTGACGTAATCAACATGAGCATTTCCCCGGAAGTCATCCTGGCCAATGAACTGGAAATACCGTATGCTTCTGTGGCAATGAGCACCGATTACGACTGCTGGCGAACAGATGAAGACCCGGTATCGTGGGAGGAAATACTGGAAATTTTTAACCAGAACGTGCACAATGTGCTCGAATTATTGCTTAAAACATTGCCGAAATTAAAATAACACCAGGAATAAGTAATACAAAAAAGAGGCTGCCTCAATAAGAACAGCCTCTTTCTCATCTGATTTATAAATATCTATTCTTCCTGCGTTTCATCAACAAATACTCTTTTGCTGAGTTCTCTGTCGAGCATCAGGATTCCATGTCCTTTACCATCAATCATTTTCACCTGTTGTAATATTTCATCCGCATTGGCCTCTTCTTCCACCTGCTCAGCAACAAACCACTGGAGCATATTGTCTGTCCCGTGGTCTTTTTCTTCACGCGCAAGGTTAACCAGGTTGTGAATCAGGCTGGTTACTTTTTGTTCATGTTCGTAAACCTCTTCCATAACCTGTACCGGACCTTCCCACTCTGTTTTAGGACCTTCAATCGGCTTAAGCATTACTCTTCCTCCACGGTCATTTATAAAACGATATATCTTCATGGCATGGGTCATTTCTTCCTGTGCCTGAATATACATCCAGTTAGCGAAACCACTCAGGTTTTGATCTTCAAAATAAGCATTCATCGCTAAATATAAATAAGCTGAATACATTTCTGCATTAATTTGTTCATTTAGTGCTTCTTCCATTTTTTTTGATAACATGATTTTTCCTCCTTTTAATTTTCGGTTTAATTTTTTTAAATATTAATTACTTATCTTATTTGATGTGTAACAGCTTTAAAAGCATTTTGTTTTTAGATTCGTTTTAAATAGCTCCCAAAATTAAATAAAAGAAGAACACTTCAGCTTAAAACCTGGGATGTCTGAATACCAATCAACTACCAGGTTAGCTGTTAAATCAAACTAAGCTGGAATTAATACTTATTTCGATAAAACAACCTGTGGTCTAAAATTGTATTAATATAAAACACATCTAAAAATGTTTATTCCATACAAACATATTACGTTGAGCACACGGTTAAAAAAAGAGGCTATTATTGACAGACTCTCCAGGGAAATTGATCCTGATGCAAAACCTGTTTACTGGGGAAAAAAATTCTACAAATCCTTTACCGGCAAAATATCAGGTGATCGCTTTTTTATAAGACCTGTGGTGCCTTACTGGAATATCTCTCCGCTTGAGATACGCGGAAAAATAGAAGAACATTCTGCTGATTGGAATAATGTGACCGTAAAAATTACCAGCCCATTGCTTCGGATTATTATCCCTCTGGCAGCCCTGGCCATTATACTTTTTTTCGTTTCCTTTGCCTTACAAGGGAAAGTCATGTTTTTTCTGACAACAACATTAATTATCTTGCTTGTAACCTACATAGCAGTTAATATACCATTTCAGATACAATTAACTAAAACCCTTATAAAACTGAAGAAGATACTCAAAAAATGAAATGAATTATAATCCTGTTGAATTTACATTTAGGAAAAATTAAAGATATTCACTTAACTTTTGATTCCTTAGGTATTCACGGAATTCCTGCGACATTTTGCTTGTTACATTATTCATGATGCACTTATCGAACGGACAAACGGGTTTGTTCATCGGACAGGTATTTATTTCAATCTTCCCCTCAATGGTCTCATACAATTCAAGAAAATTGATGTTCTTTGGATCCTTTTTCAGAATAAATCCTCCCGTAGGTCCCCTTTGTGAACTTAAATACCCCTCTTTTACAAGCCTTTGCATCACTTTGGCCACATGGTGTTTGGAAGAATTTATCTCTTCTGCAATTTTGGTAACATTGATTCCTTTTTCAGCGCGGCCTATCAGGATCACGCCATGCAAAGCTATTGAAGCTGCTTCTGAGAGTGATATGACTTGTGACATTTTTCGGTAAATTAAGCAATCAAATACGCAAATATAAAAATTTTGATTTGGACTGAAATAATTTATCTTTGTTTTTTAATCTGATGCTTATAAATATACCCCGTAAAATATCCGGAAAAATTTTATCTCTGCAGGACAGTTGTATTTGCTGTTTTTTTGTTTTAAATTACCATGAATCATTAATCAAAATAATAATAAATTATGTTAACAATTAAGGAAATTAGAAAACCTGAAGATTTTGGTGAAAATTTAACAAAGGAGCAATTTATTGATTTTCTATTTGAACACCTGGATCGTTTTGGTGATCCCAAACCAGATATTGAAAAATCAATAGATTATGCCTTTAGTAAAGCGGAAGGCAAGGGAGGATTTTTACTGGCAGCCTATTTTGAAAATAACCTGGTAGGAGCTCTTGTTATGAACGACACAGGAATGAGTGGTTATATTCCCGAGAACATACTTGTTTATGTAGCTGTGGATGCAAAATACAGAGGACAGGGTTTTGGCGCCCAGATTGTAAAAAAATCTTTTGAGTTGGCCGATGGTGATGTTAAGTTACATGTGGAATATGACAACCCGGCTAAACGACTTTACGAACGTGTTGGCATGGTAACTAAATATGCTGAAATGCGATACGAAAAGAAGAAATAACATTTTCTAAAATAAATTTAAATAATGTTCTTGTGGCAAATATCCACAGGAACATTTAATCAGAAATTATAATTTTTTTTTCATGGCCGAACTTGTTGTTAAGACGCAAAATATTATAAAGAACATAGAAAAACTGGATGCTACACTTAAAAAGCATGACAAACAGTGGAGTCTGGTGAGTAAAGTCTTGTCCGGAGATATAGAATTCCTGAAAAAAATACTCGTGGATAATGTAGTACAGCGGTTGCACTCTGTTGGAGATTCAAGACTTTCAAGTTTGCAAAGCATTAAAAAGGTAAATCCGGAAATAATGACGATTTACATCAAACCTCCTGCGAGTCAGCTGGCTAAAAGCATAGTGCAGTGTGCTGATATTTCAGTTAATACCTCTGCAGCAACTATTGAAATACTTAATAAAGAGGCTAAAAAACAAAAGAAAATTCATAAAGTAATCATTTTCCTTGAATTGGGCGAGCTTCGCGAAGGAGTAATGAGAGAAAATATTGTGGAATTTTACAAGAAGGTATTCAACCTGAGCAATATTGAGATCATAGGCATTGGTTCAAACCTGGGTTGTATGTACGGAATAGAACCCACCTATGATAAACTGGTTCAGCTTGGACTATACAAACAGCTCCTGGAAGAAAAATTCGAAAGAAAAATCCCTTATGTCTCAGGCGGAAGTTCTATTACACTCCCGTTGCTAAATAAAAAACTGGTGCCTGCCGCAGTGAATCATTTCAGGATTGGAGAGGCAGCTTTCTTCGGGTCAAGCCCGCTGGATGACAAAAGATTTGGAAATCTTTCAACAGACACCTTCACTTTTAGCGCCAATATCATTGAAATGTCTGAAAAGCATAATGTGCCCGATGGAATTATGGGTGAAGGCAATATCGGACATGTTGTGAAAAGAGAGGAGAAAGATGAAGGCAGCAAAAGCTACAGGGCAATATGCGATTTCGGAATGCTCGATGTAGATGTGGAGGACATAAAACCAAAGGATAAAAATGTAACCTTTATCGGAACCACTTCAGATATGACAGTTTATGATGTAGGACAAAATCTGAACTCTAAAATGAAACTGAAATACAGGGTTGGCAACAAACTGAATTTTAAGCCAAATTATATGGCAGTGGCAAGAAGTATGAATTCAAAATTTATTGATTTGAAAATCAGGTAATCTTTCAGTTTCTATACCCTAAGAAACAGTATTATCAATATGTACCTGCATATTTGAATATCCAGGAAAAAAAAAGTAAAAATTTTTAATAGAATATTTGCAAAAAAGATAAAAAGCTTTACTTTTGCATCACCAATTTTGGAAACGTTTATTTGATAACACGGTCCGTTCGTCTAGGGGTTAGGACGCCAGGTTTTCATCCTGGTAACAGGGGTTCGATTCCCCTACGGACTGCAATTTTTTTTTAACTAAAATAACAACAGCAAATGCCAACGCACAAGTCAGCAGAGAAGAGAGTAAGACAGAATCAGAAAAGAAAAGTGCATAATAAGTATTATGCGAAGACGACACGAAATGCGATCAAAAAGCTACGCAACACTACCGATAAGCAGGAAGCTGAGCAAAATCTGCCTAAGGTTACTGCTATGATCGATAAATTGGCAAAGAAAAACATAATTCATAAGAATAAAGCTGCCAATATCAAATCAAAGTTGACATTGCACGTAAATAATTTAAGCTAATAATAATTTTTAGTTTCATATTTAAAGAGGCTGTCTCAAACGGGGCAGCCTCTTTTTGTTGGTGAATATTCTGCAATCCACGGGGTCTGTTGTTTTTTCAGCCACGAAAACCATATATTGATTTCTTCCCTCTCGAACAGTTGACCCCGTGGGTTGAACCATTTTTCTGGATTTTGTTGTTCAAAATTCTATAACTACTGAATCATTCAAAGAAATCATTACTACTCCAATAACTTCTACTTTATAAAAAACTAAGGCCATCATATCATCATGCTTCTCAAAAGCAAATAATCACAAAATTAGAAAGAGAGGAGTTTTTAGAATCAGACGATGAACCGAGCCATGACTAAAATTAAGACACACACCCGCATGATTATAACGAACCTAAAAACACTATGTGGCATACATTGGACTTATTATGGCGAGCTACATCTGACAAATAAAATCAAAAATATAAACAGATGAAAATTTGAATGAAAAAATTGAAATACGTTTTCAGGAATTAATCGACACATATCCCAAAAAATCCTAAAAGTAATAGATGAAGAATTAGAATAATAGAATTGTTTTTTATTAGCCATATATCGGTTAAAGTGGATGACATCTACTTTATTTGTCAGAGGATAATACACATAGAAGGGAAAAGTAAAACCTAAAAAAATACAAATATGAAAGAAGCATTTGTCAAGTTTTTTATACAATTTATTTGACATATTTCGTTATTATTAATAAATTTGTACTATGAAAAATCGATCAATAAATCAGGAGGTGAATGATAGGATTTCTAGTATGGAACCGGGTAAAGTGTTTAATTATTCCTATTTTGATATCTATAAGAATAATCCTTCAGCAGTTGCTAAAGCACTAAGCAGACTGGCAAAAGCAAATCGAATCCAACGAGTTGAAAAAGGTGTCTATTTTATCCCCATAAAAAGCAAATTCGGCTCTCTTAGACCTTCAGAAGAAGAACTCATAAAAAGCTTAACTTCAGAAGAAAAAGATAACCCTGTTTATGAAACAGGATTAGGCGCTTATAACAAGTTAGGCTTAACAAGCCAGGTTCCTAATTCAATTACTTTGGCATCCACAAAGCAAAGGCCATCAAAAAAGGTTAAGGGAATAAAGATCAACTATACTAAGAAAAATTTTGACATTAGAAAATTTGATTATTATTTGTTACAGCTTTTAGATGCTATAAAAGACAGTAAAAATATACCTGATAGTACAACTGATGAATCTTTACGTATCATTCAAGCCAGGATTAAAGAATTGACAAAACCTAAACTCAGGGAATTAAAAAAAGCTTCATTAAACTATCCACCCTACGTAAGAGCTATTTTAGGAGCCATTATTGAAACCATATATTCTGAGAAAGAATCCAGTATAATCAAAAAAACACTCAATCCACTTACCAGGTATTCAATTCCAATAAATAAATTAACTTTACCCAACAAAGAAAAATGGGGTATTCTATGACCTTTCACAATAATCCAGAGGAATTTCATGAAGCCATACAAGCAGCTTCACAAGCGCTTAATATAAGAGAAGTGGTGATTGAAAAGGATTATTGGGTTTCATATGTACTAAAGAACTTATCAGAATCAGAGTACAGAGATCAAGTAGTTTTCAAAGGGGGAACTGCTTTATCAAAAGCTTTTACTTATATAGCAAGATTTTCAGAAGATATAGACCTGGCCTTACTGGATAATAAATCCCTTGGAGATGCCAAACGTAAATCGCTGTTTAAAAAAATTGAAAGTACTATAACAGAAGGCTTAAAACAAATTAAGAACCAGCCAGAAACGCTTAAAAGAGGAAAAAACAGAAGAACCTTTTATAATTACAAGAAGATTTCAACCGATAGTAATTGGGGAGCATTAAAAGATGTCATACAACTAGAAATAAACTCTTTCACCGATCCTATTCCCAACAAAGAAATTGAAATCAAGTGCTTGCTATATGAATTTCTTAAAAGTAATGAATTTTATAGTGAAATAACTGAATATGGCATGGAACCAGTTGTTTTAAATGTTTTAAGCATGGAAAGAACCTTTTCAGAAAAAATCCTTTCGCTAATTCGTCTCTCCTATGATGGAACTGATATATTGAGAAAAAAGATAAGACATTTTTATGATCTCCACATGATAATGGATCACAATGATATTTTAAATTCAAATACATATGAAATCATCAATCTTGCCAGAAAGGATGATGAAACCAATCCTTTATTTAGTGGTGATTGGTTAAATAATCCCTTGTCTGCATGTCCTTTATTTCAAAATCTGGAAGAAGTATGGAATAATCTGGAATCAACCTACAATGAGGAATTACCCCAACTTTGCTGGCTGGATGAAATTCCAAAAAGTGGACAAATATTGGAAAGCTTCAGTCGAATAAGAGAGTTTATCATGGAATTTGAAAAATCCTGATTCTTTCACAACGAATTTACACTTTCCTTTACCCTATCTTTTTTACAAAACGCTATTAAACACCATATTAAATACTTCTAATTACTTTTTGTATTGGAAAGTGATAAAGATAAACAACGGATATTAAAAGTATAACAAAAGCAATAGCAAACAACTTCTTCTTAGTTTTTTTATTATTTTCGAATAATAAGGTAATTTTTTAATACTTATCAAGAATAAAAATAATTGTGTTTATGCATATGTTTCTTCCCTCTCGAACAGTTGACCCCGTGGGTTGAACCATTTTTCTGGATTTGGCTGGACATAATTCTCCAACCCTCGGCGACTATCATTATT
>Ga0209925_1001612_pt1 | contig 11228 bp, 9 predicted proteins | sample SalPonR2_A_D1_MG_FD_185702 | JGI IMG/M metagenome (GOLD analysis project Ga0209925, IMG submission 185702) | Salt pond soil microbial communities from South San Francisco under conditions of wetland restoration - Salt Pond MetaG R2_A_D1_MG... ...
TCGTACAAGTCGCCATTTGCGGCGTCGTGGACTTTCGGCCCTTCCTCTACGCCTTCCGGGCCTCCAAAAGCGAGTTCGCCGTCATGTTTACCACCTTTGCCGTCACCTTAGGCCTCGGCATCGACAAGGGGATCATCGTCGGCGTGGCTCTCAGCATCGTGGCCCTGGTACGCAAAACCTCCCACCCGCGCTTGAAGGTACTGGGTGCCCTTCCAGGCCGCCGGCACGTCTTTCGCGACGTCACGCGCTACACCAACGCCGTGCAAGCGCCTGGGATTTGCATCGTTCGGATCGATGAAAGCCTCAACTTTGCCAGCTGTGCGAGCATCAAGGAGCAAATTTTGAGCATAGCCAACGATCCCAACGTCGTGTTGCCCAAAGCTGCTTCGTCGCACCATCATGCTTTCGGACTTGGAGGCGGACAAGGGCATGTGGAAGGGAAGGGCTCCGGAGAGCATGGCCTCCCGGCCCCTTTCCGATCGGGCAGCCCTCTCCTCTCCGTGGTCCGGACGTTCAAGGTAGGCGGTGTTGCTGGAGGGGCGGAGGGTGGAGCGGTGGAGTTGACGGCCAAGGAGGATGCGGTCGAAGAAGGCCACGTTCGTTCGCAGGCGGGAGACAACCAGGGTGCGCAGGATGATGAAGGGACCAGGAAAAAGTTGCCGAGAAGGCGCGGCGGGGGAACAGAGGGAGGAGCGGACGGAGCACTGGTAGTATCGCAAGACTTGCAAGAGGAAATGGGGGAGGAGGATCTGGAGGTTTCTCGAGTGCTCACAGCGGCTAAAGTATCGGCGCGGCCCAAGCACATTGTCGTGGATTTCAGCGGCGTAAACCACATCGATCTCTCAGGGATCAAGATGCTAGACGAGGTTGAGGAGGCCTTGCAAAAGGGCCTGCCCCCGCAGATCCTCTACGTTGTGAATGTTAAGAGCACAGTCAGGGACCGGCTGAAAAAGTCCCCTTTGTGGGATCGTGTAGGGGGCGAACTCTGCTTCCTCTCGCTGCCCGCCTTGTTAGACCATTTAGTTGGAGACCGGTACTGGGCAGGTAAACCCAGACATGGATGCACAGTTGAGAACACAGAGCGTCAATCTGGCTCGAACACACCAGGAGGACAGGGTGGGGATGATGCATCTGAGACGGCGATATGGGACGGATACACTGATTGGGTGATCTGATGAGGGTACATAAGAAATCTAGTTGCCAAAAAGGCAAGGAACATCAGATAATTTGGTATAGTTTAGGGATCGACAGATACAACAAGAGTTGACAGCAGATACCTAGAGCTGCGAGGGAAAAGCTATGTTAGATGTGTGTAACTAGCCTTTGCAAATAGAATTCAGACGTTTTAGCACCGGAAAGGCCACATTGCTCTCGTTAGTCCCGATACGACATCGATTTCTTATACGTGGCCCAATGCATTACAAAATAACTTAGAATCACGATGGTTTTAAATTCGTTCAGCAAGCGACTTCTCACGTAGAATTGACTGGTTTCTATGCTTTGGACTGAAATGGGCCGATACCTTGAAGGGACAGGAGGTTACCAGCGAGTCATAACTTTGAAGCGGTATAATACTAAACCTGCGATTGACAGGCAAGCAGCTACTCACTCTGATTTTGTGCATGTTCCCATCACATCTCCAGAATAAAAACAGTGAACAATAGTACAGCCGGGACTTAGGCGGATAGTCCGGAAGTTGCCATGGCAAGAAGACCGCTTTTCCTCGTTATCGGCTGTGCTGCGTTTCCCACTCTCCAGGCTTTCAACATGGCGTACCATCCTCTTGCATCGTCGCGTCGCGGTAAATCTTACAGCACGGCTATAACACGATTGCAGAGTCAGCAACGAGGCTTGTTGGGGGATGTGGTCAGGCCATATGATAACTCTGGTGGCGAGACTGATGCGAGGCTGCAATTTTCGAGTAAGTAGGGTTGAGAACTCGAAGTTAATGCTCCGAACAAAATCTTTTTTACTTGTTTAAGATATGCTTGACATTATGGAAGTAAAGGGAAGCTAATCATGATATTTCACGGATAGCGGGAGGTGAGACTGTGTGGTTGCTACCACTGATTTATGCTTGTTAAAATTTTCATCTATTGTCCACAGCCACGCGCCCTGACTGGTTGGCTGAGCTCATGCTGGCCAAGGAGAGTCAAATTCTGCGTTTTCCACACGAGCTCCGCCGGTTTGAATGGACCGCGGAGGACGACGAAGCAGTCGACGAATTCTTGATGCGCGGAAAGATGCAAGACGCACAGGCCTACTTTGAAGAAAAGAAAGCGACGAGCGTCCCAATGTACCGCCAGACCTTAAGGTACCACTGGACACAAACCGAGACGGACGTGCACGTGGGTGTTCCAGTACCCAAAGCTGTCCGTGGAGCTAATTTGCATCTGATAGTAGCCGAAGATGCCATGCAAGTGGCTTTGACAGACACTCCTTCTTTCGGTGTGATCTCGGGTAAATTCGCCGGCACCATTGACCCGAGCACCTCTGGATGGCAACTTGTGCAAAAGCCGGACGGCAGCCACGCCATATCGATGACTCTGAAGAAACAATCCCAGCCGGGCACGCATGCATTGTGGTATCAGTTGTTGCAAGGCGAGAAGTTGGGGGCATGCATGCTCTTCAAAGGCTCGGCCGGCCAGGGACGTTACCACTGGTCACAGGACTTAGATTACATGAATGTTTTCATTCCCATCCCGGAGGGGGTGCGTGGAAAGTCGGTGCAGATGACGATTGACGCGGCGGGCCGGTGTATGGAAGTTAGCCACCCACAGACTTCCGAGAACCCGGAGGTTACAGGGAAGCAGGGAGACGAAGGGGGAAGACAAAGGATCGGGGGGGAATTGTCTGGGTTGGTGAGTCCGGACGAATGCTCATGGGTGATTGACGAGGACGGCCAAGGGCAGCGGTGTGTGTGCTTGAGCCTGCGAAAACGCCGGCGGGAAGCGAGTGAGTCGACCTGGTGGCCTCGGTGTTTCAAGGAGGAGGAAAGTGTAGTGCCGCCTGAGATGCAAGGATCCCTGGATGAGGGATTGGCGCAGGCAAGAGAGGAGAGAGAACGGATGGAGCGGGCATTGGGCGCCGAGGACGGATGGGGAGAGGAGGAATGATCTCCAAGGCCTGGCTTGTTGTCCACAGGTGTGAACTCTCGACCTCTCTTTCTTTTTCTTTTAATGACGTCCCGACAGTTCTTTTTGTACAGCCAACTCTTTCTCGCCACAAGGTCATGCCTTCCCAACGTTATTCAATTTGTACGCACTTCGTCCTTTTTTAATAGTCTTACGCCTTTTCCCGTCGCACTACTAACTAAACTATTTATCTGTGTGTACATGCCACTGTTCCCTAAACCGCGAGGAGAGCAATGGCTGTCCGGCTGATAACTTTACGCGCCACCAGTACATGATGCTGTGTGGCTCTGTCGCCAGTGCCGCTTTCGCTGCATGCCATCCTTTTACACCGGGCTGAAATACAAGAAGAGTAACATGCCGGTGCAAAACACGCATGCTGTCCCCACCACCGCTCCTACGTACCGGTTGGAGGGACCCATCGTGCTACCCTCGCCTGTGAGTCTTCCCCACAGGCCAACTCGGTTGCGTTCTTCGGCTTCCTGTCCCGAAGCTTTCTCCCTCATCGTGCTCTCGACACCGTCAACCGCCCCTGTCTCTTCTACAAAAACATCCTCCAACGCCGTCCTGTCGAGGCTCTCGGCTTCTTTTCTAAGGGCACAATGAATATCATCCTCAACGGGCACTGCTTTGACCAGCCGCAAAAATTTCCAGCGGAAATAGACGAATCCTGTCACCACGATACTGGCTTCTACTGCGATCAACAAGCTTTGAAGTCGGTCCGGAAAAAAGAAATCCACAAAGTCAAACATACCGTGAAACAAAACGGGAGCCGCGATAATACGGTACCAAGGGCGGTATACGGGCGAGGCGGGTGCGGGGAAAACAGGAGCTGGTACCAGGAAAACGTCCTCAGCCAAGGCACAGGCGGTCAGCATCCCCGTCATGCCGTGCATGGGCACAGTGAGGATAGCACGAATGAGAGTAACGTCGATGCCATACGCGAAGGCGTAGAGAAAAAGATTTTCAACCGTTCCAAGGGCGACACCTGCGCATATGCCATAGGTGACCATAGCACGTGGGTCGTTTACATGGGGCAGTGACCGTAAACGCCGCAAGGCCAAAAATTTAGCACCTTCCTCGAACAAAGCTGCGACGAGAAACGCTCGTACGAATGCAGAAAGGAAGCGATATGCCCAGGAAATGGCGCCGGTACTGTGGGGTACATCGCCAGCGTCATCTAAGTGGCTCTTGGTCAGCACGACGTAGTACCACAGATTTTCTACCACGACTACTGGACTCATGCACAGAATGGCTAGAAAGAAAGTGAGAACCATTTCTCGGCGGAGTACGCTCCTTGCGAATAGACGTTGGGCATAGGTCATCATGAAGACGGCGGGGAGGAGCGACAGGAGGATGAGTCCCTAGATTAGGAGGTGGTAGAAATCACAGTAGATGTGAGTCCCGTACATTACTCCAGTACCTATATGACTTCCCCAGAGACACCACACGTCCTTACACTGTGTAGTTGGACGTGAGCGATTACTGTCGCGACGGCAAGAGCTGCAGAGTACAATGCGAGCATGACGATAATGCTCCGACCGCAACCAAACGAGATGAAAAAGGCCGGTAACACCGTGCTGGACTGTACTCCTGTTGCAGTTGTCTGCACAAGGGAAGCATCTCTGCCTTTCCTAGAAAAGCTTTCCACGCTTTTCGCGCATTCGCTTTTCGCGCATTCGCCTAGCTCCACCCCGATTACTTCGTCATGGTCGGAGGCTGCCTGCACGAGAGAAGTATGTCCGTCAATCCCCGTGAATCGCTCCACATTTTCAGCAGATTTGCCTGTTTCCAATCCAATTGCTTGGTCTTCATGGCCTTCGTCCCCGTTGACGATGGAGCTGACGGTACAGATGGGATTTGTGGTCCTTGTGGTTGTGCGGGTAATTGTGCCAAAGTCTTTGCGGCATTGGGACTTTTCATATTTCTCGTTTCGTTCATCTGAACGATGTGAGATCTGTTTCCATAACAATTTGGGCATGTGGAAGCATCAAGATATGGATAATCCAGCGAAAAGGTTATGACTGCAGTCCAGGCGGATCAAGATACATGTAGATCTTCACTGCGAGTGAAGAATGTCGGCAATACCTTGCACGCCTGCGAAATCGTAGATTAAACCGAAAAGAAGAGTGAATATTGATAAAATGTGCCGTATCAATTAAGCACTGTTCAAGAAGAGTAAGGCAGAGTTTTGCTACAGCCGTCAAAGCACATGGCCTCCTCCTCAGCGGCTATTAATATGGAGGCGACTATACGTATAGACGCGTCGCTTCACCATAGAGAAAGCCTTAGAATGAATGCATCCGTATAAACAGCTGATGTCCTCAAACGCCTTGTTGTCGAAAAACAGATGATTTGCCTGATCACCTCTCTTCAGGCCATCGGGTGGACTCGGCGCCTGGACCGCGAACTCCCGGTCGTTGTCTTTTATTGCCGCACATTCAAAAAGCCGTTACTCGACCTAGCCTGAGGCCACGTAGACCCGGCCCATACAGGAGATGCCACATCCGGGAACATTGTCACGGTACACTCCTCATGCGAAGGCAGATTCGAAAGCTCGAGAATGTGAGATTTGGGGCACTTCGTTGACATCAGACAATCATGGCGCGCAACATTTGGATGGTAGGCATGAACGGTACTCATGAAAATTGTGATACATCGCTTTGAACATGTCATGAGAGTAATTTTTCATGCCGGTCGCCCGGTCGCCCAGCAAAGAATGTGTCTCTTACAAGGTTTGTTGAGGTGCCACACAATCCACATTTTACATTCAAATAAGGCTCGACAGGGAAAACGAAGGACGCTTAAATTTGCCGGCCAACAAAAATTGAAACAACTGCAGGCCTCTGCCATGAGCGACTGTGATGGCAAGATGACCGCCAGCCTCGACGACGTCCAATAGCCCACTAGAATAGACTGCGAAATCCAAGACAAAATTTGTGAGTCACGGAGATTCTTCTCGCTGTCTCTTTCGTGTCCTTGGAATTCTCAGAGTGACCGCAGATGTACTAATCTTTTTCTTATGGTCTGGGCATCCCTCACCGCAATCGAGCCTGACATTTCACTGTTTACATGTGTAATAAAAGTCCAATTTATCACAATTTCTGTTTTCTGGACATTTTCCTGCTACATTTCATCCTCAACATAGCGGTGATTAACGGATAGCAACGAATGGACATGTACCCCAGAAATCATTGGGATCTGAACTGTAATTATGGAGAAATAGGAGACGCTCAGGAGTTGACATTCACGCTCCAGGATATCCTTGCCCGTAATAAAGCCATTCTTCGTGAAGTCAACCGTGCTAAGGACCTTGTTGATCAACACCGCTTTCACCAAAACAACGATATACAAACCAAGCCAATTAGCGCGAGAACCAGCCAAGAGCGACTCTTCCTGGCCAGACAGGATTTTATGCAGGTCATCGAGAGTGTGACGCAACGGCAGAGAGAAGCAGATCTTTTCCCCCAAAGAATGGTGATTATCCGGAGTGATGGCAGAAACAACCCACAGCAGGCAAGAGCCAAGGGTACGGGTTCCGCAGACGCAAAAAAGCCCTTTCGCGACCTTTTTAACAACGATGAAATTGTGCAGCACGAACAACTTTGGACACATTTATCGCCCTTTACACCTCTCAAGAACATGCAAGGAACCCAGGAGATCTGCCTCTCAGCTTTTGATTTGCCTGCGTCGATGCCCTCACCGGCCGAGACAAAAAAGTTTCCTGCCACACCGTCACCTCGTCGTCCTGATGCAAGGATGGATGCTATCAGCGTACCGCATGCTCTAGAAAAACAACACAAGGACTCGATGACCGCGGACTCCCCTGATCACTCGAAGAACTACAATGGAGTGGGGGTGCGGGAGGTAGATGGTACGAATTACCCCGATATCCGCAACATGACTGCCGAGGAACGCTTTACTGTAGCGGTTAATTTAATTCGACTGATCGAAAACCTATCTTATGCGGTAGCTTCCTCGACGCGTGCGGCTCTGCCACGTTCCGGGTACCCTGCTGTGTGGGACGGACGCATTCCCTCAAGAGTTCTGAAGTTCGAGCAGCGTATGTACCAAGACCTGAAATCAAATGTCTTACAAGAAAATTGTTCCTCTATCTTGCAATCGAGGTCGCCCGGAGGAGCCTCCGAAAGCTTCGTTACTACGTGCTGTTTGGCATTTCTCCATCTTCTCCGCTTTTCTTCCCGGGAACTGCTTCCGTTGCATCTGCTCGAAGAAGCGGTGGAGGAAGCGAAGCTATCCAAGCACCACCGACACGTGCGACATGCAGCGGGCTTGTGGATGGCGTTCCAAGACCATCTGCGATTTTTGCTTTACCAGGAATCAATGACCCCGGAAGAAATTCGGGATATTTTCGCCGAGGCATTACTTGGAGACATGAGTAAGAGAGGCAAAGGAGAGGTCCTCCGAATACCGCGAAAGATAATGTTGCTTTTGGAGTCCATTATTCAAGGACTCGCGGCCAAAAAAGACAATCATCCTAGACATCAAGTGCAGACTGAAACTCAAAAGGAGACGACTGTCGAGAAGTGCGGAACCTCAGTGTGTGCCGGTCGTTTTCGAGGGGTAAGACCGATGTCGAAACCACTTTTGGATGAGAAATCCTATGAATTCCCCGGGGACACCGTGTCAGCAGGCATTTTTCCGAACGTCACCTCAAGCGCTACTCGTCACTTGCCCACATGCTCCACTTCTCACGGCAAGAGGAATTTCATTAGTCGTTTATTGCGGTGGAAGTAAAAATTAGAGAACGCCACAAGTGATGCTGTTAAGAACAAAAGGCGCATCCGAAGATGTTCGCGAAAGTTCTGTTTGAGACATTTATCAAAATTCCTTCCTCTTTCGGATACATTTGTAAGCGCGTGCGTGCTATTCGTTCCCACGACAGTGTACGTTGGTTACAGAAGCACGTGCCTTTTCCCACTGAGATCGTCAAGTACAGTATCCTCCCCGACTTCCTGGTAACCATCTTGATCATCGATTTCCAAAGCTGTAATTCTCGAAAAGACTTGTTCGACTTTCCCCTGCGATCTTATCTTTCCGGCCTGTATATCTTCTTAATCCTCCTCCAGCCCATCCGAACACACGTCGCCACTTTTTGTATTTTTATGTCCATGGTAACGCCTTCGTGCGGACTCGCAATGCGCTTTGTACATTCCCAGCAGCCTCACTCTCCTCAATTTAGGGAAAGACAGAGTCTAATTTTCCCGCCAGGATTAAAGACATCCAGAGCACGCCTACGATGAGCGAAAGGGAGGCACTGAATATCTCTAGCCGGAACTCGATATTCCTGGCCGCGCCCAGCCGGGACGTGCACTCGCCGTACAATGCGGCAAAAATGCCCATGATGAGCGTCGAAGACAAGCAGAAAGTAGCTAGATAAATGGTGGCTTTGGGCCAGGAATGGAGCCGCGCAGCGGGAAGGACGCCTAAGACCCCGCCGGGTCCCGCGATCCCGTGGACGATGCCTACTCCGAAAGCAACAACGCGCTGGACAGTCGGAGACTCCAGGTCAACACGCAGGCAGGCAAGGCATCGTTTTGGCAGCGACTGGCGCCGCCGACCCTGGTCCTCCTCCAAGAAAGGCTCGCTTGCCGACATGTCTCGCTCAGGGGACTTCTCACTTGCGTCTTGCTCCTGCATTCCGCATGGCTGCTCCTCGTGTGCACAGTCGATGGCGTCCGTTTCATCATTGACACGTCTAGATCCCCCGCAATCCTCCTTCCCGTCTCCCCCCTCGCTCCTCGAGCCTTCTCTCTTCGCTTGGCTGGTCGGCACCAGTTCCAGCCCCCCTTCCTCGTCCTCCTCCCTCGCGGTGGACGAGGAGCTTGTGGAAGACGCCGGAACGCAGTGGGTAGTGGGCGGGGACTCAGACTGAGCAAGGGCATGTGTGCCGTCGCTTGTGTCTTGGGCGTTCCCGTACTCGGAGGCCGGATCCCTCCCTTCTTCCATTCCCTCCACGCCCCGCAGGCTACTTCTCCCCCTGGTTTCTTTTCCTTCCATCGTGGCTGCTGCATTACGGATCGCCTCATTTCTGCGTGCTTTGTAGATACCCCATACTCCCAGGGCAATCATGAAGACGCCCACTATCCAGCTGCATGTATGCTCCAGCACTTTGGGGTCGATCTTGTCGCCGAGTCCCAGAATGATTAGCGCGACAAGGATCAGTCCGGAGGAGTGGCCCAGGCCCCACCTGTCCAAGACGGAGAGACAAGGAATTACACGATTAGGCGACACATCTTCTGCATTTCGTCCTTAATAAGAAGCATCCCCCACGCCACACGGGCGGAAGGTCCTAATTCCGCGGGGATGGGTGACGTACCTGATTCCAAGGCCGAAGGCTTTAAAACGGGAGCCAACAGCAAGCGTGGCCAAGGCTGAAAGATGATCTGCACCAGATAAAACATGGATGCAACCGAAGGCAAGACCTAGGAAAGACGATAGAAAGAAGATGCACAGGCTTAGAGGGAGCTATCCGCTGCCATCAGGACAAATACCAAGGCACAACGTACCTGTTGCGATTAGCTTGCCTGCTTCCGCGGGAGAAACAGCTACCGCTCCTATGGCCGTCAACATTGGATGCAATGCTTAGCTTCGCTTGGTTTGTGACCTCTCCTCCCCACCACTGGTTCGCGAATTATTGCAATAAAGGCGTCAACAGGCACTTCCAGTCTTCAAGGCAGCTCTAGCAGTGAGGCCTTCCAACCAAGCGCCTCCGAAACTGTGCTTAGGTATAACCACAAATATATCGAGTGGTAAGTCATACGACATACACGGACATGGCCAACAACAACTCCACGGCAAAATCATCAACATATCGCATTGTTTCCTCCAAGTCGATCGCAAGATATAAAAAACCTCTCAAGATGTTCCTCCAGGAAATCAAAAGTCACATCCTTCGGTTGTAAAATATGTCACTTTGAAATCATTAAAAAAAGAGGAGTATGGACGTCATTAACGCAATCGTTCCAACTACGCTGCTTAGTTTTTGCACATAACTCCCTTCGCATGCTCCCTCTCGCTCCGAAGCGTGCCTCAATTTGAAGGCTGCAAGAATTGGACACGCGCAAGAATTAAAAGGGGCACAGGCATTCAAAAGAAAAAAGGCACAACAATGCTAGCTGTGTGAGATGCATAAGAAGCCATGCAGCCACATGTGTCCTTCAGGACGCAAGGTTGCAGGTCAAGTATGTGCATTTTTGAAAGATCGTGCAAATATTATCACCTCCCCGTCGTCGGAGAAGAAATAAATAAAAAGCTTTCCGATGGGGAATGGACTGACAAGAATGAGCCTCGAAGACGATAACAAATACTTCAGATATGCAAAAAAGATTGGCCATCAAAATGGGTCAGGTGCTTATACAGCAGGATACATTCGAACTCAAAGCACAGGTGCCGACAACTTCCGAGGTATGACGCACGTTATTACTATGCACATCACCATGCCCAGCCCGAAAGGAAACTAAAACATCCCACATCACTATCGATTAGTATTTGTTAACGCCTTTGGTTATCAGCTACAGTCGTTTATTTTTGTATCTTCTGGCCGTGAGGCAATATACGAAGACTTTTCTTTCTCAGTGACTTGCCTCCTAGAGGCGGTACGAACAGTATGTCTTCATTACGAAGTTTCAATATGCACACATGTATTTTCCCCAAGTACTAGAGGTCCATTGAGAGCCTCTTCCCAGCAAAAGACACTCCGTGGAGGACATCATCTCCCGAAATCCTCAGTTCGGCTTTGTCTCCTTCAAGACCATTACTCAGTATCATCGGGTTCAATTCATGCTTCCCACGCATGTCGACGCGCCACAGTAGCATGGAATTTTCTCATCTTCAAGGCTGAAGTGGTAGTTGTAACTAACCTCCTCCCCCGCCGCAATGTCGCGCTTCGCCAGGAAGATGATTTTCTTCTCCCCGGTATCCACGCTGATAATGCGGGCATAGCAATTAGGGTCGCAGCAGTGGTTGACGAACCGCGCCATGTTACCTTGCATGGTAGCATCCACGATATCGTAACGATCGAGACGGAAGAGATAGCAGCTACCTTGTCCCGACTCCTCGTACTGCTTTTCCCGC
>Ga0209925_1001613_pt1 | contig 11227 bp, 12 predicted proteins | sample SalPonR2_A_D1_MG_FD_185702 | JGI IMG/M metagenome (GOLD analysis project Ga0209925, IMG submission 185702) | Salt pond soil microbial communities from South San Francisco under conditions of wetland restoration - Salt Pond MetaG R2_A_D1_MG... ...
ACGTCGTCAAAGGCCATATTGCTCTCCTACACTCAACATCACGATAGTTAATTATCGGTAAAGAACCTTGGTGATTTAACCCCTTCTTCTATAATAAGAGTATCAAAAAGATATGTAAATAACAAGATTAATTATTGCTCTAACTCTTACTCAAGAAAAATGGAAGATACGCCGTTAACCATACTATGAAAAGAGGACTCGCTTTAATTATTGCAGCATATATTGCTTTCATGACTTATGGACTAGAATTATACGTGTGGGGTGATGAGGGCGTGCTTGAGTATAAAGAATTATCCCTATATAAGCAGCGCTTGGAGGAGAATTTAAAAGCTCTTGAGAAGAACGAAACGTCGCTTAGTAGAGAAGCAGAAAGCCTTCAATATAGCGCCGAGAAAGTTGCCCTTTATGCCCGTAACCTGGGATATTTTAAACCTAACGAACATCACCTGGAGGTTGAAGGGATGCACCTGAAACAAGATTATTATGTGGTCGGAGAGTTGGTCAAACCATATACACGTACCAAGGTAGATCAGAATGTTTTTCGCATAATAGCTTTGTTCACGGGCGCAATAGCTTATGTATTCTTTCGCTATCGCACAAAAGACTATCCCACAAAAGACTATCCCACAAAAGGATAAAGTGAGGGCCGGCAAAACTTGAGTTGAACCAGCCCCTATTTGCTATTCCTTTATTTTTCGAGCTTCCACGTAGTAACGCTTTTCATTTGCCTCTCCCATTGAGAAAGTCTTTCTTGGAAGCGCACCATCATGAATTACCGTACGGAAAAAATCTGATTTATCGAGGGCAGGTAAAAATAACCCAATGTTTTCAGGCTTGCGTCCCAAAGTCTCGGTTGAATCCTGTCCATGGATATAATCTACACTGGTAGACTCCCTCTGAACCAAAGCATCGATCGCTTCCTGGGCCGTTCCAGCAGCGATAGTAGAATCTGGGTTCTTTACAGTAAACACACCAGTCCGTTCAGCATCGACGTATCCAATTATGTGCTGAGTATCATCGGAGGCAACGCGTTTCATCACCTCGTCGGTGGAGGAGAGCGCAGTGAACTCAACCGACCCGATTTTCTCCAGCTCACTGGAAAATTGGTTGAAATCGGAATTAAATAATACACGGTGAATTGGTTCAAACACCAGTCCATCGTCGTAAATATTCTCAATCTCTACCAATGCCCAGCGAGCGGGATGCTGCATTACATCTTTATCACCGGAGTGTGCTTGCTTTAAGTCTTCCCACACTGATTTAGCCGTTGCAAGAGAGTGATTCCCATCGCCCATAGCAAACAGCAATACATCATTGGCCCCGTATTTCTTTGAGAAGGCGGACGGGTCGGCCAATTTGTGAAGAGCATCGGCAATTCGCTGCAGATTGACTTGATTTTCTATCTTGTATCCAGTGATATGACCACCATTTTTCATCAAATCAAAGGCATACACCTTCTCAAAAGAACCAGTATCGGCGACACACGGTTCTATTACGGTTTTTTCAGGGTCGTCAATTAAAACCATAATATGTGGAAGCTCAATTGAGGCATTTTTGCGAATTTGTTTCCTAGGAGGAATTCTATCCAGGATTGTTCCTTCTGTAGCTCGTATTAGACTGCTAGAATCTTTTGAAAAATCGTACTTTTCAAGATCCAACGCTGCCATAAGACCCCAACGGGGGGGAGCGTCTGGTGTGCGGCGCTGCACCAGAAAAAAGGCTTGACCTTGGTCTTCTAAAATTTCCTGGGAAAGATACTCTTCCATTGCAGCATTTATGCTTTCTATGCGCTGGTCTTTATCATCATCTTCCAAATATACCTCGGGGAAAATGAGGTTTAAGCTGGAGGGGGCGGATCCAACTTCCTGGGCCACTGAACTCCAGTATTCAGGTTCAGATGTGTACTGGTCGCAGGCCACTACAGCCCACTTATGCAAGTCGACATCCTTTCGGGGCATTAAAATATGAGGAATTATCATCCCTACTTTGGAAAACTTATCTTCTAAAGAACTCATAAACTTACTCCTTTCAAATTGCACAAATATTAGATAATTTATAGTTTGATTGTAAACAATTTATACACTAAAATATTAACGTATACAACCTGCAACAAAGATACAGAAGAACTGAAGGAAGGGCTCATGAAGGGAGTACTTGTAATAGGTGGTGAACATCCCCCAACACATATAGCAGAACAACATATAAGAGATGCTGATTTAGTAGTGGCTGCCGATTCTGGGTTTGATTTTTTATGGGAGAACGGTCTGGATTTTGATTATATTGTTGGTGACATGGATTCAACACGGTATGGACATGCTCTATCTGAACTGCCCGCAGAGAAACTCTTAATTGCTTCTACCGAAAAGGATGAGACCGATACGGAAATAGGGCTTCAGTTTCTCAAGGAACGGGGTATTGAATTCGTAACCATGATTGGGGGTGGTGGAGGAAGATTAGACCATCTTTTAGGTATAGTTGCACTTTTTGATCGAGAAATTCGGCCGAATGAGTGGTACACTCAAAATGAAGGGGTAATCTCTATTGATCGATTGAAATCGTTTCGGCATTTAAGCGGCAAAACCGTCTCTTTGTTTCCCGCAGGTACCGATGTATGCAGAATGCGAAGCCGGGGTCTTAAATGGCCACTTGATCATCTGGAGTGGCAACGAGGGAGTGTCGGTATCAGTAATGTGGTGAACTCTGACGAAGTAACAATTGAACCAAAATCCGGCCGATTGCTGTTTATATACCCTTTGTAAGCCGGGAATTTAAAAGCCCACGAAATAGGAAAACAAAAAAGAATGGAACAGAAAAACTGGGTAATGGAAAAACTTGCACGCTCACTAACTGAAAAAGAGCGTAAGCAGTTTTTAAAACAGATTCATACGAGCCTGCATGATAAAGCGGATGAACAGGATAAGCTGGACCGCATCGATACTAGCCAGGATGAAATTAAAATCAGATTGAGACAGGAAATCAGAAAAATGTCTCCCTTCCGGTATCTGTTTTTGTTTATACGAAAAATATTTAGCGGAAAATCTATTGAGCAGGTTGTGCTCGAATACAAACTTAAAAGGCTGCGCCATGTTGTTCGACAAAAAGCGCCGGGATTAGTAAGCTTTGAGACCCGCACATTGAGGCCTCCTTTGGCCGAGAAAGTATTTGAATTGTTTGTTGTTACAATTCCGCTACGAAACTTCTTTGAAAAACTGTGGAAGGAAAACAGTGAATTCGGCAGCCTACATCAACTTGTATTTAATCTTATAGAAAAGCAAATCGGTGTTGCGGTGAATAGTTGTTACGATTTACTTCCTCTAGAGGATATGGTAAATCTGTACCGTAGCAGCGGCAGTAGAGATATTATTATACAGGAAACAAATTCCCGACTTGAGTCATATATTGAAGGTATCGATACGCTGCATTTTAGGCGAATAGAAGAGATCCTTACCCCCTTGTATTACTTGCGTGACTTGATTCTGTTTCCGTACTCCCGGTTTTTTGGCATGTTTCACGGGACAATTCGTTCTGATGATCTGGAATATCAGCCCCTCTTTCAAAAGACTGCCGCCATTCCTGTTTTAGATGAGATCGAAGAGCTTTATTATGCTTTGTATAGTGGTGCTCAAACTAAAATTACCCGGAATTTTAACGTAGAGGTGGTTGAGGATATCTTTGATACCTTATTTCCTGCATCTCGTCATTCAAGTGATTCCGAGGATATCCCGGAGGTTGGAACTGATACTGAAGCCCCTGCTACAGCAGAGGATGAGGAACACAAAACCGAAAATAGTCCTCAGCAGGATCAAAGCCGGTTGGATGAAAGCAGAGCTGATACAGCAGAGGGCGTTGATACGGATGCTCAAAAATTTATTGGTGACCTTGAGAGGGTTGTAGAACATGCTAAGAAGTTTATTAAAGCTGTTCCGCTTCCCCAGGTGGTAAGGGCCTTAAAAGAGGACCCCTATTACCGATTGCTGGTGTATATTCCCAGCATTGATGCAAAAGGCTTTTACAAGACCATGAAAAAATTGACTATTCGCGGTGATGTCGATGAGAAACTGTCTGAGGTGCGTAGAGAGGCTCTTGCCCAGGAACGGGGTGAGTTGTTTCATGCTGTGAAAATGCGGGCACTTCATTTCTATCGTTCCTATTCTTCAATTGAATATGAAAAAGTTGGCATCTCACCATTCCGATATTATCAGGCTTTATTGGTGTTGTTTAACTTTTTAATCACTTTTTATCGTGGAAATATGCAAAAGGTGCTTCAGCTCTTAGATGGACTGATTACCGAACAGGACCGTATTACCCGTGAACGGCTGTTAAAGCACTCCTCAACCTGCGAAGATGTGCTGTATAAGATAAATGAACTTGACGACTCTCTATCTCCTGAACAGGATGACGGTAAAAAATTTCAAAAGCTGAGGTTTGAAAAGTCCCTTGATCCTATCCAGCAGCGTATGTATCAGACTATTGTGATCAAAAAAGACCGCGAAGCTGCAGAGATTTTAAGTAGCGGACGTGAGGCCGTCAGGGGAATCAGGCTGCTGTTTCAAGATTTTCTTCAAAACAGAGAACCAAAGATTCAGGCAAGCATGGAAAAGCGCTATTTGATTCAAGGACAGGCGATAACCCTTAAAGAAGTCTTAAAATTGAATAACGAAAGAATTTCTCTTTTAGAAGTAATCTTAAACCAGCTTGAACAGATCAGAGATGAAACGGGTTTCGATGAAGTAGCTCTTTAATTCTATTCATTGTCTCTATGGGGCTTTCAACTAGGACTCGTGTGCCCGCAATAAGATCGGCTATACCGGTTTCGCGTGGGTACCGAGGAATTATGTGCAAATGTAGGTGTTCGATACTCGCTCCCGCGGGAAGTCCCATATTAAAACCGATATTATAGGCGCTAGGAGTATATATCCTGTCGAGGATTGTTAAAAAACGACGCTGAAGGGCGTGTAGTTGCGGCTCCTCCGAAGGATTGAGTGCTCGTATATCAATGATATGACGTTTCGGAGCAATAAGTAAATGCCCTGGGTTGTAAGGATAAAGGTTTACCATGGCGATGAAATTTTCGTTTTCCCATACAGTCAAATCGTGTACTTTATCCGACTTTTCACTTATAAGGCAGATGATACATCCTTCTGGTTTAGGGGTCTTCAGATAGGCCATTTTTTCGAAATTGAAAAAATATTCACCCAAGCTATTCAGACTCCTGTTCTTCATCTTGACCGTTGTCCTCTGAAGATTGAATTAGATCTATTTCAGGTAAAAGCTGTTGGAGATTTTGGTTTTCTCGCAGAGCCATGTATTGAATAAGCCCCGGATATTCGGTAAATAGTTCTCCGTATTTTTTTAGGACTTCAAGTTTCGATTCCTGACTGACTACCCACTCTCGCTCCTGTTGAAGTGTCGCGGTTTCCGTCTCGCGACGAGTCTCAAGAATATCGAAATAATAGGAACGTGCGGCTTGGTAGAGGTCGATATCCGGTATTTCCAACTGAGTCAGGGCTACATTCTTTATCTTAAAATGTGAAAACTCTTCCTGCAGCTCTTCTTTGAGTGTAGTTTCAAAACTGCTGGTCTTAAAGTCATCTATGGATACATCCTGGTTGCTGCTGATACGGTTTTCAATATAACTGCTGATGAGGGAGTTTATCCTCTGCTCTGCTTCCCGATAATAGTCGTCGAGAGTATCAACAGTCAGGGCCTCGTCCTTTACAAGTTGTGGCAGATGCTCGGGCTGTAAAGAATAGGCGAGGGAAAGAACGAGGCTGTACTTAAAATCGGTTGATACTTCGATTGCCTGGGCGTAGACATTGCCGGATGGTAAGCTGCCGCTCTTTTCTATATCAACTGAGCGAGGAAGCACTTCAATTGCATGGAGATTCAAATTGGTAGGTATCAGAGCCTGCCATCGCCAGTTGAACTCACCCGGACGAAGGATCTCCTCTTCATACCCGCTGGTTTTTGAGAAGACAACCCCATAGCTATGCTCTTCCAACTGGAACTGTATCCAGCCAAAGTAGAACACAGCTCCCCCAATAAGAATTAATAGAATAAGAAAAAGAAACAGTTTTACTTTCATTGGAGAATACTCCTTTTATAACTCAAACCAAGAATCTGCAGCAGTTGCGCCATATCTGTAATTATAACGTCAGCCTGCAGTGATTGTACAAGAGAATTTCCTCTTCGTACACGCAGCGATCTTCGATCGCCGGCAAATAAGGCTGTCCTACAGCTAACCGCTGCTGCAGTGTAGATATCATTCAGCATATCATTTCCGACATAGAGTATTTCCTGTGGTTGTATACCGGAGCTGCGATCGAGATATTCAAGCAAGGATGCAAACAATCGGGCGGATGGCTTGGCATAGCCTAGTTTATACGACCATACTCTGGCTTCTTCCGCTATCCCAAGGGCTGTTAGGGATGGTTCAAATAAAGAATCAAGTATGAGGGGAGTATAAAATTGGGCGTTTGAGACAATTCCCATTACATAGTTATGCCTGCATAGTGTGGCCAGAGTTTCACAGGCATTCGGCATTGGCCAAGTTGGATTTGCCGATAGCTCATATTCCAATGCAATTAAAATGAGATTATATGCTGAGAGGAACTGAGAGATAATTTTATCATGGAAAAGTGTTTGACCCACCGAGTGCCAGATATCGAGAATATTCACTTCAGGGTAATCGATCCCCTGGGCTTTTAGTTCTCTGTGCCGAGCCTGGATAGCTTCTTCATAAAATTTTGAACATACCCCATTGAAAACTTCCGGAGAAAGGGATGGAATGATTCCAGCTGCTTGAAAGGCGTTGAAGAAATCCAGTTTTTCATGACTTTTATCAGCAGTTAAGCTTCCTACTTCTCCGCTGCCGGAGATAAGCAGGGTCCCGTAAATATCAAATACTACCGCCTTTATGCCGGCAATAGGAGTAAGACGCGGAGAGGTACCAGTAGAAAGTGGGATGAGAGGGCGGCAGCGAGATTGTACCAAAGACTCCCACTTTTGAAGGTTCTGTGTAAGAACCGTATGTAGTTCAGTTTTAGAAATATGTGTATTCATTGTCTCTTGCTCTGTATTGTAAGATGATACCCTATGAAAAGGCAAGCATAGTAGCGATTGTTACAGTAAAAGCACTTCTAAATTTAGCTCTCCAAAAAAAACTTTTAGAATTGCTTATATGACAAATGACTCAGTTGCTGTTACTATATGCGTATATGAAGAATTGGCGCTTACGAACAATTTCCGGATTATTTGCCCTGTATTTTTTCTTATGCACTGTTATTGTGGGGATGCTGTTTGTAGTGGGCAATAACCAGGCTTTTCTAGAAAGCACCAATAAATTTCTATTACAACTATTAGAATGGCTGTTTTTCTGTTTTATGATTGCTGATATGTATTATATAACCTTTTTCATAGTAGAAAAGGTTAAACAGAACACTAGGGAGAGAAGACGCGTGCCATGGACCGGACTGGTCTGGTCCGGTTTCGGATTTCTGTACGGAAGTAGCTTTCTGCTGTTCCTCAACTTGGTGCTCTCATGGTTGTAGACATAACTAAATTGGTTTATGGAAGGTCCACTAAAGGGGTCTATTAAAAGAGGAAAGGAGGTGTAAGAGCAATGAGGTTACAATCGGTACGCGGTGCCGTACAAATAAAAGATAATACTAAAAGTGATATTGAAGGTGGAACCCAAAGTATGATGCAAACCTTACTTAATGAAAACTCTATTGAAGAGCGTCATATTGTTTCGGCTCAGTTTTCTATTACCCAGGATCTTACAAAGTTAAATCCCGCAACTGCCTTTAGGCAGCTTGGATATTCGAAAACCCCGCTTTTTTGTTGCCAAGAACCGCAAATAGAGGCTTCAATGCCACGAGTCGTTAGAGTCTTGTTAACGGTATATACTGATGAAGGGGTTCTGCTGCGTCCTTGCTACCTGAACGGAGCGGAGAAACTGCGCCCCGATTTGGGCTAGGAAAAAGGAAATCCGGCAGCCATGAGGAACAGGGCGGTTTTATCAAAAATACCGTATGAGGAAGAGGTTCAGCTTAAAACCAGGGAGGAGATTCTTAGACTGTCCTATTCTGGTCGTTTAGTGGCGACTATTCTGGAAGAACTGAAATCGACGGTGCGCCCGGGGCTTACTACTGAGGTAATTGAAAGGTTTTGTAATAGCAGGGTAGAGCATTATTCTAATCGATGGACCATCGAGAAATTTCCAGAATTCCCAACTTATTTGTCAATTTCTGTGAACGAAGTAGCAGCTCATGGATCACCCGGAGCTTACATGCTGAGGACTGGAGATATAGTTACTTTGGATTTAGTTCTAAGGGTGAACGGCTGGTATGGAGACGCTGCAATTACCGTACCGGTTGGGGTAAGCACTCCTGCCAATGCCCAGCTTATCCGTACAGCCCGGACGGCGACTGTGCGCGGAATAGAAAAGGCGAAGGCCGGTGCTCGTATAGGGGATATCGGCGCGGAAATTGAAGCTGTAGCTAAGCAATTTGGCTATAATATTATTGAGAATTTGATTGGCCATGGTATTGGTCGTGAACTGCATGAAGGGCCGGCTGTGTTTTCAAATGGAGAGTTGGGAGTTGGTGCTCCAATTGTTCCGGGAATGGTATTTACTATTGAACCGGTACTTACCAATGGAACAGGTGAAATATACAGTGAAGACGGAAAGAGCGCTTACAGGACTGTGGATATGGGCAGCACAGCTGTATTCGAGCATACCATTGCAGTTCTCTCCGATCGAACTCTGGTACTTACCAAAGCGTAATAAGAAAATAGTCAAATACGGCATTTTGATACACAAATTTTTGCTAAGAAAATGAAGCAAATTCTAAACTTGGAAGTCATAAGACTTCCAAGTTTAGAATTGCTCTTTTTGTAATTACTGTCTTGTCAAAAATATGGAAAACTGCTATAAATGTGCCTGTTAATTGTAAATCGCCGCCTTAGCTCAGCTGGCCAGAGCACGTGACTTGTAATCTCGGGGTCTTCGGTTCGAATCCGAAAGGCGGCTATTACGGTGAAAGGAAAGCCGTGGAGAAACTATAACAACCTATGTTAACCGGCTTGACAAAAAATGAACAATTTAGTAAGTTCATCACCGAGCAACGGGGAGGTTCCCGAGTGGTCAAAGGGGGCAGACTGTAAATCTGTTGGCTTCGCCTTCGAAGGTTCAAATCCTTCTCTCCCCATTAAAAGTGCATGAAGGTCTTCCTGAAATCAGGAAGACCTTTTTTTTGCTGCTGTTTTGAGGTATATTGAAAGAACCAAATCTCTTTACAGGGAGTCGGGATGGGAGATGTTTTTTATCGTGAAGGTCTACACTTCGAGTGTCAGCGATGTTCAAATTGCTGTCGTTACGAGCCGGGCTTTGTTTTTCTTTCATACAACGATCTTGACAAGATGCAGCAGGCTACCGGTCTAAGTCGTGCAGAGTTTGTACAACGCTATTGCCGTGGGGTGTACATAAACGGTGCATATCGTCTGAGTCTGATAGAAAAAGAAAACTACGATTGCATTTTTTGGACCGAAAACGGCTGCAGCGTATATGAGCATCGACCCCTGCAGTGCCGAAGTTATCCTTTCTGGCCGGATATTTTACATAGCAATGAAACCTGGAACTCCCTGTACACTTCTTGCAAAGGTGTCAATCGTGGGAGATTTCACTCTTTTGAAGAGATTCAAGAGTGGCTCAGGAAGCGGGAAGAAGAACCAATAGTGCTGTTGACTCCGGAAGAGCTGCGACAGCTGCAGGGAGAGAATGTATGAAAATACGGTTCTGGGGGGTACGTGGTTCAATACCAACCCCGCTTACCCCCGATGAAATTAGAAGAAAAATATCTTCTGTTATTGAAAGAGCTACTGCGCAGGATCTTGTTTCGCCGGAGGCCAAGGAACGGTTTTTGGCTCACTTGCCCCCGAATCTATTTGGAACTACCGGTGGGAATACTACCTCGGTAGAAGTACGCTTAAAGGACGGTGGTATAATAATTTTTGATGCAGGAACAGGAATATTTCGTTTTGGAAATTCGGTAGCCAAGGAACAACCAAGCCCGAGAGTGTTTCATCTCTTTTTTACCCATTTTCACTGGGATCATATCCAGGGTTTTCCATTTTTTACTCCACCGGCTTTTGACAAGCGGTGCACTATTCACATTTACAGCCCGATTGAAAACGTGGAACAGATACTGCGGGAGCAGATGAAACCGCCGTATTTTCCGATTAGCCTTGATACGATGCAGGCGGATATACAATTTCATCATTTGAGGGAACCTACTGTAGCCATAGGATCGGCAACGGTAAGATGGCGACAAATGCAACACCCCGGAAAATCTTTTTCCTATCGTGTGGAAGATTCCGAGGGGGCATTTATTTTTGCTACTGATACCGAGCTTAGGGATGGTGATTTTGCAAGAACTGAAGAAAATCGCAGCTTTTTCGGTGGTGTGAATATTCTTACCATAGATAGCCAGTATACCTTGGATGAGGCGATCGAAAAGTACGATTGGGGACACTCCTCTTACAGTTTGGCGGTAGATTTTGCTACTGAGTGGGATATCAACACCTTAGTTCTTTTCCATCATGAGCCCTTGTACAATGACAACAAGATGTTTTCCATAGCCAAATCCGCCGGCTGGTATAAAAGTCATATCGGCAAAAACAATGTGAAGATCCTTCTCGCCCAAGAGGGATTAGAACTAAGTCTATGATTGAAATTAAAAGTAGACAACTAATTGGTTTATATTTATTTTTAAGCCGTAGGGAAGATGAACTCGACGAACCCTTACAACAGCTTTACAACGAACTCCAGCGAAATCTCTTTTTGTATCTTTCGATAGAGGAGATTGAGTCGTTAGAGGAACTTTATAAAAATAACATTGATGTTTTACAAGAGAGAGGCTACATTTAAACTATGACAAGAAAAATATATGCGTTTATACTCGTTCTTTTTTATTCAGTCTCATTTGCAGCATACACTGCTGATATCGCACCGAAGCTCCAAGAGTTTTATTCTCCACGCTTATTCGGGCATGCCGTTACAACTACCATATTAGGTCCGCCGCAAAGCAGCGTTCAGAACCCAGCTTCAGCTGCACTCGCACAACGCATGACCTTTGATGGAAATTACGTGGCGATTGTAGGACAGGACGATACCTCTACGGGGTGGAAAGGCCATGTGCTTAATTTTGGACATACTATTCCAAGC
>Ga0209925_1001615_pt1 | contig 11211 bp, 15 predicted proteins | sample SalPonR2_A_D1_MG_FD_185702 | JGI IMG/M metagenome (GOLD analysis project Ga0209925, IMG submission 185702) | Salt pond soil microbial communities from South San Francisco under conditions of wetland restoration - Salt Pond MetaG R2_A_D1_MG... ...
TGAAAAAAAGAGCATAGAAATTACTGCCCAGGTTTTACCTTTTTTTGGAATTCCCTTTATTGTTGCTGCCTGGTATTTAAGTTTGAAAATGGCAGGAGAAATTGTACAGAAAAAGATTCCCGGATTTATAGCAGTTGGTTATTTTACATTGTGTACGGCGGCTTTTTTGCTTTACGGGATAACTATTAAACAAATAGGGACAATCGAGGGTGTTGGTATTGGAGACTTTAGAAGGCAGGTTGAAATAGGTTTTTATTGCATTGAAACAGGAATAGTTGCTTATATTTTTATCTTTCTGTTAACGCATCTTTCAAAGAAAAGAGAAAAAAAGTACAGGCAATTCATTTGGTATTTTTCATCAATATTTTTACTAAGCACCCTACTAACAGCTGTTTCGCTTCATTTTATTGATCTGCATTTTCTTTTTCCTATGTATTTTATTCTATTGTATTTTGCAGGAGATCTCCCTTTGGTAATCCTTACAAAAAACTATACGGAGAAGCATTTAGATTTACATTCCGGAAAAGTTGATAAGATGGAAAACCTGTTTCAAGAGTATGGAATATCAAAGCGGGAGAGAGAAATAATTTACAAAATAAAAGAAGGAAAAACCAATAAGGAAATAGCTGCCGAATTATATATCTCCCTGCAGACTGTAAAAGATCATAACTACAATATTTATAAAAAGGCAGGGGTGAAGAACAGGGTTCAATTAACACAGAAGTTTTTTCAATCAGAAGATTATCAGGGTTGAGAATAAGGCTAAGGCTGAGGTTAAGGTTAAGGCTGAGGCTGAGGCTGAGGCTAAGGCTGAGGCTAAGGCTGAGGGACCAGGAGCTATCTATATTAAAAATTACTTTCGGGGCATGTTTTTTCACACTGAATAAGTACATTTAATCTATGAAATTAAAACCAATTAGGATATATAATACTGATAATGAACGCTGGCTGGAAATATTGGCAGTTTTGATAACAGGTATATTAAAATTTGTACTGATGGACTGGTTGGAATATAGATTATTTTATATTACTGCAGCCTGTTTGTTTTGGATAATTTTTATTTACCGGAAGAATCGTAAAAACCCCGATTTTCTTAAATCATGGGGCTTTCAAAACAAATACCTAAAGCAGTCTCTATTGTTTTTATTACCCTTTTTATTGATATGTATTACAGGAATCTTTGTTTATGGTTTTTTTATTGAAACCAAATTTATGAAATGGCATATAGTTCCTATTCTTACATTATATCCAGTTTGGGGACTTATTCAACAATTCATGATGGCAGGACTGGTTGCAGGAAACTTGAAGAAACTCACAGTTCTGGATTTTGCAGATTGGCAGATTATTTTGTTTACTTCTTTACTTTTTGCCATGGTTCACTACCCAAGTATTCCACTAATGATTTTTGCATTTGTGATGGAAATTATCTTTGTCAGAGCTTACTTTAAATGGCCTAATTTATGGTCTTTAGGCTTATACCATGGTTGGGCCGGTGGACTTTTTCTTTATTTTGTAATGGGAAGAGATCTCTGGAATGAATTATGGATCATTTTTTTAAATAATTAACGTAAAACAAACCCGGGTTTAATCTTAGATATGGAAAAAGCGTTTTAAGTCCGTTACTTTCTTAAGCCTGTGATGGATAAACAAAAGCAAAACAGCCACTGGCAATACAGAAGCCATTACTATGATGCTCCATTCAACTTGAAACTTATTCATAACCTGCAGCGAAATGATCCCTTCAGTACAAATACTAAGTAATCCGGCTGCCAGCAAACAGTAGGCTATTATGTTCAGTCCATGCTGTCGTGCAGCTTTAATCATGCCAATGAGGATAAACACAATTACATAAGCTGCGAAAAGCAGTGGGATACCTAGTTTCACCCCCCAGTCAACAGAACCATTGAACAAATCAAGCAATACGAGAAGAGACGATGTCGTGAGAAAGCTTCCCAGGAAAAGGAGAAATAATCTGTGATACCAAAAACTGATCATTGTTGTATTCAGGAAGAGTATTGTACATACAGCAATGGAATACTTCGACCAGCTGATAGTTTGGTTACCAATAAAGTCAATAAGAAAAGTAACTACTATGCCTGATAGTAATATAATTCCGGATATTTGCCAAAATAATTTACGCTTTTGCATTTTTGTAAGTTTCTGATAGCTTGTTAAAGCGCTCTTTTCCTGTTCTTTTTTCCTGACTTCAATATATTCCAGGCTATCCGAATTTTTGTTAATAACTGGTTCCCCGCATAAAGGACAAAAATTCATATTGTTTTCCAGTTCAACACCGCAATAGTTACAGGTTTTCATAATTCCATCATTTTAATGCTTTGTCAATAATTGTATCGTTAATTTTCAAGTGTCACTTCCACTCCTTGTCCTTTAAGAAACTGAATTATTCTCTCTTCCATCTCTTTTGATTTGGTGATGTTTCCAAAACTGAGCACTAGTTTGTCGTCAAACCCAATAACTCCACAATTGATCTTCAGCATTTTATTTGGAGGTGGAGCTGTTATGGAAAAATGATCACACATTTCAGCCGTTTCCGGGGGTAAATTTACTTTGCCAAGGTTTGTTAAGACACCACTATACTGACTGGTGCCCAGTGAATAATATTTTGCTTTCAATATCAGACTCTTAATAAATAACGGGATACTTTTAACATATATTTTTCGTTCACTGCCCACATTTCTGGAAATATTTTTATTAATCAGCTTTTTATCCGTTTCGAGCCTTATCTGGTGGTAGACCCTTCTGATAATTTCATCAAATGTATAATGACCAAGTCGAAGATCTATATCGGGCATAACAAACAGGGAGAAATTTCTCATTGTTTGGGATGTGAGTATATTTCTAAGATTCACTGGAACCTGTATCCGGATTACTTTCTTTTTTTTAAGATGGCTCAGGCCACTCATTTCTTCATTAATTTCTTGCAGAATGAATAAATAAACAGCTACCAGGTAGTCTGTTATGCTTACTTTTTTTTCTTTAGCTTTTGCTTTGATGGTGTTTATTGAAACGATTATATTCATCAGATCGAATCGAGGAAAAGGACGGAGTGGAAAGGGGATGTGGAAAGCTTTTGATTTTTTTATTATTGGGGGTATGTCCTGCTTAAAATAGCGTTTGTAGGAATCTTCATATTCCTCTTCAGATACCTCCTCTCCAGGACGAAAGTATTGAAAGTCTTCAGGAATGGAAGCACCACAGTTTCTCGAATATTCGATAAGAAGCGTTTTGAAGAATTCATACCCTCCGGTACCATCCGTTAGTATGTGAGAAAATTCTACACTGATCCGGTTTTTTATAACAAGAATTCTGCCCAGGGGTCTGTTCTTTAAAAATTTACGACAAGGCAATTGGTTGTCCACTTCTACCGGAAGTCGCAATGAAACATGTTCAAGGTAAAACCAAAAAAAACCTTTTTTAAGCAGCATTTTAAAGTAAGGAAATCGTTTTTCTGTGTTTTCGACGGCCTTCATTAAAGGATTAATTTTTACCGGATTTTTAAGTACCACCGATATCCTGAAAACAGTAGTGACCTCGCTTGTAAGTGTGGCAGGGAATATCTTCGCCGCATTATCCAGTGAAAGCCAAAATTGTTTGGATTCATAAGTTTTATGGCTCGTATTATTCAAAATTATATCTTTTAATTATTTCAAATGTAAGAAAAAATTGCAGGATAATTTTTTTGAATTGCTTTTATATTTTACTTATTGGTAATAGATGCCCATTATTTTTTCTCCTTTGACGAAGAATTTTTTGACTGATTTAAAAATATAGATAATATAGTGTAAAAGATATCGTTTTCTTATTAATACTTTATATTTATTTTGGTACTATCATTGTAAACAAATTTATAAACAAAATATAGTGCTAATTCAAACATAATATTGTATCTTTGCCCCAGAATTGCGATTTAAGAATTGGCGCTTTTATTTATTAATCTCACCTTATCAGTTTAGTTCATATCTGCACTCTTTTTTAAATCCGGTTTAAATTTTACAACAGCTTTTGAAAAGCCTGTTGGCTCGGTTGATGGAACTTGTTCTTCTCTTTCAGCAGAGAAATACCGGATAAGTAAAACTCTCGAAAAAACAGGATGAAAAAACTGTTCTTTACAAACATTAAAATTATTAAACAATGAACATTTATGTAGGAAACCTTAATTTTAAGGTTAATGAAAATGACCTGGAAGAGGTTTTTGAAGATTACGGAACAGTTGATTCCGCAAAAATCATCATCGACAAATTTACAGGCAAAAGCAAGGGTTTTGGTTTTGTAACTATGGAAAACCAGGAAGAAGCCCAAAAAGCTATTAAGGACTTGGATGGCGCAGAGTATGAAGACCGTACAATGGTCGTTAACGAAGCAAGACCTAAAAAAAACAATTTTAACAGATAATCAAAATTAATTATTATGACAACAGGAAAAGTAAAATGGTATAATGAAACCAAAGGATATGGTTTTATTGAACAAGAAAATGGTGACGATGTTTTTGTTCACCGAACAGGATTAGAAAATGCTTATGACGAGCTTGAACCCGAACAGGAAGTTGAATTCGATATCGAAGAAGGTGAAAGAGGACTCAAAGCAGTTAATGTAACAATTAAAAACTAGACCAGATTAAATTGAAATCATTCAATATTGGAGATCTTACCATACCCTTTCCGCTCATTCAGGGCGGAATGGGTGTTGGTATTTCATTATCAGGCCTCGCTTCAGCTGTAGCGAATATGGGAGGTATTGGAGTTATATCATCAGTGGGGATCGGGCTGCTTGATAAAAATTCAGGTTCAAAAAATTACAAAAAAAATAACATAGAAGGCATACGTAAGGAGATCCGGGAAGCACGTGAACAGACAAATGGTGTTCTTGGAGTTAATATCATGTCGGTAATTACTAATTTTGCAGATATGGTACGTACATCCATTGAAGAAAAGATTGATATTATCTTTTCAGGAGCCGGCTTACCACTTGATTTGCCTAAATATCTAAAAAAAGAATCAAAAACCAAACTTGTACCAATCGTTTCCTCAGGACGAGCAGCATCAATTATTTGTAACAAATGGAAAAAGAATTTTAATTATCTACCTGATGCCATTGTGGTGGAAGGACCCAAAGCAGGCGGTCATCTGGGATTTAAGTCGAATGCCCTCAAGACAGAAGAAAACCGACTTGAAAATCTTGTGGACGAAGTCCTTTCCGTCACCGATGAGATGGAGGCAAAATATGATAAAAACATTCCTGTGATTGCAGCAGGCGGTATATATTCTGGAGCCGATATGTTTCAGTTTATGAAACAGGGAGCTTCAGCTGTTCAGTTAGGTACTCGTTTTGTCGCTACCAAAGAATGTGATGCATCCGGCACATTTAAAAATGCATTTGTATCAGCTCGCGAAGAAGATATAGCAATTATAAAAAGCCCGGTAGGAATGCCCGGGAGAACGCTATTTAATAATTTTCTTAAGGAAGCTAATGAGGGCAAAAGAAGACCCGACTTTTGCAAATATCATTGTATTCGATCCTGTGATCCAAAGACAACTTCCTATTGCATTTCAGAAGCTCTGCTGGAAGCAAGTAAAGGGAATCTTTCGGATGGTTTTGTCTTTACTGGAGTGAATGCAGGAAAAGTAAAAAAAATTTCAACAGTACGTAAAATATTTAAGGAGCTAAAAAAAGAATATCTTCAGGCGAAAAGAAAAAAGTGATAGTAAAAAATACGGCGGGCTCCTTTGTTTTATAAATTTTTATTATCTGTATAGCAGTAATAAATAATAAACGATAAGTTAATGCGACAGTTAAAGATTACAAAACAAATTACCCACCGGAATGAAGAAGCTATTAACCGATATTTTCAGGATATTAGCAAATTCCCTATGATTACTGCCGAAGAGGAGGTAGAATTATCTACGCGTATCCGAAAAGGAGATGAAATTGCGCTGGAGAAATTAGTTGCTTCTAATTTACGTTTTGTAATTTCTGTAGCTAAACAATATCAGAACAAGGGACTGGCTTTCTCTGATTTGATTAATGAAGGGAATGTTGGACTGGTTAAAGCTGCTAAAAGATTTGATGAAAAGAAAGGTTTTAAGTTTATTTCTTATGCCGTTTGGTGGATTCGACAGTCCATTACACAGGCTATTTCCGAACAGACAAGGGTTGTTCGATTGCCATTGAACAGGGTTTCTTCCATTTCAAAGATTGTAAGAGCCATCCCTTATTTAGAACAGGAGTATGAAAGAGAACCAACCGAAACTGAAATAGCCGGATATCTTAAGGTTGATAATGCAAAGGTTAAGGTTGCAAATCGGATGAAAAACAAACAAATTTCATTTGATAATCCACTTAAAAATAACAATAATGATGATGATGCCAGTTTATATGACGTTATTCAGACTGATAATATAGCCTCTCCTGATGAAAATCTTATGCAGGAATCATTAGTGATTAATATGCAAAGAGCTTTGAGCAAATTAAGTCCACGGGAATCAGATATTCTCACTATGTCGTTTGGTTTAGGAAATACACCAGCTCATTCTTTACATTATATAGCAGCTAAATTTGAGATGTCTTCTGAACGCATCAGGCAAATAAGAAGAGCAGCCATATTAAAATTAAAGAAATTGTTACAGGGAAGAGGAGATTTTTTAGAACAATAATATTCAGAAACAAAATAAAGAAAGGATCATTTATGGGTAGATCAGGAGAAACCTACAACAAAAAAGAAGTTAGAAAGAAAAAAGAAAAGAAGAAAAAAGCAAAAGCAGAAAAAAGAGAGGCGAAAAAGAATAAGGAGAAAAAAAGTCTTGATGATATGATGGCTTATGTCGATGAAAATGGCGTCATCTCATCAACTCCTCCAGACCAGGAAAAAGAAGAGGTAGATAAAGAAGATATAGAAATAGGTATTCCTAAGAAAAGTGAAGAAGAGAAGCAAGGTAATAAATTACGTAAAGGAAGAGTAAGTTATTTCAACGATTCAAAAGGATATGGATTTATCAGGGACCTGGAAAACAGCAACAGCGTTTTTGTGCATATTAATGATGTTCTCGATGACATAAAGGTAGGAAGCATTGTAAGTTTTAAAGCAGAAAAAGGGAAAAGAGGACCTGTTGCCCATCAGGTAAAGCTTTATGAGGAATAGCTTTTCACTGTTTAAATCTTCATTATACTATTTAGTCTGTTAAGTTGTACTTTATTGCTATAATATGGATTTATTGTTATTGAAGTGAATACTTCTTTGCAAATTGAGTTACTACAGCGGTTGGGTTCAGATATTTTTTTATTAATTTTATCCTTTTTAAATTAAATTTAAGCAACCAAATTAAATAGAAATTCGTCTAATTAAATAAAAATGATAACAATGAAAAAATTAGTTTTTCCATTTTTTATTTTAATACTTTTCCTGAGTTCTTGTCTGGAAGATGATTATCACGTTAGATTTACTGATTTTGTGAACATTACGGAGTATTCGATACCTGATTCTGCAATGGTTGACGATACTGTAATAATAGAGGCAAAAGCCGAAGCTTATAATGGATGCTGGGATAATTTATATTTTGATTTTCAGGAATTAACTGATTCATCATATTCTCTTGCAGCTTATGGAACATATGAGAGTTATGGTGATTGTCCCGAGGAAACTGTATCAATAAATGATGTTTTTGAAATCATTCCAAACCAGACTGGCAAATATATATTCTATATTACAGTTACACCTTCAACCGGAAAAAAAGATACCCTGGTTGTTCAATAAGTTTCCAGGACAACAATTGTTTAAAGAGAGATGTCTTTTTACATTAGAATTCTAATATATCAATTCAATGATATTTTTGCTTAGAATCTGTAACTTATTGAAATTAATACTGCATTAGAAGAAAACCCATATGAAAATCCCGAACTTTCTCTTTCTGTCAGGGGAGAGGAGGCAGAATATTTTCTTTCTGTAGTTCCGATGGAGTAGCTAAATTGGGGTAACATCTCTGCTCCAAATGATAATTGGGGTTTAATCAGATAATTAAATCCTACCACCAGGTTTAAGCCAGGCTTATACATTCTATTCTCTGAGTAATAATCTACTTCAGCAAGGGGTTTGTCATATTCTGTTTTTTCAGTATAACTAAAGGTGAAATTAAGGTCAGCTCCATACCTTAATTCAAAGTTTTTGGAAATTATTTTTTTGAATTCCTTTCCAAAGGCAAAGGTAAATCCGTAATTTTTATAATTTTCATTTTCATTTTTGTCATCCAGTTCCGAATTATCGCCTGTGAATGATAATGTTCTTAATCTCCATAGAGATTTGTTATTGCCAAATTTGTAAGTAATGCCAAAATTATTAAAATCGTTAAAGAGAATTCCTGCTTCTTGTTGTTTTTTTGTAGTGTTGACACTGTTGTTTTTTTCCTGACTATACATAATCAATGCAAAACATAGGAAAATTAAAACCAGGTATATTTTTTTCATCTTTTAGTCTTTTTATTGTTAAATCTACCTTGAGTTAAAACAGAAAATACTGTATAACATTGGTTTAATATAAGAATTAATTCCACCAGGGTCCTCTTTGCTGGTAGATTTCAATAAATTTTTCAATCGATCTGTCATATGTTTCCTCTACATCATCAGGGAAGAAACATGCTGGTAACTCACCATTTTTTCTGTGGCTGTGTAAACATTCACAACATATTCCTTTTTTAGAACAAGGATAAGTACAATTACATAAATTTTTGTTTTTATTCTGATTGCATTCCATAATATGATTTGTTTTAGTTTGACTCAAAAAATAAAAATAAAAAAAACAGCCTTTTTTACCAAAGGCTGTTTTTTATATGGAAAAGAAAATTTGATTACTCTTTTTCTTCCTTATCTTCAGGTTTAACTTCAAAATCAATTTCAACATTCACCTCTTTGTGAAGTTTAATATTTGCTTTGTATTTGCCAACTTCTTTTATTGGCTCATTATTGATGCTGATATTTTTTCTTTCCACCTCAAAACCTTTTTTCTTTAATTCTTCAGCAATCTGAATGGTATTTACAGAGCCAAATATTTTCCCTTTTGAGCTGGTCTTTGCAGGTATCTCTATAGAAGTTCCCTCAAGTTTTTGAGCAATTTCTTCAGCTTCCTGCTTCAGTTTTTCTTCTTTATGAGCTCTTTGTCTCTGGTTTTCAGCATGCATTTTTTTAGCAGACTCGGTTGCTATTACTGCATACCCTTTTGGTATAAGATAGTTCCTTGCATAACCGTCTTTTACGGTTACTATATCGTTTTTATGTCCGAGATTTTCTAAATCTTGTTTTAATATGATATCCATAGTTTCCCAAAATTATTATTTCAACATATCTGTTACATAAGGTAATAATGCAAGATGTCTTGCACGTTTTACAGCCTGAGCAACTTTGCGCTGATATTTAACTGATGTTCCGGTAATTCTTCTTGGAAGAATTTTTCCCTGCTCGTTTAAGAATTTTTTCAGAAAATCCGGATTTTTATAGTCAACATATTTGATGTTGTTTTTCTTGAACCAACAGAACTTTTTCTTTTTAACCTCTATCGATGGGGGTGTTAAATATCTTATGTCTGATTGATTTTGTTGAGCCATTTTTTATTCCTCCTTTTTTTGTTGGTTTTCTGATTGTTGTTTTTTTCTTCTTCTTTCACCAAATTCAACAGCGTATTTGTCCATTTTTACTGTTAAAAACCGGATGACTCGCTCATCCCTTTTGTATTCGATTTCAAGTTTTTCAACTAAATCTCCTTCTCCTTTGAATTCAATCAGGTGATAAAAGCCTGTTGATTTCTTCTGAATAGGATAAGCTAATTTTCTAAGCCCCCAGTTTTCCTCATGGACAATTTCTCCTCCACGGGATTTTAAAAACTGGCTAAATTTTTTAACCGTTTCCTTCATCTGATCTTCAGACAAAACGGGAGTTGTAATGAAAACGGTTTCGTACTGATTTAACATAGTTTAAATTTTTTGTTATTAATAAATTAATGCGCCGCAAAATTATGATTTTTTCTTTTAATACAAAAAATCTTATAAGAAAACTTGAGGTCTGAATATGATTTATTTATAGAGTTGCCAGAATAATGTTTTTAAAGTCTTGACAATTAATGCTTTCCTTGATTTGTCTTTGTTAAACTCTGAGCGACAAACAACTTAATCCGCCATCTAATTTTTTGAATTCGGAAAGATTTACAACCATTGTTTTAAACCCTTCTTTTTCTATTTTTTCCTTTGTTTCAGGGTAACCATCAGGAACAAAAACATATTCATTAATTCTTAAACTATTTGCTGCATAAGCCTCTTTTTCACTTACATTTATTATATTGAACCTTTCAAAATGCTCTTCCTTTAAAAAGTTATTCTTCATTAATAAATATTTATCGCCCAGATAATTGACTCCTGTCTTCAGGTGCAACAGGTTATTTATTTTCATGGAAGAAGATGTATAACCATATTTACGTACAATTGCATCAAATTGTCTGGCTCCTTCTTCATTTGTTCTTTCTGATATCCCAACATAAAAATGCATATCGATTTGCATCACGTCTCCACCCTCAAGCTTACCTGGCTCTTTTATGCTTTCCAAAATATTCCAGTGTTTTTTTAACTCTTGAGAGATGCGTAAAACTTCATCTTTTCTGGAGGAGGGCGCCGGATTCGCTAAAATTGCCATATCCCTGGTTATAACTGCCGTATCTTCAACAAATGTGCTGTCAGGGAATTGCTCATCTGGTTCAAGTTCAATAATTTTCAGACCACATTTCCTGAGTGTGGTTTTATACTCTTCATGCTGCTTAAGAGCCTTTTCATAATCTGGCTGACCCTGATTGCTCTCGCTGATTCCGTTAACAAGACTCTTACCAGGTTTTCTTACAAATGCTATTTCGAACATTGATAATGACTTTTTGTTAGGGTACAAAATTTTACAAATTTATGAAATAATATGTGTTTATATGTTTTTCTTGAAATTCATATTTTTGCACCTTAAAATCTTAAACTGATTGCTGTTGGATATGGTAAAATCCCCTGGTTTATAAAAATTATTAAAAATACATAGCCTGGGAGATATATTCTATAAAACAAAAAATTTAATTTATTGAAAGAGACTTAACAAATAGTAGATAATGAAAAAAGTTGTAGTGGGATTGTCGGGAGGTGTTGATTCGAGTGTTGCTGCATATTTGCTTAAAAACGAAGG